>ENA-OREC01000156-OREC01000156.1-marine-metagenome-genome-assembly--contig:-NODE-156-length-19934-cov-12.287002_pt1 | contig 19934 bp, 9 predicted proteins | sample MGYA00248626_ERZ508543 | MGnify/ENA primary metagenome ERZ508543 (study PRJEB26211, sample SAMN05518279) | marine metagenome | isolation source: Puget Sound, Washington, USA | host: Bankia setacea...
TGTTTTACGGCTAGACATGGACGAGCAAGTTACATATAGTTTCATTCTGTTCTCAATATTTCTTTAAATTCCATATTATTACATGTATACACATGTATTATAATAAAACGACAATCTAGTTTTGACTTTACCCATTAAGGTAATTCCGTTTTTCCTGGAATATTCAAAGTCTTATAGGTTAACATAAAGGACAAAAAGTACACCTACACCATACTTACATACGCCCCCCAAGAAATAAAACGCAAACAAGTATACTTCAATCAGGATAAAAGGGAACAGAGAAAAGCAAACCTGACTGACATATTTAAGTTAAACACAATTTAGCATACCAACACCCGTTCAAAAATAGGCAAGACAATACGGCAACACAAACAACTTCTCTAATAACTATGTGTAAATCATCACTGGTTAGTTTTGAGCATGTTGTCGCCTACTACCTCACCTTGATGGGAAAACAATAAATCTCGATTGATCAAGTCCCACCATAACGACTCCAGTGACAGGTATTAGCATTATGTAAAACAAAACTTGATAAAAAAAAACGTAACACTTATGTTTGGGACGCACAGTACAACTTCATTGTCTATATATAAAACAAGCTGCCCGCTAAAGTTGAACCATGGTCGTGAGGTAACGTTGTGACTGGTGCTTTCCTTCTTCTGGGAACGGTAAGATGTCTTGACCTAGCAAACATATGAATAAAAACAGCAGAAAACGGTGTTTGCCCCTCAACAATGCATGTGTTATTACGTATACTTAGTCTGGTGTCGTCTACTCTTACCATACAAGTCATTGGTGGTTGCTCTGCTTTTATGTTTGTTTTGTTATTTCTGGATGATGTTGTGTCGAGCTTGTGTAGTATCATGTTACTGCTGTTTTAGCACGTTTTGTCTGTAAAGTCTTCCGGAAGTCCATTTTGTCGTCAGTTGTAATGTTAGGTGATCACGTGTTTGTTTATTTTCATATCTTTCCGTTGTTCTTATTGTCGATATTCTATTTAAATTAAATATATATTAGTTATGTTACTATGAGTGTAACTGTATATTTGTGTGTGAAGGCATTCGTTTATAATTGTCTGCATCCTTGTAGCCATGTGGGTTTTCCTAAAAGTGAATTTGTCTATTGTTGTTGTCTTTCGCATGGATTGTAGTTGTAACATCTTCTCTCTTCGCTTGTCAAGTTACTCGGTCCTTGTCATTTAAATGTTACAGCCCCCATTCTGCAGCCATTCATGTAGCAACATCTTAAATGTGAGTAATTCGTCAAACTCACGACACGCTCTAAATCATTGCAGTGTTGCAGATTTTTCAGCCATAATAAAATCAGAAAGAGACAGAGAGAGGGAGGAAGAGAAACAGAGAGAGAGAGAAGAGAGAGAGAACAAGGTGTAAGAATGCATGATGTGGCAAGAAAAGTGTGCATATAAAGATTATGTTACGACCAATTAAAACTCGAAGTTAAATGTACCAATCTACAGAACATACTATAATCTAAGACACATTTAACCATCAACATGAACATGAACTGAACTCTACACACTGAACACATATGGTCAAATAAGAAGCTAGCTGTTACCATTCTAAAACCGTCTTCAAAGCCGTAAAAACGTTATTAGAGCAAAGTAAATTAAACAAGTAAACCGGAACCAATCTAAAAATCAACAAAACGACTAGATCAAAACTGCTGTATTAACAAATAAACGTTAATTGCTATGAGTATACAATTTAATACAAATCAACCCAAGCCATACACCTGTTAAGGACAACGCACATTTTGTTATCTAGATACCCGGTTTCATTTGTCTTGGTAGAAATCAAGATAAAGATTCACCACGCTTTCATTGACAAAATACACATACATGTCTAGGTATCATCCCAATCAACTGGGTATCTGTTTTCTAAAACGAATATAGATCCTACATGTGGTGAGAAATGTTGTACCTCTTTTGTCAATAGATTTCATTATCAGTACAAGCAGCATGGACACTTGAGGGACGAAAAGTAGAAATACAATGGTCCATGTAACTCCAATTTACTATAGTCAGCAGATTTAACCAGGTGGTGATTGCTAATATGTAACAGTAACATTTGTCCATGTACCCTCTTGACACTGTGTTTATGTTTCCACATGGAGCAATGATTTTGACAAAACTGTTTTCAAGGTTATCTTAGGTATTCTAAACTCAGATTCAAGCACCAATGAACACGATGCTACACGTAACTCAAACTTCACATCCCGTAAAAGTGACTGGTTTTTTTACGAGCGTAAATAATAAAATGAGGTAAGACTTACAAACTACTAACCGTTACATTTACAAAAAGACGCAACAGATAAATTATGATGCGCTCATTTTGCAATACGTTGTAACACGCCGACACGGGTTGTAAATTAGTTTAAAAACAAACCACCAGCCTAAAATAGTAAAAGTGTAACTAAATATAGATAAAGCGGCTTTAAAATATACCTCTGAAGAATACAAATAAGTACCACTTGTGTTTTATATGTCTTATACTTCAGCCCCAGGTTTCTATTTAGATTTTCAAGTGGTACATATAACTTTCAACCTATATTCTAAACAGGTATAACTTATGTTTTTTTTTGTAATCGTTGTTTATCCTTTCTCATAAGACAGTAAATCGTTTAATTGTCAAATCACGATGTCCTTCCTTTGCCATTAAAATTGTCCTTTACGTTTCGAGTTTCAATCCCATTACGACAAACTTTTGCCAAGTCATAATTATAAACGATGTAAGTACATGGCGCTTAGGAGCTCAACATGTATTGGCAAATGAAATTAATGATGTTTAGACATATTGTTTTGAACTGTGTGTGTTGATAATGTCTCGAGCAAAATAAACGATAGCTCCTAGTGCAGTCGTGTAACGTAAATATCATTTAGTGTCAATTTACTTAAAGCTAGTCAAACACAGCTACAATATACATGGTCCCTATGTTGTATACATTATACAGGGAACTCTTTGTGAACCATTGACATATATGCGAGGCAGTTCCTTTTCACATTATATGCTCTGTCAAAGATAACGGTCCAAACACTATTTAGTAATAAAACGTGTCATCATTTTATTATGACACAATGAGCATTTAACGGGACCAGACTTCACGGTATAAAACTTTTCACTTTTGTCAAAATTTCAACTTTTCTTACTCGACACACGTGTTGTTTTATGGTCCTATATGTTGAAATCAATTAACATAAATTTGCATAATCTATCAAAACGCAATGTCCATGTTGCTGTAGCCCCATTTCAACCTAATTTTCGAACATACGAAACCAGTTTATTGTTTTTATTTCATTACCTTTTATGAGTATGCCATCCATTATTTTAGGTATTTTAACATTTGCTCACAATAAAAAAATCGCATCTGACACATTGATCATTACACAATTTCTTTATTTTATACATTTTCAGCGTTTAAGTGTTTTATCATATTGATGTTAGTTAACTTTTATAAACTATGCATATCATAATATTGCATCATTAATATTTACTTATACAAACAAGGGGACATACTAAGACCATGTGCATTATTGCTGATCTTTCAGACGCATGTTACGGCTATAACAAATCTACTGTAGTATGCGTTTTATTTTGACTATTGTCTTGAATGGAAGTTACACCACTTACCAGAATTCATACATTGGCTACCATACATTTCCCCATGAGATTGAAAGCAATAAACAATATAATGCCACGTACCTACATCAGCCTTGATTGGCTAAGTGTTACGAGAATGCCACTATACAATCTGCTCTTTTTTTTTTATCTTCGACAGTTGATTATTTGTTAAAATCGTAGATCACGTAACAGCATATTCCTTGTATTTTTAATGAGGTGTGGGTTAATTTTAATTACAACTTTATGATCCAATAATCTATAGCAGTAACAGGGGGACGCAACTGTGGGTTTGATGGAAAATGATATGGGAGACAGCTCTGAACCCTAAAGGATAAAAAAGGAGAACTGAAACAAGGAATGATAAGCCATTTGAGTAAACGAATTAAGGTAAGAAGACAAAACAGAGAAAACATAACACAAAACAGAGAAACAGAAAATAGAAAAATGAAGATAGACCCAAGAGAATTGACTTAGCGATAGGATCTTAATTGCATGTTCTGTTACTGGAAAGAAAGGTTTAGGAAACAATTGGGCTAAGGGAAATAACAACCGGATAACTCATGTTAACTTGTGTTTTATGAATTGAATGTGATGTGTGTCTTCAGGAGAATGTATATAACCCAGACAGAAAGATACAGAGATAAATGATAGTTTAGTCGAACCTAGAATAATATGATTAATATACCCTTAGTATGAGTTAGACTGAGAGAATGAAAGAACGAAGGATGAGGTTTATACATAGTGTACACCCAGATGAAGTTAACTAACAATCAGGGTACCTTCGTGGAGAATGGGCTTCAAAGAGCAATATATGACGATGTGAAGTAGATGAACAAAATGAAGAGCGAATCAGACCAAGAACACAGTCAGCATACGACAAAAGTTCGACAGCATTCGAATGGTTGGCAAGTAACTTTCAATCTGGACACTAACGTAAAGAAGTTACCTCTTTATTAAGAACCAGGATCCACCCATTGTGCTAGGTGTATACACCGTTTTATAAGGATTATTGGTAGAACAGACTTTGTCAAATCCTGATTATAAGTTTGCTCCTAGAGACGTTTTTTCTATGCCCGAATAATGGATGCACCATATTACTCGTTTACCACACTACACACTGCCAGGTATCACGTGTACGATGATGGGAGAAGATTTTGTAAATGATAAATACACATTTAAAACACGTATAAATGTACCTAACAGAAGATAAATACCAGTGGAAGAGATAAGATAAGTAGACTAGAAGAGAAGTTTATAAAGAGAGGACAAAACTTCATACGTGTTCTAATACAACCACAGTTACTAACAGCATTAACTTCTCCAAGTCATTTGACTGCTTCTAATGATGTAACGTTTGAGGGAATCAGTCATCGTCAAAACGGCTGCTTGTAAGAATAAACTTTAAACACAGACTTGCCAACACAAACAACAAAATCCGTAGCACAGATTATATAGAAAAGTGATGTATATGTAACTTTAGTTGAATGACAGCCTGCACTCAAAGAGAAACAGTGAGGACATTTCGTGCGGCTATAGGATGTAATGCTTGTCCACAATTTCTATTAACAACAAACAAATGTATAACAACATCAGAGCCGAAAAAGCAGGTTGTAAACTAAAACAGGCAAGTAAGTTTCCAAGAAGTGTTTAGCTGTGTCAGACAAGTTGCCACATTGAATCTGTTACGTTTAAGACGAACCGTTATGTGAAAAAGGTGAAAGGCAACGAGGAACATCTTGTTAGGGTATAAAACGTCTTTATTGCGAAATTGCTTCGTAATGACAGATTAGCAGGTTTAAGGATTAGGCTTTTCCTTGAAATAATTATCCAGTGTTTCCTTCCTTGTGGTCGAACCATGTCACGCAGGTACTATTTAGTGAAGACAATCTTGCAAACCGGAACACAAAACGAACACATTACAAAGAAACCCGTTGCATTTGGACATTTTTGGTATTCCTGTTACAGTTGTAACTATCAAGGTCACTTACACTATGAGATGTTCTACAGTATTACAGAGTTGAGTACATCATGAACAACCTTGTCAATTCTGAAGAACTAACTTCCTGCTATGGTCTACTTAGATGTGCAATCGTTCGTTTGGTTCGATGATAAATAACATTTGAACTTTAAAAGAAGAATGGCGTCGGCATGACAGCTTTCAACCTGGACGTTCTGGAAACGAGCAGAGTTCTTAGAGATCTTAGAGTTCCTTAACCAAAATAGTACGATGTCGCGTTGCATGAGAACACGAGAACGCAGAACAGGAAGGTGACCGAGTACATCCTGTGGTTAAAAGGCCCTCTCTCTTGAAGAACAATATTGTCTTTCACCGTTCAGTCAGTGCAAACAGACATCTGAAAAGGACTACACAGAACATTGTGTGGTATAGAGAGCATGCATCTTTGTGGTGAAGAGTAAATATATGTCATGTAACGTTGGACTCATTCTGTCATTGTGGTCGCTTGCATGTACATGGTGTAAAGAAAGGGCTCAACTATTTTGAACTTTGGGCTAGCGGGGGAAAGAACAGTGGTGCCAGAGGGGTTCATGCACTGGAAATATACAGCACCTCTCAGACATGTAAAGAATACAGTCGACGGGGTTCTGTTCATAAAGTTCATATGAGTCATTAAACTGAGAACACCGGGAAAGCAACCTGACAGTGGGGCCTGAAGTCTGCCACTTTAATCAACACATGCAAAACATATCTATTCATATGTAAAATTATTTCATTAATTGATTTTACCACAACCTTACATTTTACGTTTTGTATGAGATTGTTTTCGTTGATGTTTTAATATTTAATTGTTTATGTTATATCAAGCGCCCAGACGGATTATTGTTCTGATTAGCAAACAGCAAACAAACATGGTTATATATGACATCTTAATAAGGGGAGGAAGAACGAAGACAATTGTGACATGTGGCTGAACCAATCTGATCAAGCAAAGATGACTACAGGTTTTGTCTAGCGCCTATCATATGATAACCACAAATTAGGACTAAAACAAAACGTGCATGTCGTATCTGAACACTTGATTGAAATCGTAGAAACTATGGAGACCAAAAACCTAACGATTGATACAGCCTAGTTTAATTACAACACATCTCAATATCAATTAAAAACAGTAATCGTTGAACACGAAAACAAACAACCGGTGAACTTTGCGACCCCTTTAGCCTTTACGACATACGAACAGTTATTAATTTTATGCTGGCAACACTTCGTAATTGCGTGTAAGTTGTCAGACACATGTATGGTTAATTTGCATATCGTATCTCTCGCCCTGACAATACCAACATTGTTTTCTGGGCGGTGCGGTAATTAATGTTAAAAAGGTCTACCGGACCATCTGGTGGTTTTAAACGTTTACCGGGTCTCTGCTTTATGTTGATGTGTATGTGTGTTCATAGGCTGGATTTGCAGTTTTATGTTAACAAATGCGTTCCTTGGTCTTTGCTAAAGATGTGCATATAGGTTATGAATGGCTCATTTTGCAAGTCTCTTCACATTTCATAGGCTTTTTAAATTTGTGTATTGTGATTGTCCGGTAGTTTACAAGTTGTTTGATGCATCCTTGCTGATGAGGTTTGGTCTTTAACGAGGTATACCGATGTTTATATTTACTAATATTAAGCATAGCTACAGAAAACCTTGACAGTATTAACGTAAGCATGTCCCTCTGAGTTAAACTTTAGTGTTATAAGAACATGGTCATTAGTAGTTTTTGAATAACGACCTAGTTTACCTGATTTCTAATTCATCTAACGTTCTTCTTGTTTTCTTGAGTCTACCATATTATTTCCATAGTTACGACAACGACCATGTTTAGATACGTGTAATCGTTTGGTACAGCCCAACTTACATACTTCGATTCATAGGTATGCAAGTGTAACATGTTTGATATCAGAAAGTAAATGATAGTATTGGGGTAGTTCAATATGATAGTTGAAAATCTCGCTTATACACCCAGGGTCATTTTACCATAGGTTATTTTGACGACCCTATGAAGCACGTAGACTTATTCGATATCATCAGACAATCTTCACTTTAGGTAGACCAGGTGTTAAAAGCACTACTGGCAATATACGTGATCTATATGAACATGTTGACCGTTCAAATGACCGCCATGATAGTCGACACAACCGTAGAAATTGATTAAAATCTATCGTTGAGACTTGTTAACGTTTTTTGCCCGCAATACCTAGATCGTCAACTGTTTTCATAAACTACTTGCAACTTCCAATGGTTTGTGAGTTTGATTACGATGCGTTGTTTTCATAGTGTGCTCTTTAACAGTTTCAACAAACCGTTCAGTACGTAAGGCGGGTTTGAATGTGCGGCTTGGTTGTTTCGTCCTCAACGCCATTCGTCCCGATTAGCTAATTTGTCAGCATAGTTAGCATTTCAGCGGTTGGACATCAGAAGGAAGTGAGCTTTATAGACTACTAATATGCGAAGTATGATCGATGGAGTGTACTCTAAAATCAAAGTCGTTTACTTGTGTGTTGTGCCTTCATCACGATATGGGTTTTGTTTTCGTCGTAAGATTTTGCATTTTCGTGATATGGTTTAAGTTCTTTCTTCGGCTGGCTTTATGTTTGAGAAGTTGATTTTTGTATTGACATGCAGGTCGCGTGTCCGCCCTGGTTTCTCTTTTAACCTTTGATCTTCTCCCATGGTCACTGACGAATTTCTAAACATGTTTTGGATATCAAACTTTTCCTGGTTATAACAACTGCAAAAGAAACGCATCGTCATTTGTGTTTAACACCGACGAAGTAGTTTACGATACTGCTTGACTGTTTGAGTTATTTGGGCGAAGTTGACATTTAAACAGTTTAGCAGGCTTAAAATGTTAAACATATTTTAGTTGAAATGTGTTCCTACTGATGTACTGATGAGACATATAAAATCTCTATTTACGGGTAGAAGTTGTACTGCAAAGGGAGCTTACTCATGAGGCTATAAATGAGAATATATATCCGAGTTACCTAACCGCTGTAACTTTAATGGTCTGTACATCTTTATAATTTAAGGATGCTTTTAAGATACTAGAAATCGGGTCACGATGTTTTAATTTATTTGGAGTCTGACTTTGATTTAAAGTTATGTTTGTTAATTCCGTTCACTAAGCGCGACTGTTATCAAAGTGTTCACGGTCAGCGCACTCGTGGAGAGATTCCTTAACCCAACGATCAACGAACTAAAATAACTTCAATTAAAAGATCACTTCACAGAACCATTGCGTTGTATAAACCACAAGACAAGCGGAAGAATGACGGCCATTGTTAATAGTTCCAGAATAGGGTTTGAATCCCTTACATGTACTCAATACTGCCCTTGTTTGATATATTTATTTAGATAATCCTAATCTGAATACTCGGTTGAAGGATGATATAAGATAATACAGCTTTGTGTTTTACTTTGTACTTTAATCTGATTAGATACTTCACTTGATTAAAGGTGTAACATGTAAACATTGATGTCAATTAGATAATCTCAATGATGTAAATGAAATGAATATCTAGATACTTATAAAACATAGACTGTCTTCAGAAGTGTAGGGTATATAACTTTAACATAATATTTAGAACATCTTCAAGCAGTGTATATTATAAATCAGCTGTAAACTATGTACATGAGTTCATGGAGCGTATTTCGCAATATTTTCAAGTACAGCGTGAATCGTGACATCGCATGTGACGAGTGTTTGGTTGCGCATGATTTAGAATATTCTCGTTATCTAGGGACACGATGGAGGTGTGATTAAAGGGGACAGCGAGACGGGACTCACGTGAGAATTAGGGGCTAAATCCTGGGGCGTAGTAAGGGTTGGGTGATAGTTGAATTTAAGTCAGAGAGAATATGCGATCAATTGGTAAATGAAAAAGACTGAGAAACTGATATAGAAAAATAACATTTTGCAGTTAGGATTAGGAAGTCTAGAAAATGAGAAGTGAGAAAAAGGGCGTAGTGAAATTAAAAATGAGATAGATACAGTATATATATGTTATAACTGGGTATGTGTAGTTGTTTCTGCATGAGAGGAACATGAATGTTGGGCAGAATATGTGTGTGTGGCATGTATACTGAAAGAAGCACGAGTGATAAAGAAAGGGCTTGATACGGAAAGAGAATGAGAGAGAGCGGGAGAGAGAGAAAGAGAGAGAGGGGGGGGGGAGAGATAGAGAGCATGCATAAATGAGAGCTACAAAGAACAAAGGGCAAATATACGTGAGTTCAGAGATGAGTTAGTGGATGAAGAGAAAGAGAAACAGACATATAATGCGAGCATGTAAGAGAGATATGAAAAAAGAGAAATTGACAGAGAAAAGGTTATTTTGTATAAGCGACCTTTATAAAAACTTGATGTATTTCGAAACGATCACATTTGATTCGTAGGTGGGTACGTTGAGCAATTAAGATATTTGATAAAAACAAAAAAAGGGTTTGAATAGAAAATATATTGATGTATGCATAATATTGGATTATCAAGGTCATGTCAGACACGTTTTGATAATTCGACCCCAAACACTGTCCAACTTTAGTTTTACTTGTACAAGTCTATGTCGCATTGCATGTAAGCATAATAAACTAGATTATTTACTGTATGTATATATGTATTATTGTTATTGTTTTGTGAACTAAAGTATTAAAATAAATGAAGTGGTGACCTCCCCCCCCCCCCCAAAAGCATATTAAACTAGATTATATATAATCATTAGGGTTTTCACGTTTCTAAGTAAATGAGTTGTGTTTAAGGGGATTTGAAGATCAGTCACATATCATGAGGTGCTTTTATTCGCTTATATGACTGGTGTTTCAAAGATGTACGTCTAATAGGAGTCGATTGCTTCGTATGTCATAGAGAACATGGCATTGCAGATATGAATGAAAGAATCATTGCATGAAAGGATGATAAATGATCCACATATGTATGTAAGAATGAATGTATGAATATGAAATAATAATATTCTGGAGTGATTTGAGAATGAATATGAGATTGAAAGAATGAATATATATTAGGGAACGGTAGAAAACGTATATATAGTATTATTATATTATATTTATTTTAATAGAAAAAAGGAGAATAATACATGGACGAGTAAACATTTAATGAAGAAAAGGAGAAATGAATGAATAAATACATAGATGAACGAACTAACGATTGCACTAGTGAACGAACAAATGAACGGACAAACAAACGAGCGAACGAATGAATGTACGAACGAATGGATGAACGAACTGTCCAACATATGCTCTGACAAAAGAATAGTCTGATGGACGGACGAACGAACTGTCGGACAGATGCTCGGACGAAATACTAGTCTGATGGACGGACGAACGAACTGTCGGACAGATGCTCGGACGAAAGAATAGCCTGATGGACGGACGAACGAACCATCGAATGTTTAAAGGAATGAATGAACAACTGAATGAACAACTGATGATTGAACGAACGATTACATGAATAATAGTACTGTACATACTGGGAAACAAATGTGGTATATGTCTTTACACTACTTGACCGGTTACCACAAGTCTGAGACATGTATTTCAACACTGGCTATCACAGTATGTCCCTTACCTAGACAGTATTCAAGTTGCAAATACGGGTCCTCAAAAATGTACACTCAATGTAAACAAGACAGGGACATAGATTTTATAGAGTTTAAACAAGGCGAGGTTTTTATTGTTCCACGGGCAACGATTAGAGTATATAAACATGGGGTATTTGGATAGGTAGTCAATATTTGGAGATCTGAAGACCTACTTGAGAAGCGCAGTAAATCTTTTCCTGATGACACAATACAGGCTTTTGTACATAGAAGGTTTTTTTTTATTGAAAATTGAAAAGCGACGGTATGTACTGAGCCTGCCCAACGTGGCTAGGGCTTTAACAATCTGTCCTTAATGACATTTGGGTTAGATAGGTATAAGGGCACCCGTATACATGTACCCGATTGAAAATGGGGCTACTTACGCCAAAATTTAACAAATAAGGGTTTTAAAATGGATAGAGCCTATATTGTAGTGGAACACTGAGCATGATAGATTTTAGACATGGTTTTATTAAAGTTCTACTATCAGTACTAGCAGCATGAGACGAACAATAGGGACAGTTGTAGCTGTTGTATACGATTATAAAACAACGTTATTATTATCCACCCAGGTGATTGAACATCTCATGAAACAGTTTACATGTACGAGTGCAATAATGGACACTCTTGGAAAGCGTAACTTGTTTTTGCTTTTGGAAAGTATCTACATGGAACCTTCCAAGAAATGAGGTACGGTGTGTCTTTTGAATGATTGGTTTGCGTTGTAAGAAATAAACTAGCTCTAATCCAATCATCTTAGTGTCCATGTGAAAGAGAATCATTGCATTAGAACAGTTTCACCTGCATGAAGTATCACGGTACACCATGTGGGCCTACTTAAGGACGAGCTACTGTATGTTAACGATGGAAGAGAGAGGATAGCGCATTTGTATCTTTCATTGTCAATTTACCATTCATTCTCGTTCAAGATTACGTCCTCACGTGGGGTAAAGCTAAAACAAATACGTAAAATAAATACTGCATTAATTATTACAGAGATCTACGAGTATCCGTTCTTTTTAAATGATTTAATTAAGGATTGAAAATGAGATTAGTTTTTTTTGCGATGAAGCATGCTTGAACATAGACTATATAACGTGTCTTGGAGGTTACTAACGCGGAAGCTTTGTTCACTTCGTTATCTATATAGTAATCACTAACTACCAGAGGAGCACCGGAATGTCAGAACGGGGCACAACTAAATCCCGGTATTTACTTTGCTGTCAAAAACTAAACCCCGGGGTCTTACACTTGGTCCACATAAAGAAAAAAAGAAATAATGCTGTCATAAAAGCGTATAAGAATCCTTTTCAATTGCCTATGTTATCAACATCCATAAACTTATATTTTTCTTTGTTCCAACAAGGTACTCAACACTATGAGTTCGTTGGATTAGAAAGTGACATTTAAAAAAAAAGTATAAACTGATAACGTTAAAGTACACATTGCAACATTGCCTGTACGCATTTATGTTTTATATTTGTCAAAACTACTGATAAAGCATCATTGTTACTAAAGTGTATTTGTGTTTTGACCCCTGTTTGTAAAATCTGTATATACATATGCACGTAAGATAGCGGTATTAAAGCATGCGCATCATTGGCGTCATGAATCAACAATCACATTTGCTAAGTACATCACCAACACAATGAATAATAAATGTACTTCAACTTCAGCATTTATTGCATCCTTTATAACAATATTTATAGCATAAAGGTACATTTCAAAAAGAGAGTCAGATATTTATAATGAAGTGCAACCAAAACGAATTATTTACGAAATGATTATGTACTGCAGATAGAAAAAAAATAATTCAATTTTAATTTTATTTGCAGAGAGTATAAAGCTCGATACTGTTTCGTACACTATTGTTTCTGTGGAGCACACTATATCAAATCGACGTGTTGATACTTGGAACCAAAATGATCTGTTTTCTGATAATCGTATATGCATATTCGGCAATTGTATCTTACATGTATATATTGCCAATACTATGAAAGCAATACCAAATACTCGAAACCCTCAACGACACTATCGCCATGTTGGTTATAATCTCACTTACATCATTTTGCTATTCATCTTTCTTACATAAAGTAATGAAGGAACATGATTTAAAAAAGGTTTCAAGCAAGACAGATTTAACTACCTCTTATCCAGGTCGCATTATTTATATTTTACTTATAGTTGTTACATCCAGTACATTGTATGTCCATAAAACCGAGCAGCATGAGTCACGTGTCCTACCGTTATAATTTACCTCCATAAAGTGTATTTCTTCATAATAAATGTCAAAACTAGTACATGTTAATACATATCATCTATATTTATTTTCTTACTCGGTGTCCAGGTTTTGTGTTTTATATTTGTTAACATGAATATTTAGATTAAGCCTTTAGTTTTATAAGTGTGCGTACCATGTTGAACCATCACTGATTACATGAAAGTTGATGACATGTTTCGGATATAATCTTAGGGTACATAATATAAAACTACAGAATATTAAAAACTCGTATTCAAAAACATGAATTACACATTAAAACATGCATTCGTTCATGAGAGATTCACCACGATGGCTTGCTTAATGATATCGTTTATTGTGTATATATTGACTCTGTATAGATATTGTTTTATTTTGGTTTTGTCAAGTAAGCTTTCTTAATGTATGTTGTTACTTGTTTTATTTCTTTTCCATTAACATTTTGAGATAATTTCGCTTACTGTAATAAAGCCACTATACGACCGTAATGTTAAGACCATCTTCTTAAAAAAAGACCAGTTTCCATCGGTACAAGGTGCGGTCCAGTATTTAGCAAACATCGCCGTATATAAGGTAGATCACAACTCACAACTGTCTCGGATTGATCCTAAAAGTACAAGCTGTGTGAGTTCTGTTTGGTTTAAACTAGATTTGGTTAATTAGCCAGATATGTCTCCGTCCACCCTCGCTGCATGATACCGGGTCACGTGGTCTCTAGTTGTAGGGAGATGTGTAGAAGATTGAAACTTTATTAATTGATTGACGAGCTATCAGCATCAGTATCAAATAATGTATACCGAGCTGAATTCATGTATGATCCCAACGTGATACCTTTATTTTTATACTGAACGTCTATCACTAGAATATATATATATATATATATATATATATAACACTATCAAGGTCCAAGTGATCTATTTTAGCTTCATTGTTTCCTTATAAACCGTACTGTCGTCGTCGTCATCATCATTATAATCATTCTGAGCAGCTGCATCATCACCATCATCAATATCATGTTCGTAGTTGTCGTCGCCAGCATCATCGTTCAGATCAGCAGCACTACCACCATGATTACTGTTGTCGTTATCAGTGTCGTTGTCATCGTCAGCAACCGTTGTAGAGGTCTTAGTTTAGATATACATTATCAGTATACATTTCAGATTAAACTTACATACATTAAACAAACAATAACAAAACACCAACATGTTTACAAATAATCAACTTATAAGAGTATAATGCGTTTAACTAATGGGATTATAATTATTTGTGTTATGATATTTTTAGTTTATACCTCTAATAATGGACTGATGTAGACCCGGATTAAGATTTAACGTCTATGGTATATAACCTGATACAAACCGGACACGAAAACAATATAAAATTATACCGACACATGAACCGGCGGAAATAATAATGAAAATTACATTTATAGTAAATAAAGATCGAAATATGTGTTATGGGATACAAAATAGAAGACCTAAAAAATTGAAAAGGAAACATTCAAATTTACATGTATTGATAGCTTGTGAAAATTGTAGACACTCTGACATTAAACCCCTACATGATCGTGTTTCAAGATGTGAATGGTAGAGTTTGAAAAAAACGTGTTGTAGAGGCGAAGCTGTTTGAATACGAGGGGAAATTTTGTTAATTGTTTTGTATGTTTGTTTATGATATGTGGGAACGAGAGAGTTAACGGTAAATTTGAATTTTGTTGGGAGTTACAGGTGGAAGGTTGGTATGAAGGAATGAGTGTACGATTAAGTATGGGGAGAATGGGAGAAAGTTGAAAATAGATGAATGAAATAGGTTACACAGAGCGAGAGAGAGAAAAATAGAGTGAGAGAGAGAGAGAGAGAGGAAGAGATAGCGAGATAGAGAGGAAAAGAGGGAGTGTGTGAGAGAGAGATGAAGAGAGCGATAGAGAGAGAAAGACGGATAGAGAAAGAGAAAGATAGAGAGAAAGGACATATACATAAGACAGACTTGAAAGAACGAAACAAAGAATGACTGAATGAAATAGTGTATGGATAAATGGCTGGGTGAATCCTGAATGAGGAATAAATGAATGGGAAATGATTGAAATGAGGAACAGAATACCTAAGAACTGAAGAACAGATGGACGTAGACTAACATACTTACTGCCATGTACACGCTAGTTGTAATTGAAAGGTCTGGATGAATGAAAGAGTGTGTGTATACATTTGATTACTTTGACAAAAAGGGTAACTAAGCTATCATCGCCATGCTAAACGAGAAACTCTCGAAACCCATGTGAACAAATCCAATTCACACTAATACAAACATTGTATTTTTCAATTTGAAGCTCCTCTTTGCACTCAACTATATGATATTGATAGAAACGACTTGAGCTAAGGGATGTGGTACCTTTGATAATGATGGAAGATGGGATAGTATAGGTTGTGTAGTGTTAAACCCGAGATTGATTGTGAATAAATCGACAAGATGATACAAATAACATCAGGCAGTTGTTTGAAATTGACACACACTTAAGTTAACATGTTATGGGTAAATGCATTCAGTGATACGTAGTTACATATATATATATTGACAATGGACTATATACTGCCTTGTATAAACACGATCAAACCCATCTAGTGTGCAGTCCATCAATGTTATTCAAAGGTGTCAGGTCAATATTCTCGTGCTATACATTTCAAGCATTACTTCAATAACAAAATCTCTCTTAGTTTACAATCATGCTCTACCGAGGGCAATACATCATTACTCAATACATTAACAAACTAGTTATCCGTGTTTCTATTATTTTTTTTTAAACACACATGAATACTGAAGTTAGGAAAGTAAGGATCAAACTCAATGAAAGTATTTGACATTTAAATAAGGCTGTCATTTTCATTGATTAAACTTTGATATTATCATTCTCGCCGAGTAACTCATTTATATATCGGTACCTATTTTTACAGGTATAATTACATTTACCTTGATCGTTCGATTGACGAAAAACGATAGTATACATAACCTAAACTAAAATACACAAAATCTTTACTAGCGAAAAACCTGAAGCCTTTTATTCAAGGCCGATAAAAGCACGTTTACAAAACCGTAATACAGCCAATGTTCTTACAACTAACAACATGGTGCATCTGTGATTTTATACAGGTTGCAAAATACGAAAAAAATGGATTTGCAATGACAGAGAGGGAGAGTTCTGTTTCTTTGACGTGTAGGTGATTGTATAGAGTACGTACTTTAAAAACAGTACTTAAGTTGTTCAGTCAAACATATCCAATGCAAATATTCCCTCAGACAGTTTAACACGGGTATAGTTTGCTTGATATTCAGATAGTTTGAAGAATATCCTAAATGCAATTATGAGGAGTTTATTTACTTAATCTGTAGTTAAACAGAAATTATTTCATATCATTTGACATAAAAATCACTTGAGAAAAATGACTATAAATCCGGGCTATAAAAAATTCGGATAAAGTTGTAAAAACTGGTATCATATTAAAACATTGCTCTTCTGAATCTATACAGGACATGAGTAACAATGTATAGGATAACAGATGTATGTACATGGGGATATTTAGGGGAAAACAGTCGACGGTAAGGAATATAGAACTACATTATTCAAGGAGCCGGTTAGGTTTAGATTATTTTGAACAAGGTGCGTGAGAGTGGTTTAATTTTCGGATGTGTCCCTCATTACGGATTACGGATATGCAAATAAGAGGGATTCTGTGTACAGTTACGCTGAGAAAGTAGGCCCCTGCCGATTGAATGGTGTGCCAAGTATAAAACACCCATCTCTGGATACTTATACAACCGGCATTAAATAAGTAACAACTGCTACAACGTGTTTAACCGGTTAGTCAAGAGCAAGGTTTGGCTATGTCATAGAACCTAAATAAAGTAGCAAGGTTCAAATAAGAAACACTCACTGTCAGCTGATGAGGGTTGGGCTTGAGCTGATGAAACCTGGAACTGCTGTTATAAAAACTGCAAATACAGAGGACCGTGTGAACAATTTTAACGGAGTTTGTCTGAGTTTGAAGAAGGATATCCTGGGACAGATTCTACTAGGTTAATGCTTCTCTAAATACAGCTAAAGTGCTACGCGGTGTTTGTAGTCAAATCCAGACTCCTCAAAACATTGCTTAAACTTAGACAGTTCTAACGCAAAAAGGGGCTCGATTTGAACGCTGATTTATAAGGGATACACAAACTAGACCGTCCCCAACGCGCCGAGGTTAAAAGGTTGTAGCTGAAAGATTGGTTGTTGACTTTGAAACTTCTCCCCCATCGTTCTGATACTCCATGTGTGTCGAATGATCTTTACTTTATCAGCAGTTGGGATCTGTATCTGCAGTCTTTCCCGATGAAAACATTTTATTATTGGATAAACCCGTAAAAGGTGTGAACAAAAATAGTTAACTACATCGAAAGTAGAGTTGATGTAGAAAGGTACACATAGTAAAAGGAAATCTGTAGTAATAGGGTATACGCTATATGTACAGAAGACACTGATTTTAACGGTCGGTAAAGCATTGGTACAATCAGGTTAGAAGGAAGTGGTTTGTAAATCAGCTGTTGCTGTATTTTGAAGGACAGTATCTAATAACTGAATAGAACGTGAAACGGATAAGTGAACAACCTTGTAGCTCGCTGTTATTGCATGTTTCGTAGACACGGGTAGAATAAGATTGAGGGACCTATAACAAGACACCCAGTTTATTTCAGAACAGGGTATATCTTCCCATACACGTGTATTATATGTGCTCATGCATCGTGATACGGATGTGGCAAATGAAGTGTTAATTATATAAGATTATAGACAAAAATATCGTTTAAACAGGATATATATGCAAAGCAGCGCATATTGCAATGAATATCTAACCCGTTGAAGTTTAAGATAGGTAAACGTTGTATCTATATTCGAGTAATCCTAGTGAAGAACGTTAAAGCTGTCAAACAGTAGAGATATTGATGGGACAATACATGTGGATCTTGGAAAACAAATTTCGAATGAAAAAATTGGTTTAACAGGCGTTATCTTGATAAAATATTGCTCTCAGAACGAACTTTAACTTGTCTGGAGGACGACGGGGGATACAGTCTAAGATAACTAACGACTAGGACAGGTTTTTTATCGTTATCATCTAGGTATAAACTCATTTAATGGACAGACAAGGCGGGTATAAGCGTGGTGTACATGTAGGATAAGACAAAACTACTGTGACATTTTACTGGAGCTAACCAACTCTGGATCGGACTATAACTGGATGCTTAATTGCTACGCTACAAGGAGACGTACATATTTAGCGACCATTATCAAAAATAAGTAAACAAATCTTGGGATTTTAGTTTAATTGACTGGAGGTTTTCATCTAATCAGTGCAACCGTTTGATGAAACCTATTTTCAGTATTGTTTATAAGGTGATGAAAATATTGTTATATTGAATCCATGCTACGTGTTTGATCAGGGATTTGATACATTGCCTGGTGTGCTGGTACTTCAACTATTCTGGAGACAATTCCAAATGAAGTAGTTCAGCGTGCGTTGTTTTCTGTCTGACATTGACCATATTCTGCTGGATGTTTACAAGAGGAGGACCTATCAACACTGTTAGCTGAGGAGAAGCTCACGTATTACACGGTGCTTCTACGTTCATCATTTTATTTAATCATTAATTGAACATACGGAGTTAACAGCAGGACCTTTACTGCAGAGTTTGTGGAGAAACTTTAAGAATCGGTTAAACGTGATATTAACCGTTTGTGAAATTAGCAAAACTGGAAGTTATGCGACTAACCCCGACCCCGACGGCTTTGGCTCTGCCAGGGATGCCAACATTACAGAGCTTGCCCACAATGTCAATGCCGGGATCAGTAGGATCAGGTGCAGATACTTTGATATACTACACACTTTCTCAACCACCACCGGCAAGTCCGAGTCTCACATCATGCGGATTACCAGGAACAGTATTACCTCCATTAAGCCCAACTATACGACAGAACATCACCCCGACGGTCAGCCCGGGGGTGCCACCTGTTAGCCCGGGACTCAGCCCACCTGGGCTCGTACCCGACATTATGCATCTTATAAACTATGGCGACAAGGACATGGGTCTGCTTCTATCTCAAAGGTATTGTGATTCATATCAGAACAATTGTACTACACTATTACACCATTCAACACAGTAACATTATCTTTTAAGTACATACTTAAGTGATAAAACTACAGTGTGTACTGTTTTATCGCATTTAACAAAGATGTTCGCAAATATGAAAATCACACCTGAACTTTAGCGGCTTAAATGTGTCAGTATGAATTTGAATGAAACATGTATAGCTACGTGACGTTATTACACGTGTAACCCCTGATGTTTTAATCCCACCAGCAGTGTACTTATGAATGGCATGATACAATCTGGTACACCTATGCACA
>ENA-OREC01000157-OREC01000157.1-marine-metagenome-genome-assembly--contig:-NODE-157-length-19927-cov-34.212645_pt1 | contig 19927 bp, 16 predicted proteins | sample MGYA00248626_ERZ508543 | MGnify/ENA primary metagenome ERZ508543 (study PRJEB26211, sample SAMN05518279) | marine metagenome | isolation source: Puget Sound, Washington, USA | host: Bankia setacea...
GAATCCCAAGTAAAGCCAAGTTCGGCGAGTATATCTAAGGCCCAAAAGGATTTTGCCGTAATGGAGTAGCTGGCAGCGCGATAGCCTACCACCGGTCGCTGAATAATATTTTCCAGAAGCTGTTTGGATTTAGCTGTTTCTTCCCTAAAGACTTCGGGCGACTGGTTATATACCAATTGGTGGCTATAGCCGTGTGAGGCGATTTCGTGCCCCTGTTCGTCGATTTCCTTTACAAGGTTGGGGAACCGCTCCGTTACCCAACCCAAAACAAAAAAGGTTGCCTTAACATTTTGCTCTGCGAAAAGTTCCAGTAACGAGCGCGTGTTGTGCTCTACCCGAGATGGCCAGTTGTCCCATTCAGAAGGTTTTATCGCCTTGGCAAAGGCGGATACGTGAAAATAGTCTTCTACATCGATGGTCATCGCGTGGCGGCGCGAAGGTGAACTTGTTGTCGCAGGTGAAACCATGTTAATTTCCAGTGAATGTTAACGTGGCCGGAATGTTATCACAGGCGATTAGGAAAATTTGTGTTATTGAAAAAAGTAAAGTCTTTGTGGCCGATCTTCATACTTCCCTTGTTGTTGCTGCTATTTTTCGGTGACACACTAGCGGTTTTACACCGTACGTGGATACAGTGGGATCAAGCCTATTCCCACGGCTATTTGATTGTTGGGTTATTTTTGTTTTGGGTCACGCGGGCGACGATAGCGCAGGAAAGCCTGGTGCCCGATCGCTCGGCGGGTCTAGCGCTAGTATGTTTTCTAGGCATGTTGTTTGCGTGGTATGCGGGTAGGGTGATACAGGTGCGCTTACTGGAGCAGCTGGCAGTTGTTGCGTTAGGTTGGTGCTATTGTTGGACCTTGGGCGGTTACCGCTTTGCATTAAAGCTGCTTGTACCTTTTCTCATTGTTTTGCTGGCTATCCCCCTGTGGGATGTGGCCATCAGCCCCCTTCAAGATATGACGGTTACGGTTGTTACAAAGGCTGTTGAGTGGGCAGGTATAGCGGCTTTCATTGATGGGAATAGAGTTTCCTTACCTTACGGTGACCTAGTTATCGCGGATGGTTGCGCTGGGTTAAATTTGTTTTTAGTGAGCCTAACCGTAGGCTCATTGTATAGTTATCTATACCTCCGGCGTCCATCGAGTGTTGTATATTGCATAGGTGTACTGCTGATACTCGGTATCGCAACGAACTGGGTTAGGGTTTTTTCGCTTGTAGTCATTGGATACTATTCCAAGATGCAAAGTAGTTTAGTCGAGGATCACGGCTCGTTTGGCTGGATGATGTTTGCAGTTGTGCTCTTGATGTTCTTTTTACTGTATCGGCGTGTTGAAGTTTCTGAGCAGGGCGGTTGCGCACCTGAGGAGAGTGCGATAACGATAAAGCCAACTTATAGACCCATTTTTTGGGTTTTGCTATTACTTATGAGCGGTGTCTATTGGTGGACAACTCATATTGTCGCACCAGATATTGGTGGCCAGAAAGATAAAAATAAAAATTACAATATCTATTCAAATCTGCAGAAAGTGGAAACCGTTCCATGGAAGCCAAATTTCTCGGGATTTGATTTTGAGCAGCACTGGCAGCTGCCACATACAGAAAAAACTTATGTTAGCCGATATGTGTATTTGAACCAAGAGCAGGGAAAGGAGCTAATATACTACAGCAACGAAATAGCCGATAAGTACCGAAGGGAAATTATACCTGTTCCCAATGATTTATATAGTATTCCTATTAATGCGGCTAAAGTTCAAACTGAGAAGGGAGTCTTTGTCGTAATTTGGAGCTATAAAGTGGGGCCTTGGTTTACTGCGTCGGAACTAAGGGCTAAATTGCTACAGCTGCCGACTAGTTTTTTACGAGAACGCTCTGCCGAGCTGCTTGTAATTTATTCATATTGTGGCTCGAGTAGCGAATTCTGTAGGGACGGGGTTCAACTCTTAAAAGAAAGTTCAGTAGTGGGGCTGGTTGATCAATTCAGTAGGAGGATGGATGCTAACGACTTTAAGTGATTCGGGTTGAACTTGTTTAGGCTGACATTTGACCCGTTTAAATCCGCTCTTTTTAAACTTATTCGTGTTAAATTCGGCGCGAAATATTCATCTAATTTTTTCTATCCAGCTTGCGTATCGCTTAACTGCCGATAGAGTGTTCGGCAAAGCGATACGGGGTAATTTAAAACGCTCTGCAGAAATTTTTCTGATATTACAGGGTTTTGAAACAAAGCTAACAGCGCCTAAAAACCCTTGTTTTTCCAGAAACAGCATGTGCTCCATAGTAAAGTCTTGTAGGCGACCAGTGGGGTAGCAAAAAATTTTTACGGGGCTTTTTAATTCGCTCTTAAGCCGCTGCCAAGATTGGAGTATTTGTGATTCCGCTTCTTCAGCCGATAGCTTGCTAAATATACTGTGATCACAAGAGTGAGGGGCAAAAAATGCACCTTGAGATTCGAGTTCCCGAGCGCGGGCCCATGTCATTGGTTGATAGGGTGTTGGAGGAATTTCAGGAATAGTGACGGCGCAGCTTTGTGACAACTCTTCTAAAAGTGCAGTAACCTGATCCTTTGAAATTTCTTTTGCTGTTGTTTGTAAGTATCGGCGGGCAATGGTCTTTTTGGCTTTGGTATCTACGAGCAGTGTCGCTTGACTCTTGTCTAAGTGGCTAAAAGGATTGGCTATTTTGGATTTAGTTGTAGTCTCCAGCACATAGGTTATTTTTTCGTCCCAGGGCCATGATTTTCCGTCGAGCATGTCTGTAATTACAAAAAAGGTCGGTTTGGCATTATGCTCAATAAAGATAGGCATGAGAATATCGGCTTGGTCGGCATAGCCATCGTCTAGAGTAAAGCAAGCGGCTTTTTCGGGAAGGGGGCGGCCTTTTATACCTGCGTTAACAACCTCCTCAAGAGATACGAATGAGTAACCGCTTGAATGAAGCTTTCTAAGCGTTGTGTCAAGAAATTCCGGGTTTGTACCGGCGTGAGGGTGAGAGGCCACCTTCGCGCGGTGTAGCGTAAAAATTGTAACAGCTTGACCCAGCACGATAGAGGCTAGCTTTTCAAGCGACGCTATATCTGCGAGTTTTTCAACGAGCTTCCCGGTGTTCATACTTGAATTCGTATCCCATGACTGAATTATCTGCATCCCATATTGCTATAGTATATGTTTCGCTATTTGGTGCTAGATGCTTAATTACCTGCATGTTATATACCAAGTGTAGCATGCTCATCAATGCAAATTTCAAGTGATCACCTAGCCATTTAACCTAGCCCGAAGATGCAGTGGTGTTTTGGTTGCATCGTCAAATACCCCAATACGTTTTAATCGCAAGTTATTGCTTGCTGGTGAGTTAATGCCTTTCTCGGTCGTTACGGCCGTTCTATAGATGTTTTCTACGCCTTTTTCCGCTATGTGGCTGGAGTCGCCATTGGGATAACAAAAATGTAAGCATGGGTCGCCAAATCTCTTTTCGAGAATACTAGCGCTTTCGGTTAGTTCGTGAACAACAACGTTTTCAGGGAGGCCTGATGTAAGCCGAAAATGGTTGCAGGTGTGACTTCCAAACGTGATTAGCTTGGAGCTATGCATTGCGTCAACCTCATCCCAGTTCAGTAAGCGATCATCATCGTCAGCCGCCGTATCCCAACCATTCGCAGACAAAATTGACCAGATTTCGGTGTCTGGTAGAGTTTTAATTTGTTGAATCAGGTGAGCAGCATGCTCTCTCGTTGGAATCTTGGTATTTGTTGGGGGGCGAATATCGAAGGCACCGACTAATTGGTTCGTCCATCCATTGTGAACACACTTAGATATAATGTTTGGCCAAAAAGCTCTATTTGTACCAATCATATCCGTAACAAGGTAGATGCATGCGGGTACGTTATGTTTTTTTAGCAAAGGGAAGGCGTATTGAAAGTTATCCGCCCAACCATCGTCGAAGGTTACGATGAGCCGGGGTTTTCCAGTATTTGAGTTTGGCTGTAGATCGGAGAGGCTATCAATATCCACAATCTCGAAGTGCTTCTTAAAGAGCTCAAGGTGTTGTTCTAGTGCTTCAGGACATACGACCATTCCGGGTTCCTCCCGAGCATAGGCGGGAGAGTTTTTGGGTAATACGCGGTGATACATAATTACCCACAGGTGGTCGTGTTTTCTTATGTTATACCTAAAAAGTAAAGTGCCTTTAAGGACCGTAAGTAATTGCTTTACGACTTGTTTGAGGTAGTTCATTTGACAAAAATATTCTTTATATAATTACCTAGCTCATGCCAAGCAGGTTGTATGTCGCGCAGCCTGAAGATTTCATTTTTGCAGTTAAACGAAGGGGTAAAGAATACGGCAAGCCTTTGAAACTTCTGCATTTTTGTGTAGCGCGCATCACGTAAATATAAGTAAAGGCTGTCAAAATCTCCTAGAAGCCAGCGCAATTTTAGACCAACTCTGTATTCGCCCGAGGTATTCGTCGAGCCAGTAAAGGCTTGGTAGGTTAATAGGGGAAAGTCTACACCTGAGTCAATAGCAAGTTGGAGCGACCCCCAAAACCGCGTATTAATTTCCATTAGATAAGGGGTACCCTCATCGGATATTCTAAATTCGACCATGGCAACTCCGCTCCAGCGTACCTTTTCAAGCATAGCATCGGCATAACTAATTAGTGTTGGACTGGCTGCAACGCTTTCGCTAAGCACGCTTACGCCCCCAGAGGGCGGCTTTTCTCGAATACGCCGGTGAGCAAAATGTGCTTTTCGCCTACCGTTCCGGTACAGCGCAAAAATACCGGCACCATGTCCCGGTATGTACTCTTGTACCATGAATGAAGTGTACTTGAGGTAGTTATCCTTTGAGATAATGGAACTTAATTCCTGGGCAGATTTTACTATCCTAACGGTGGTGGTAATCCATTCGCCATTGTGCTCAAAACGCGATAATGATGGTTTAACCACAATGGGGAAATCAGTTTCTTTGTTATAGTCCCACTCCTTCAATGAGGCATAATATTGAGTAGAGGGAATAGGGATACTCAGTGAGTTTGCGAGTAACATAAGCGATGTTTTGTTTGCAATTGACCGAATAATTTCGATACCGCTAAAGGGGATGATCGTGCTACCAAATTGCTTGTGATTTATTGCGATTAGCTGACTAGTAATCTCGGTCATAGGCTGAATAAAGGATATTCCTTCGGAGCAGCAAAAACGAGCTACCGATCGGACGAAATCGTCAGGTTTTTTTACAGGGTCTGGGTAGGTGAAATGTTGCTCGCTAAAGCGAGAGCTTCCGGCGAGCGTATGTTCAACTGTGTCGCTTGTTACAACGTATAGATGAGCGAAGGCTCCTAGCGATCTGGTTGCGGCGAGAGCACTGCGTTGGCAGGCATCAAGTATCAATATTTTTGTCGGAGAGTTGTTGTTCATGCGTACCGCTTGGTCGTAATGTGCGTTGAGAGACTAGAGTACATATTACCATGTGAGACGCAAATATATGAGGCTTGTTGCCTGACCCGAATTGCTGTTAACTACTGGGCAAAATGCTATTATACCGCCAAATATTTCAGCTGCTTCAATTGAATCCGCTTTCTCTAGATGTTAGTTGCGTTTTGTTGAGCATATTGATAGTTGAATTCGGATTGCTGTGTGTATAGCAAGAGTGTTTCTCAGTTTTGAGGTTGCGTTGTTTTAGCTTGCATTTAGGTTGACCGAGTCGCAAAGCATGTAGAGCGCGTACGGTTTATTAAGTGCCTGATTCTTGCCCGACGGCTACATGCAAGTCGGCAAGTTAAAATCGACTACGGTGAAAAATTTGTGGGGGCATCGTCGTTGGTGATGCATAAAAATTTGATTTGCAGGTGAGTGGCGGTGAACTTGCCACTATGGGATTAGGAATGAAAAATTTATCTGTTGTAGAGTACCTTAGCCAATTGCCGGAAGGCGAAAAAATATACTATAGGGCAAACCCCGGTAACGCAGGTGATGCCTTAATTGCAGCTGGTGCCTTTATTCTATTTCGAAAATTGGAGTTAGATGTCGAAATTATTGACCTAGAGAGCTTCGATGCAACGGATAAGATTGTGCTCTATGCGGGTGGCGGAAACTTGGTTGGCATCTACCCAGAAGCAAGGGAGTTTTTTAGGAAATTTCACATGCAAGCCAAAACAATAATTTTATTGCCTCATACGGTAAAGGACAATGAGGATCTTTTGGCTGAGCTGGGCAGTAATGCAGTGTTGTTCGCTAGAGAATTGGTCACCTTTAAGTTTTTAAAAGAGAATGCAATAAATGCTAAAGTCTATATAGATCATGATTTAGCATTTAATATTGAGCCAAAAGATTTTCTTGATATGAAGAGTCCCAGTATATTATCGATAATTGCAAAGAAATTATTGTATAAAACTACTGGTAACAAACAAGAATTTTTGAAGCTTCCTCGTCCAAAAATGATGTTTGATAATACATTATTTGAATTCAGGGGGGCTCTTCTAGGCAGTAAAGTTGGCAACTTTTTTAGGGAAGACGTTGAGCGAGCGTTAAGTGAGGTTCCCGCTGGGAATGCCGATCTATCCGTGAAGTATGAGTATGGGACTAGGAATGACGCGATTACTGATTACACTACCTCTAGGCTAATGAAATATGTGAATCGTTTTGATGAGATTCGTACCGATCGACTACATATTTGCATCGCCTCAGCGCTTATGGGAAAGAAGGTGTCGTTTTATCCAAATTCGTACTTTAAATGTAGGGCGGTGTACGAATATTCATTAAAGGAACCATATCCTAATGTCACTTTTTTTGAGAAAAGTGACAAATGATATTTCAATGATTGCATCGAATAAGCAATAAGTGGGAATAGAATGAGCGGAATTTTAGTAATATTCCATACCCCTTCAAATGCGGGGTATGCAATGGCGCCATTAGAAAGATTGTTCTTTCAGGTGGCAATGGATTTAGTTGGGCGGAAGGAAAAAATTCACTTTGCATTTAAAAATCTAGATATGGGAATGCCAGATACATTGCCGACTAATTTTTCAAATGTATTTGATATAGACCGGGATAAATGTCATGGGGATTACTACAGGGAAAGATTGGAGTATATAAAGTCGTCAAATATTAGTTTAGCATTCTGTTTCGACCTACAGGTTCGATCGCCTGTGTGCGATCTATTAAGGGAAGGCGGGATTAAGAATGTGGTGTCGTATTGGGGGGCGGGGATAAGTGGGGAAAATAGGGGCGTCAGACTACTAATGAAAAAAGTCGAAGTGCTACTTTCACGTAACAAGCCTGATATGTTCATTTTTGAATCTGAAGCCATGCGGTATTACGCGATACATGGGCGCGGAATTGCCAGATCAAACACCCGAGTTGTGCATACTGGAGTAGATGTCGACAAATTTAGGCCGTCTGTGGAGAGTAAAGGATACGTCCGAGATCAATTTGGGCTTCATAGTGATGATTTTATCGTTTTCTATTCAGGCCATATGGAGAAGCGTAAAGGTGTGCACGTTATTATCCAGGCTGCTATGGAACTCCAAGAGAAACGCTGCGCAGGAAAAGTAAAATTTCTGATCTGTGGGAATCGAGCTGGAGAAGAGCTCCCTTTTATTGAAATGATGGAAGACTCACCAGCCGCGAATAGTGTGATTTTTGCGGGCTATAGAACTGATTTAGATAAGATTATTCCTGGTTGTGATATTGGAGTTATTGCTTCTACTGGCTGGGATTCATTTCCGATGTCAAGCTTGGAAATGGCATCTTGCGGGTTACCGATTGTTGTGTCGAAGTTGCAAGGTCTAAAAGAAGTGATTTGTGAGGGCAAAAGCGGCCTATTTTTCGAGCCGGGTGATGCTCCAAAATTGGCGGAACATATTGAATTACTTTGGAAGGACGCGGCCCTGTATCAAGATATGTCAGAATTTGCCCGTGACCGAATAGCAAGCGCTTATACCGTTGAGCATCATCGACAAAACCTCCTTAGTGCGTTAGGCGACCGCTATAGCCAATAGCTAGGAAATGTCGGATTAATATATCGCTTTTTTTAGCAAAGATGGATTGATTTTTTGTGTGGTAAGCGGTGATGACGTATTGTGATTTTTGACGAGTGAATGTGCCAAGTGGTTCTCGATTCTGCACAAATATTGATCGATAAATGCGTTTGCCTCAGCTAAAATATAACTCAGACTTGTTCTCCCTATTTTGAAAACTCAATTTTTCGGTATATTGGTGTGGTGTATATGAATATTGGCAATAAGCAGTTGTTTTCAGTTCTTATAATGATTTTCCTTTTGTCTTGCTCTTTTGGTGTGAGTGCATGGGAAATAGTAAAGGATTTTAATGTAGGTACTGAGGGAACTAAGGCGGAGGGCGCTACCGCATTTGATTCGAGCGCGGGTGATTCGATTCTGTCGACCGCAAACGTTCGAGAGGGGCAGTTTGCGGCTAAGTTACAAATTCAGGCCGGAGAAACTGCTTTCGGTCGCTGGGGCGGGGTAATTGATTTCCCCACTGCGCTTCATAAGGGTGAAGAGCTGTGGGTAGGAATGGATGTGTTTTTCCCTGAGGGTTTTGATTACTCGACTAATAATGGTTACCTAAAATTCATTAGATTTCGTAATAAGAAATCGGATGGTACCCATACAGGGTATCTCGATAACCTTATCGTTATGCCATCGAGGAATTCAGGGACGTTTGCGCTTCTCAAGGAAGGGCTTAGCTATGTTCTCGAGTATGGTAGTCAAGGTGCCCAGCCTATTCCACAAGGGGAATGGTTTCGGTATGAAATATATATGAAATTGGACGAAGTTCCTGTGAAAAATGGTGGAGCAAGTGTCGTCAAGTCTTGGTTGAACGGAGCGCTAATTGTTGAGCAAACTGAAATCATGACGCTCGGGGCTGCAACCGATGAGGTCGTTAGTTTCTATTTATTCACTTATTGGAATAACGGTGCGCCAAAGGATCAGCATATGTACGTTGACAATATAATTATTACAAATGAAAAGCCATCAGCAATAGATGGGTGGGGGAATTCTCGCATTGGTAACCCATATTCAGAAAAGCCGGTATTTAAAAATAACGTAGACGTGCAGCAGAAAATTAAATAGCGGGGAATACGGCTAGTGGTATGTGAAGAGGATAGTGAACTAGAAGTTAGCGTAGTAATCCCAGCCTTTAACGAAGAGACTGTCATCGGTAACACCGTTGATGGAATAAAAGCAGCTCTGGCAAGCTATTTTGAGTTTGAAATTATCCTAGTGGATAATATGAGTACTGACAGGACATCAATAATCGCACAAGAGCTCGGGGCTAAAGTCTTGAAGTCTAGTGCATCGAGCATAGCAGGGCTTAGAAACGAAGGGGTTAAACTCTCATCGGGAAAACTACTTGTTTTTATTGATGCTGATATTACTTTAGGAGATGACTGGGGTGGTGTGCTATACAAAGAGTATGACGAGCTAGTCAGTAGTAATGTGCTTACCGGGTATCGCTGCCTGTCTGACGGAACCGAGGGGGTGTTCCATGATGCATGGTTTTCACTGCTTTTTGAAAAGCCCAGTACTAATTATATCGGGTCAGCACATATGATTATGCCTGCAAAATTATTTCATAAAGTTGAGGGCTTTAACGCAAGTTTGACAACTGGGGAAGATTCTGATATTTGTGAGAGAATTACGGATAGAGGCGGTAAGATTGTGCCAAATAAAAATTTTCGAGCGCTTCATCATGGTTTTCCGCGGAGCGTCAAACAATTTGTGCTGAGAGAGGCGTGGCACGGTGGAGTAAAATCACTAAGAGACTTATTTTTTTCTCCCGTCAATTTTGCTAGTTTAATATTTTCTGCGCTTTTTTTACTTTTCTTTTACGGTCTGCTTACCGCCTCTGTTTTGGTATCTTTTTCTACGCTTATGATGCTGATTCTTTTAAGCTTTGGGATATCCAGTTATAAATTCAAAAATTTGGGCGGCTTGTTGCGACTTAAAAATATGTATGTTGTTCTGCTCTATCTAAGTGGGAGAGCGCTGTCCTTCGTCATTAATGGAAGGCGCGCCCGATAAATTTTTGGATGTTAGTGAATACTCCTAGAACTGAAAATAAATAAACGTTGGCTCCCCGATACTTGAACCAATAAAGAGAAGTAGTAATCCCGCGTACAGTCCTGCCCGTACAAAACCGTTTAAGCTAGAGCAAAAATATTCTTTCATTTTGTTTGATGTTGACGTCGGAATGAAATGGCTGAGCGCAGCAATTGCAAGAATGAAAAATACTATGCTATTGGTGTTTGACTTGAAATTCAAAGCGAATAAACCACCAATATATTCAAGAAAAACTTCCATATTTGAGACTCTGAAAATAAGCCAACTAAATAGAATTAAATGGAAATTAAATACTATTTTTGTCACCATTTTAAAGCCGAACTTCTTTTCGGTAATCATGTTTCTAAAAAGTACTAGAATTAGGCCGTGATAAGCTCCCCATAGAATGAAGTTCCATGCTGCACCATGCCATAGGCCCCCAAGCAGCATGGTAATTAGCAAATTCCTTGTCGTGAACCACCGTCCTCCTCGATTCCCGCCTAAAGATATATACAAATAATCTCTAAGCCATTGCGATAGCGAGATATGCCATCTGCGCCAAAACTCGGATGGGTTTTGAGAAAGGTATGGCCTGTTAAAGTTAATTGGAAGCCTAAAGCCTAGCAAGAGTGCGATGCCAATAGCGATATCGGAGTAGCCGGAAAAATCGCAGTAAATCTGGAATGCGTAGGCATAGAGTGATATGAGGAGGTCGGTTGAGGAGTAGTTACCTGGAGCAGAAAAAACTTCGTCCACGATTAAGAATGCAAGTAAATCGGCTATAATAATCTTCTTAAAAAGACCTATAAAAACCAACATTGTTCCGCGTTCGACATCGCTTGCTTTGAGGTGAGTAGGCCTGTTTATTTGTGGTAGAAAGTCCCGAGCTCTAACAATAGGACCGGCTACAAGTTGGGGGAAAAACGAAACGAATACGGAAAATTTAATCAATGAGCGTTCGTGAGGGATATCGCCTCGGTACACATCAATGGAGTAGCTGAGAGTTTGAAAGGTATAAAAAGAAATTCCAACAGGTAAAAGTAGCGAAGAATATGTGTGCGGTATTTCTACACCAAATAATCCAAGTGTGCTGAAAGCAGAGTCCGCAAAGAAATTATAGTATTTGAATATCGCGAGTAGGCCCAGGTTCACCGTCAAACTCATTATTAGATACAATCGTTTTTTACGTTTGCTTCGTTCTTTATCCATTTTGACCCCTAGAGCATAGTCAACTATAGTGGATAGAACGATTAGGCCCGCATACTGCCAATACCAGCACATATAAAAAATATAGCTAGCGGCCAATAACAAAATGTCTCGTAGTGGTTGGCGCCTATATACTGCGTAATACAATACAAGAAGGACCGGCAGGAAAATTGCGAAGCTTATGGAGTTAAATGTCATGAGGTTTTGCCAATTCAGGGTCCGTTGTTAGACTATGCGAAATGGTTTCCGCTATTATCTTGTGACCAGTCTCATTGAAGTGGACAAAGTCTACAAAATATTCTGGCCGGCCCCCTATTACCGCATTTATATCAATAAGGGAAATACTGTTGGTGGCTGCGTACGTTTGAACGCTTTTATTTAGTGCCGCAGTGGAGTTGACCCAACCTTCCGGTGATAAATAGGTGTTGTACCGAACAAAATTGGTTTTCAATGACCGAGGCATTTCTGATAGATTGTCAATGCTATGGCTTGTGGCAAAGGTCGTTAGTATAGGTACAATATTATTATTCTGACAAAATTCTACAAATTTCCTTATGTCGGACATATATTGCTTGCGTGAATCGTCGGGTAATACGCCCTTTAAAGATGCTTGTAACTTAATGTTTCCACCAACGTAATCCGATAAGTGTTGATGAATAGACGTTCGCTGAAATAGCTTGCTGATCGGTTTAAAATCAATGAGTGGGTTGGCAAAAGAAGTTGATTTGGAAGATTTTGAGCGTGTGGTAAGTATGCGTTGTTGCTCCTCGATGGCTAGACTCATTTGATAGAGGATCGCGATGCTGGGCTTGTATTCACTTAATGATTTTTCAAGCAACCTGATGTTGTCGGAAATGCTCATTCCGGCGCGGCTTCCATTGAATGCGATACAGCTTATTGGGCTCTCCATAAACTCACATATTCGATTGGGAAACACTTTTATTGCGGGCAGCCGGATATGCTCTGCATGGGACGCCGAGGCAATCCAAATAACGGGGTGGTAAGACTTATGCTTGCCAATCGGTACGACTTTACTTCGAAAAGGAAAGTCTGCTGTTGGGCCGTACAAGTTGCCCTGTGAATTGTGATTGGTTGGCTTGGTATCAGGTGTTGAAGCCTGCCCAAAAATTGGTGTTGCGTAATTAAGTTTATGGTGCCTATATTCGAGCGCGAGCTCAAGAAGGCAAACAAGCATAATCGTACCAAACAAGGTATGAAGTAATCTGTAGGGTGGTAGTTTCTCGAGCATTTTCCTGGCCAAAATAGAAAGGTCACGGTTATTGTGACGACGACGGTTTTCAATGTGTTTATTACGGAAGATATTGCTTTTTACGGAACTGATGAAGCTAAACCTGTATTTGATATGGTAGTTCGTTGTTGTTCCAAATTACTACACTCTCTTCGTACGCAATTGTACATTGATTGGCTAAGCATCATCATTAGGTATATATAAGGATAGAATGCAACGGACATAAAAAATGCACCTACAAAATAGGTTATCAGTGTAATATCCATCCCAATAGAAAATTTGTGAACCCAATGCTTCTTTCCCTGTGGATGTTTTTGCACAAGAATTCTTCGGGACTTCCGGTGCAAAATATAGCATAACAAATGAAACCAAAGGTAGGTAATGCCTCCCGGGTAACCGAGCTCGCTCGCAGTCTCAATTACACTGTTATGGGCTACCTCTTTCCTTTTGTACAAGTACTCGGAGTCGAAATCGGAAGGGTCTTTATAGTAGACATGGAAGTACTCTGCGAAATTTAGGTAGCCTACTCCCAGCAATTTATGATTGGACAGCATATCCAACCCTTTCTCCCAATAGAGTAATCTTGACTCGGAGGTCCCGTCCTCTCCCATGGAATCAAACCGCTTTTTCTGTTCTTCTGGTAAATAGGTCATCACGAGAAAGATAACTACCCCAATGACAAAAAGGTTTTTTACCTTCAGTTTTCCGACAATTAGCCCAAACAAGAGCAAGCCTATTGCTATAGCAAGCTGGCTTCCACGAGAGCTCGCACCAAGAACCGTCATTACAGCGGTAATAGGTAATACGTAATAGAATTTCCTGATGTTTGGTTGGCTCACTATAAAGCTGATACTCATAATGGCCAGCATGGCCATGAGTAAAGAGTATTCACCTGAGTTAGCAAAAAATCCGTCTGGCCCTGCTATCCCCCACTTTGTGAAACCGAACCCGCGCATAGTCCATGTTTTGGCTCCAAAAAGAGACATTTTGAAAAGTAGTATAAAGAAAAATATTATAACGACACGATATTGTTCAAGTGTACGTACACAATTAGTGAAAAAAAATATTTCAACTAGCCATATGGGAACAGTATCAATTTTTTTGAATGATATTTCTGGCCAAGTAGCGTTGTAGGACGAGGCGAGTATGATCAAGAAAAAAATAAGCGTAGACCAGTGAACAGATTGAAAAGATGCTTTTCCTTTTGAAAGCAAAAAGCTTAAACCAAGCAAAATCGAAATTTGAGTCCACGGCAGAAACCCAAGTGCTGGAATAATGACTTGAGGTCGTACGTAAGAAAATATGAGGTAGGAGCATACCATCCAAAAAGCGAAATCTTGGGCTTTTAAGTCGCAATAGTATTTACTGATGTCTTGTTTCAATGATGAAATCATATTCGAATCATTGGTTTGTACTAAATTTTGACTCTTCAGATTCTAAAATCAGAAAGAGTAGCCTATCGCATGCCTCAACTATATACGCAGAAATATAGGCTACGTAATAGTCATTTGCATTATATGGGTCGTGAATATACCACTTCCTACTATTGTGCAATGTACCTAATAAAAGAATGTCGTTTTTAATGCCCAGCGCATTTAGTTGTCGGCAGTGGTCGGGCTCGAAACAGATGTACATGTCACCTGCTTGATGCTCAAAATCGCCGTAGCAGGTTGTAATATGGCCAGAGATATCAATCCCTAGTTGTTCCGATTTTTCGCGAACTCTATCATTTGCTGGCTTACCGCTGTGGGTTGCTAAACCAAATGACGCTACTGGAACTTGGTTTTTTCGAGAACAATATATGTCTGCTAATGCACTGCGACAAATATTCCCTTTACAGACGAAAACTAACCGCTTAACCCTAGAGCTAGAGTTAACGATTTCATAGTTACGAAAAACACCAAGATACCCAAAAAGAGTAGCTTTTATGTACTTTAGTAAACCAGATTTGCTGCCGTAATAATTTGCGATGTGGGTAAAGATTCTATTAGTAATCATGATGTTGTCAGTGGGAGTAAATTTGAAATTTTTTGAGCTTTAAGGTGGGCTTTTCTATCAGTTTCCACGACAGAAGTGCCAAAAAAAACGAAATAGCTAGAGCCAAATACGAAGACCAATAATGTGTCGTTTCACTGGTATATAGTAAATGGTTTATTACGGGCATGTGCCAAATATAAAGGCCATAGGATATGTCGTTACCTCTCAGAACTCTTCTGGTAAACGGTTGTAGGCTGTATGACACACGAAATATTACAACGGCAAGTGCGGCAAATATCACAGGGGAAACGTAATTTCCGAGCGCCAAACCATTCTGACTACCATAAAACGCGAATACCATATAAGCACCAACTAATGGAAGTGCAGGGACGCGTGTCAGTAAGCTGTGAATACGGTTATATTCCCTTTGGAAAACAATGCCTATAACGAACATATAGAACCACGGAATAAAGCTTACGCGGGCTAGCTTCCAAATTGTACTACCACCAAACTCTGGGGCAGTATATACGAGAGCTCTGTTCGCTAGTAAAAATAGTAGGGCAAGTAGTAGTAGATTTTGGGTAGATAGGAGATTCCATTTTCGCATCAGAATATAGACAATTGGCGTTATTAGGTAAAACTGAAGCTCTACGCAAATGGTCCAAAGGCTACCGTTTAATACGCCATCTCCAAAGGCCCGCATAAAATCGGGGTTGTAAAACTGAACAAAGGAGGATTTTGCGGCTACAAGAAGCAATACCTCATGCGTTTGTACTTGCTCGGCCTGGAAATAGCCGGTAAGGGCAATCGCGAAAACGTTAATAACTACACATACTATCAATGCGGGGTATATGCGTAGCGCTCGATTTTTACCAAATTCTCGTAGATTCGGTTTACTTTCGTAGGATTTACTTATTAAGTAACCGCTTATGAAAAAGAAAATAGGTACACCCGGAAAAAGTAGTATTAGCTTAAAAAAAATCGACTCTGATGCGATGTTGGGGATATAGTGAAAGCAATGAAACATTGCAACTTGGAAAGCCGCAAGTAATCTTACTAAGTCTAAACTGTTATTTTTAAAATCGGGTGTTGTCATATCTACCGATATCATCATCAGGTTAAAAGTTAAATAGCGTTATACATAATATTCAAAGTAGCGATTGAGCATCTTCTCAATACTGTAGCTTTCAAAAGCTTGCTCAGCGGCGTTTTTAGCAATGTATTGAGCTTTTTCTTTATTCTCTATTAGTTCAATAATACACGTTGCGACGTCTGCAGCGCTATGTGAGCTCGAGATACAGCCGCTGACGTTATCAGACACTATTCCCTCAACCCCAGAGGGCGTGGAAACAATTGGAAGCTCGTTGGCCATAGCCTGCGTCAATGCTAGAGGATGACCTTCTGACGAGGAGGTCATTAAAAACAGATCTAGGCTGGATAGAAAATCACGAATATCTTTTGTGAAGCCCATGAAGTGCACGTACGTCTGAAGCCCAAGTCTTTCCACTTGTTCTAGTAGTGGTGTCATTTGCTTGTCATTCCCTTGACCGGCAACGGCTAAATGACACCGGTAATTTTTCGTGTGTAATGCCTGTATAACATCTATTGCGAGAGGGTAGTTCTTTGGTTTTCGAATGTTGCCAACTGCGCCGATTAATAGAGTGTTACTGTCCAGTTTTAAGGTGGTTCGCAGGTTTGGTTTAGTCATTTTTGAATATTGTGAAAGATCTATTCCATTCTGCACGGTGGTGATTTGACTGGCACTTAGGAGGGGCATAGATAAAAGGATGTTTTCAATCCGCGTAGTTACGGCAACTATTTGTTTGGCCCCCAAGCTAAGTGCTGCAAGTTTCAATAGCTTAAACCTTTCTTTCGGTGAAATGTCAACCTCACCATGAAACGTGGCCACTACCGGTATGCGTTTTATAAGGCCAGCTATAGAGCAGTATACATTCGATCCTAATAGGTGTGATTGAATTAAATCTATATCGTGTTTTCTTAGTATACGGATAACTTGTCTTAAATAACCAAGATTAAAAGAGCCTTTGCAATCGAGGACGATTGTTTGGATACCCATCTCATGCAGTTGATCTTTCACCCATCCTGGGCCTCGTATAAGTGCAATACTGTTAAAGCTACTGTTTGAAGTGGCTCCTGCAAGTTGTAAAAAAACTGTTTCGGCTCCGCCGGGCCCCGTTGTATCGATTACGTGGAGTATATTTTTCATTGATCAGCACTCATTGCAGTCTGTCAGTATTTTTAATATCAGTGGTTATAAAAATTCGTGTGAGGATAAGAAATCCGTACCTTATGCAGAATCGCTAATGCTCTTTTTATCACGGTGCTTCATTTTTATTTTTAGGCTACCGGCTAGATTGACCAGTATTTTCCTTAGCGTGGAGTCTCTCAGAATAACTAAAAAGACAGCGAGCATTACTACGCAAAGATTGATCGATCGATACAATATGTTTGTCAATAGAGTGTCTGCCTCAATTAAGTAGGCGACTGAAAGGCTCAAGCAGGCAACAAGAGACAGTGAGAATAGTGTCGAAAGCTGTAGTTCCATATCGTAGAATTTTTTCGACGCATAGAAAACAATAAAAAACTGAATTATATTCGCAGCCATGGTGGCTATTGCTGCACCTACAAATCCATATTCTGGTATTAATGAAAAATAGAAGACTGTGACAATGGCGGCCGTAAGGTAGCTGTTTTTACTCATCCATCCGGTTTTTTCTTTTACGAGAAAGCTAAAGTTATTAAAAATGGTTAGGCAATAAAACACTACGGAAAAAATCAAGAACGGCGCGGCATTACTGGAAGGATAAAAATCCTCCGCCGCCATTATTTGAATGACAACATCGGAAAACAAGCTGATAGCGATGGCTGGAACAATGAGGGCTACTGTGGCGATCTTAAATACGGTCTGATAAGTTGCGATTGCATTTTTTTGCTTATATATTCTAAACCTTTCAGTTTGCCAGTATTGAAGGAAGGGTGTCCATATGAGCAAGTATATTATACTGCTGAATTTTGTTGCTAGCTCGAAAAGCCCGACATCGTCAAGTGAGCTAAATATGCGGATAAAGTATCTATTGGCTGAGCCGATGTATAAACCTGCGATGCCGCCAATCCAAAGCGGAAGTGAAAACTTGAATAAAGTAATGGAAATATTTTTTTCGAAGCTTATGCCAGTTTGTCGAACTGTTCGAATCGTGAGGTAAGTGGCAAAAAGTAATGACGAGCACATAGCGCTCGCAGCGACCCCAAGTACACCCCAGTTTAAGTATACGATGAAGTACAAGTTCAGCGAGAGCTGAAGTACGAGCTTGGATAAGCTTAAGCCAACAAAAAGCCAAGGCCTTTGCTGTATTCGAATATAGATAAGCGCGTAATTTTCTAATGCATTGGTAAGTACAACGATTGAGAACATTGCCAGCGCGGTGGAGTATTCAGAGCTGCCAAATAGAAGAGATGATGCTTGAGTGCTTAGGAGTATTACACAAGAAACAGTTATTCCGCTGGTAACTGCTGTAATAATGAGAGCAGAAGAGATTAGTCGCTTTCGTGCTTGGTCACTGTTTTGTTCGTAGTAGTATTTTGGAACGGCATTGAACATATGCCCGCCAAATAACAATTCAACCAGGCTGACCAAAAACACTAATAACCCAATCACCCCGTAGTCTGCTGGAGAGAGAAAGCGGGTGTAGACAGGGAGCATTATAAACCCGACCAGCTGGCGGCTAATATTGCCTACTGCGTAAATCGTGGAGTGCTTTACCATTTTTGTTGCTTGGGACATATAGCTCCGTGGGTTTCGGCTACCTGATTTTTGATTATGTATCGCAATGCTGCGGCATTATAGGGATAGCTGCTACCTATGGCGATATATTTGGTCGTATGAGGTTAATATTGTAGAGAGCGAATTTGGAGGTTTACACATGGGGTGTCTGTGCTCTACAGGTTAGTTGTGATAATAATATTTCAGCGTGTCCAAGCAGGTTCGCTCGATTGTATACGCTATAGGTAAATAGGGCGCAGCGGTCGAGGGTTGTAGTACCTTGATCACAGCAGCAGCGTAACCATCCGAATTGTGATCAGTAACGAGGTAGTCGCGCTGTTCCGCAAATAAAACAGATAAGCCACCTACGCTATGGCAAACAAACTTTGTTCTAAGTGATAGTGCCTCTAGGGCAGTCATGGGAAGTCCTTCATGGTCGGAGCACATGACTATAACGTCAAGGTGAGCGATGCAGGCGATAATGTCAGCTCTATGCCCATGAAATTGGCAGTTTTCAAAAAGATTGAGGGATGAGGCTGTCTGTTTTAGTGAGGCTTCTAGCTTACCCTCGCCGAAAATATGAAATTGCCAGTTTTTGTTGTTGTGTAACTTAAGTAGAGAGGCGGCCATCTCTAAAAATATGTCGATTCGTTTTACAGGGTCTAGCCGCCCAATGATGCCTACGTGGGTTTTATTTTGCGCTGACGATTTGAAATCAATAGTGTCAGGAATTCCCGACGTCTCTTGATGGGGAACGCCATTGTAAACAGTTCCGACTTTTTCTGAGCCGTAGATGGGTAATAGTTGATTTCTCAGTGCATCGCTGACTGCGATAACTTTGTCCTGCAGCCATTGCCCGCATAGGGTATCAATCCTATGTAGTAGTATTTTAAGCCCCCTGTGGTGGAATTCCGGAGAACCATGAATGGTTCGAATACACCGAGATCGTACGGTAAGTTTGTTGGCGATACTCCCAAAAATATTTTCCTTTTGGCGGTGGGTATGCACTATGTCGGGTTTTGATTCATTGAGCAGCCGGCAAAGACCCGTAAATATTTTCCAAGAGGGAAGTGTATTTTCATCAAGAATACTGACCTTGACCCCAGCGATACGGAGCTTCTCTGCCAGTAAGTGCTCGTTGAGAATGATTGCATGTACATCATGCGATTTATGCATTTCTTTGAGCAGTGTGTAAGCTTGTACCTCAGCTCCAGCCCAACGATCTCCGGAAATAATGTGTACAATGCGCAATCTTTGTGAGTCCTGCTTTTTTATCATTTTAATTCTTGCGCCCAAAGAATGCGTTTAAAACCGGGATTTACTACCAGATCATAAAGGAGTGATAGATCTATGTTGTTGATTGCCTTTTGGCTGCTCGCCATTCTAGCGATATACAGTTACTTTTTGTATCCCGTGATACTAAAAATTCTTGTAAAAGATGCGGGTGTAAAAGATGTCGATACTTCAGGGGAGGCTAATTGGCCCAAGATCTCGTTGGTTATCACAGCTTTCAATGAGGAAGGGCGTATTCGTCAAAAGCTTGCAAATACGCTGCAGCTTAAGTACGCCGGCGAGCTAGAAATTATTGTCGCCTCTGACTGCTCGGACGATAACACAGATGACATTGTTCGCGAGTATGCCGACAAAAATGTGTT
>ENA-OREC01000158-OREC01000158.1-marine-metagenome-genome-assembly--contig:-NODE-158-length-19923-cov-12.413081_pt1 | contig 19923 bp, 6 predicted proteins | sample MGYA00248626_ERZ508543 | MGnify/ENA primary metagenome ERZ508543 (study PRJEB26211, sample SAMN05518279) | marine metagenome | isolation source: Puget Sound, Washington, USA | host: Bankia setacea...
TAATTTATGCTGTAGTGAAAAAATAAACGAGTCTAAGGATTATAGAAGTACTTTTGAACGATATGTCCTGAACTGTTCATACGTATAATAGGTAAAGATAGACTGGATCCTAATCTGAGTAAACAAGTAACACGTAAAGTTTTATAACACAGAACTGTCACCACAACCTGCTTTTCTAGTTTCTAAACTTTTGAACACATTTTAATATGTGGGTGGGGTAAAATTAAATCACCAACAAATATGCCCTCTCTACTTCTAAGATTTGCCTACATTTACAATAAAAAAACCTAGAAAATAAAAAATACACTACATGATTATTGCTGATATTTATCAAATTGTAAAATACCCGAGTTTGTCTCCAATTAATAAAAAAGAAAAAAAATCATAAATAAGGTTTCGAAAAGTCTACGATGTAAAACGATGGGATGGGATGAAATGTGTGAATATCAATAAATACAGTCTCTGATGAAATGGGGTACACAGATCATAATGCATACAATTTATCACTGTTTCACATTTCCTACCATAACTTGTCTTGTTAGAAGTAGCCTTGGGTTAAAACGGAAAATTCAGTAATATCTTAGGACCGTTGAATTTTGTTTTAACTGGTCCAAACAAGACAATAAGATGGTGTGTTCATTTTAAAAAAAATATACCATTTAGCATTACAGAGTTTACCATAAGTGAGAAAAAAGCTATTTATATTTTATTACAAAAAAAAACGCTTTTCTTGTAATTTTTTTTGTAATGTACTTGTGCACAAAAGATGGCCGACAAGACTTCTAACAGAACAATTTGTGGTAAGTAAAGTTACACAGTACAGCCAATAGACAACATACGCCAAAGAAACACCTACCATATACAACGAGCCACTCACTAAAGAAGTTCAATACACACATGAAAACAAACAGCATAGAAATGTTGTTAGTTGGTTTATGATACAAAGGGACATAATGCCTGTACATTTTTTTTCATTTTCAAAGTTACAAATTTTTTTCAATCAAACTGTTACAATATACTATTTTATAAACTCACGCCAGCCAATATATACATATCAAAATATCAATCAGTTTCTTTTGTTTGATCATTTGGCCCAATATATTTTGTTGCCATGGAAACTGGGAGACATGTGCTAAAAATAGAATCTAACAATGCCATGGAAACTAGGAGCCATGTGCTAAAAATAGAATCTATCATTGCCATGGAATCGCAATTACAAAGTATAAAAATCTTTAAGGACTGTCACAACTTAAATGATTAATGATGAGCGAAATATGTGAACATAAACACTTCAACATTGCTAACAAGGACAGTGAATTTGAGAAAAGGTTCCATATAGAGAAAGTAGCACTGAATTGGTTTCTTTAACATAAAAGTGCATAAATTGTAACATAAAAAATAGAAATTAACAATTTTCAAACTAATCTAAAAGTGTGGATGCCATTTATGTCAGATTAAAAGCTATGTATAACTTACTATTTATAACAAAGCTATGGTGGTAATGGTTTGAAATAAATGCCTTAAATCTTATGTCTGTAACCAATGGATGGCCAGAATTCTCCAAGCTATTATGAGATCTATCTAGTGCTATCAGTTGGAATGTGCATAATTGAATAGTTTTGTCCATGCTAGTTCTCAATTGTCAAAAGCTTAACATATTAAATTACTATGACTTTGTTTTTTTCAATTGTTAACTGGCACCTTGAACTGAAAACGATTCTAGAAAATGCTGTCTTATTTGCGTAAAAGGTATTTGCGTAACAAAGTGTCAAACTTGTCATTTATTTGCGTAAAACTACTTCTACCTTACATAATGTGGAGTTTTAGCACCTGATTTTCAGTAAAAACAGAAACAGTTCAAAAAGGACGAAAATAACGTACAGCACTATATAAAATTGTTAATATGATGAAAAGTAATAAATGCTCAAGTCCAAGACTAGTTTTGAACATGCTAGACCAGAACCGATTTCTTAGAAGACCTGTCCGAAAGGTTTCCTTGCTATTCCAGTTTTGTTCGTTTTGTCGCGTCTTCAGAAAAAAACAGTTTTACTCTAGCCAATGAACAGAGGGTTTTCTAGAACACTCTTATAGGGGTATAATCGTAAAAACACACAATATTCTTAGAAATGGTGTGTGCGTGTTGAGAGAGGGACTTTAAAACAGACGACACACTTCTGAAAGTGATGAAAATGTATGAGAAACACGAAAAGAAAACAACAACAACGGTTTTAGTTCATTACAAACATCTTCCATTAGTGATCACATGACCTGGTGTAAACAGTCACATGACCTTACTATATTCTGGTCACATGATCCTACAAGCATGGTCATATGGTCTCGTACAAAATGGCATGGGGGGACTGTATCACATAGCATGAGAAAAGATAAAAAAAGTAAAACACTTGCATAATGTTCAATAAAAAATAAAAATCTGCTGAGATAATACAGCCTTCTTCAAAATGAATAAGCATTAACAAAAAACCTTGGTCCTACAATGTCTATATACAGTTAAAAATGAAAATAAAAAGACGGTCTCAAAGTCCATTCAAATTGTTCAGCAGTATTCAGTTTCACATAACACAAATCTAAACAACCCTAACTTTGGTGTAAAAGTTGCAATCTTCCATCAGAAATAACAAACAGTGGACAGACATTGCAATATTCCTTCAATACTAGAATAATACTACAAAATGCGAATAAAACAAGATGTCTACCGAAGCTAGCTCTGTATGCCATTCTTTTGTGACCCCACTATTTAAATCAAAAGCTATATACGCAAGAAAGCAATGGGCAAAGTTTGCATATAAAAATACTACAGGAATAAAACTGTTGCTTTTTTATACAACGAGACAGATTGGCTAATAAATAAAATAGTTTTGCTGAAATTTACCCTGTATAATTGTTTTAGTCAAATGCACTTTGAGACCTGCCATTTCTAAATATAACTCTACATGGAAAGAAAAGATAGGCTTGGAAGTAGTTGATAAAAAAGTATAATAACAATACTTGAGAGAATAATAAAGTAGTCAAAAATATAAGTATCATTCCAATTAAAAAATAAACTTGATAAAAATCACAAACAAAAATATGCAACAAATATGTACCTGTCATATGAATATACAAACAATACGACAAGCAGTTACATAGGAAATCCTTGCTAGGGGCCGTGGGATCAAGTTAAGGGCCAATATAGCTTTACATGAGATATGTTTATCTTTCGTAGTTGAACCTTTGTGTTTGAGCAAGCAATTAGTAAATACTTTATATTTTGGATTCAATTATGCCTTATTTCTATTAGTATATGCGAAGATGCTTGAACTCCATTTATCTAAGACCCATGGTGTTATGTTAATTTTGTATCTTTTGGGTTGTTTCTGTCAATCTCAAATTTGCGTCTGCTAAGATTTCCTATGCTACGACTCATCTAATAAAATTCATGGGCTTATATTACAGCAAATCAATAGTAATAAATGTCAAAATCACATATATATCATTCATGTAAGTTTTGGGTTATATAACATACTCCAAAAAAACAAACAAAGCATCAAAGTCAATCTTAAACTCATGGTATTATAAACAATATACATACAGAACAATAAATGGTTCAATGCGTCTGCTAGTGTCAAACAACATTGGTGGTCGAATGACGAAAAAATTGTTAATAAACATGTCACAATATAAACATAGTTATGTAGATAATATGGTGAGACTCCGTTGTCGTTACGTGTATACACACTTTCCAAATACATGTGTAAATCTATATGCATATAACACAATTTCGTTTACACATGATTTTCCAACTACACATTTTCCTCTGCTACTGGCACCAGACATTCCGGTCTCTACTTGCAGCGTTGGTTGGTTCATCAAAGATTTTGTTATGACGGTTTACTGGATCTACACGGTACATTGGTTGTAGATTATACCCGCTTATAGAACTTATGTCGTCTGCTGCACGAATGTCTGAAATATAAGAATTATAAGTTAATATCTATGCTACACGGCGACTGTAATGTATATGTGCCATTTGTATCTTAGACCTTCTGGTAAATGTTAATAAAAGTGTTCGTTTTTTTAAATTTAAGTTATAAGTGAAAGAGTATAGTTATCTAAATTCACCGAACTTTCTTATGAGTAACTTTTACATTTTTGACCACCATTTTGTTTGCGTCTGCTACACGTTTCTATTTGAATATTCAATGACTCTGGAGCCCAAGTAATTTTGAACAAAAGTATTGTATGAAATAGTTTTACCAGGAGAAGGAAAACACAGTTTAATCAAATTTTAAAATTTCAAATTAGAAAACTGTAGAAAGACCAGTTCTGATGTAGAGACCATTGAATAATAAAATCTTCAATGACACAACACGACGTCCCGGTAAGTAGTCCTACTTTAAACTAGTGGATATTCAACCATTTATTACTGGGACGTCGAACAGATATAACTCGAAAGTTAACTGCAGAAAGTTCCCATCATTAATTTGAATGTTTACTTGTAACAAAACTGGTCCCTACCTGTCAGTGTCTCTCAAGTGTTTAGTGGTAGCCATTCTGGAAGCTCACCAACTGTGTCGGCTAAAAATAAAAGGAAAACATATTTAAACCTTTCCAAGTGCACAAAACCTTCACATGCTTATTCTAAAATGTCAAAAACACAAACTAACAGATAATAGATGTTAAGATAGATTACATATATTGGAACCCCCAATTAACATCATGTGTGAGTTTTACTATACTGGCTTAGGGCTAAAACAATAACGACTTTAGTTTATAAGTCTTTATAATGTGATAACCCTGCTTATACAGATGATGCTTAGGGCCATGAATACAATCCAACATCTTAAAACTGCGTGTTTCTATAGAATCAGGGGTCATATCTCAACTACTACTCCATAAACCTGCATCAAATGCTCAGGTAACAAATTCACATATCAACAAATACTCTGGTAGGTTAAAAGCTTTCAGGTCCAATACCTGTTTTAGTTACGGTCAAGCACAAACAATGAACAGAGAAGGGTAAATCTATGTGATAGTGGGCTTGACTGAAAACACAAGAGTGAAACTTCGGAGTGTAATATAAACACCAGCCCTTACATACCCTGGTCAGGTTGAGTCCACTGAATCCTGTGGGTTGTGGACTGGTAGCCTGCAGGTAACTGAGAGGGTCCTGGACTGAGATCATGTGGTCAAGAGGGCCCGGGCTGCTGGCACCAGCAATCAGCTGGCGGCTCAGGTTGGGCGAGGTAGCTTGTGGGTGTTGTTGCAGAGACGCCAGCGTCATAGCTACGGAGAAAACAAAGATGGAAATGAAAGACTGTAAAAGTTCTGCTGTCTAGATTGCTTGTCTCTAAGAATGGTTTCTCAAGGATGACCAATGTTTCTAGTCAATCTTTAAACACTAGTTTGTTTTGACGAAAAGTAGTCAGGTTTTGTTTTTTCATTAATAAGCAGGATAGTTTGTGTTATTTGTTCAAGAAATTTAGTGGCTTGGAAAGGAGAAAGAAAATATAACGATGTAAGAAACTTGAAGGATATATCATATTTTTCAGACTGGCTTTACTCTTAGAAATAACCATCACTACACATTGATGTTTATATTAAAGTTATCACAGCAAAATCACAAACAGACTACTTGAGTCAGCTACTGTTAACAGAGGTATGTTAAAGGTAGAATGAAGAGCTCCTAGACAAAGGGAGTTAAATTAACACTACGTCTACACAGAGTCAATATGGACGCTTATGAAATTGCTAAAGGAATTATCGATTGGAATATGTCGCATTTCACACCAGTCCTCTTACACAGGGAATGCAAATTTGAAAGAACTTTAAATGTCTTAGGCTTCATATCAGTTATCAAAATAAGTCCATGTGACAATGAACTATAACTAAACATCAGCTGTCTTTCCTTCTAATAGAACTTATTGTATTGCTCTCACTGTTTAATTCTTTTTAATTCATCATTAAAATCGCAATAAGAGCAGTCAGACAGATACTAGAGTACTGAAATAACTCATTAACATTATCCTGGCTGACAATACTTTCAACTCAGTGTAGAATATATTGCCTGTAAAAAAACTTACCATCTAACCAAGCAAGGGAAGACAATGCTAATAGTTGTAAGACACATACCTGAGCGCTGTGCGTTTGCGATGGCCTGTGCCTGTGAATGGGCTGTAAACAGGGCCTGTGTATCATTGGCTCGATGTAGAGGGGAAGTGGACACATTGGGAAGGGGTGATGGCTCACTCCTCTGTATTGTAGGGACACCCGTAGTCACATCAGTAAAGTTATAGAGGCCCGTAGGGGACCTCTCATTCCCCGAGGGGATCAAGCCGTAACTAGGGAAGCCTGTTTTATAGAAAATAGAAAAACGGAACCTTAAGTAACCAAATTTTAGTACTGTTTTTTGATCTTTTGTCAGTAACAGATATTTGGAACTTAAACACCAAGGGCTTCCCTAGTTATTGCTCTGTAGTCAAGGTAACCAACCAGCACACACTTTTGTTTTGTCTTGAGAATCTAAATATGGCTTTTATTATATATTTTCTCTGATTTCTACTGATTAGTTTTTTTGGGAGGATTTTTTTGAGAAAAAAAAGGTCAAAATATTTTTGAGCTACTGTAGGAACTGTTGGCAGACTGTCTAGCAGAATAACTGAGCAGCTATAACTAATTATCTAGAAGCTACAAACTACGCAGAATGTTTTGGATTCATTAATTTCTTTTTTTGGCCAAGACAGCGTTCAGAGTAAAAAAAAATGCAGTTTGCTAAAATTATATAAAATAGGAAAAACACAAGTTGAACAAGACATGCAGAAATTAGAAAAAGGCTACTTTAAACATGTCATGGCAAAACTACTATCTACAAGCGGACATGTTTTATTGTGTGCGGTTTTCACTAAACCAAGACATGCAGAGCAATAACAATCAGTTGCCACAAAATATCATATCACACAAATGGAGTTTTTTTGTTCAGTAAAGAATCCTGAATCAACACGTTTCCCATAAACTATAGATGGGAAACATTTTTATTGATAACTGCAAAATACGTCATCACAGTAAATTAATTTTCACACCGATATCTGATAAAACCGGTTGTATCTTAGTGATAAATCAATTACGCATACCACTCTTTTGACTACTTGACAGAAATTTAACAGATAACTGAAGATCTAGGCTAAACACGCTGTATCAATGCGGTAGAACTGAATTTATCACATATCAATGCGGTAGAACTGAATTTATCACATTGTAAACTGTTGAAATTGCTATGTACTGCTAATAACGTACGGGGCTCTTCCAAAATTTAAATATAGACAATGTTTACCCTGTACATAAAAGTATTATAATGATATACAGGAACATTGAACAGATGAAACCATCATTTCTTGTTCAAATGACGACTTTCTGTAAAACTTATCCCCTTAATGAGGTTAGAAGATAAATATATGCATGTAAATAACTAAGGGTGAAATATTGTTTGTATATATGTCAAACAAGCATAAAATAGGTATCAAAAGCAGAATATACAATCCTAACACTGCCTGAAATGTGAAAAACATATCTGGAAAACCATCATTGCTGCTACAGATTTTGCTACAGATTTATGGTAAGAGTTTCAGAGAGAACAACATTGCTCTATGTATACAAGTACTGCATATATATCACATTGAATGTATACATCTATATAAAATAAATATACAAAGCATAATCTAAATACAAATCTAGGTATTTGCTGTTTTTTTGCTAAACAAATGTTTTTTTTTAAAGTTGGTATGTTTTCTAAGTTGGTGTGTTTTAAACATTCAATATGCTTTCTGCATCATTCCTATCTGACTAAATCTTTTTTAAACACCTCTCTTTGAGTAAAAACCTGATACAAACCCCACCCAAATTCAAACAATAGGTACTCATTATGTGTCCTTATAATTTATATATAATCAATAAACATGAAGTAATGGAAAAAAATCACATCACAACAGTGACTACTAATAGCAGCCTGAGACAAGGGCAAGGGGGAAGCATGTGGCTGACATATCACTAAATACTGACACATTTATAGAGATAAAAACTTCACACAAGGGGACAGACATACGTTCAGTACTGGTACGGCTTACCAGGCAGTCGGGTAATTGACGAGGGACGACAGCTCAGTGCTAGTGAAGCATTTTGGGCAGCTGTGAGACCCATCGAGCCACCCAATGAGCCTACTGCTGCATTAAAACAAGAGAGAAAATAAATATTCAAGGTAACTCTTCAAATGTGTGTATATCAAGATTTGTCTCCCTTGATCATATAAACTATACATTATCCCCCCTTTTCTTATAAAAACAATATTGCTAGGTTTCCTTTGAGTCCATAGTACAGGGAAAAAATACTTCACTTAAGTCTGCTTTAACAATCATCCTCGCCACTCATCTTATATTACATTGCAAAATTCAAATTGCATGGATAAACAGCAAATCTGGCAGCATCATAGAAAACAAACTGTTCTATATACTACTGTCAACAGTTTGAAATTGAGTTATAGTACAATGCTAGCACATTCATGTTAGTTGTTAATGTCACATCTCTACACACAGAAAAAACAACAAAAAACAGAACATACTGTATTTATACACCAGCATCATAAACAAACTCAGAATGCAAATTATAACACTATCTACTGTTTCTACAAGCATGTATGCCCAATCTCCACAAAAGGTACTGGTTCAGTTTAACATAGTTAGATTGCTGCAGAATTGAACCCATTGTATTGTACAGTTCTGCAATAATGAACAACGTAATGTCTAATTTGAATTTTTGGAAACTTTTTTTCTTTCCTTTTTTCTTTTAACATATCTTGAATTCTGGAAAGTTTTTATGTTTTTATATAAAAGACTTCACAGTTCATGTGCAAATTGGGCTTCAGTTGGCATACCTATCTACACAGTATTTTACAACCATAGTACTTTAATACAAGAACCTCTATATTATTACACATGGCTAAAGGGAAAGAACTCTATGTTACTATTGTAGCACAAACAAAGGGAGGTAAAGCCAATCTTAGTTGGAAGAAGTCTAAACTCTTCCACTTAAACAATGATACAGCCAGCTCTTAAAACTCCAGTCAATGAGTAAAACAGAAAATAGCTTGATACAATTTGTTTCTTGCATTCAAAGACAAAATGTTCCATAACAAGGCAAGATAGAGCATTTAACTGTGAACACATGATAAAACTTGAGCTTAAAATTGATGATGTTTTGTTTGAACTATCTAAATTGGATGCTTTTGTTTGAACTATTTAAAATGGATGATGGTTTTCTTTAACTATATAAAATGGATGATGTTTTTTGTTTTGAGCTATTATCTTGCTATCCAATTCTCGATAGATCAATAGAGCCAAACAACAGCTAGAGAAACGAGTCTCTAATTTCACCAAAATACACGAGGATGGTCTTTAATTCACACAATTTTGCCCTCCAAAAAGTTGTATAATGTATTCACAGCTTTTCTACAACCGTAATCATGCTATATAATTTACAAAATAAATCATACATCTACAACCTTTCAACAGTGTACTACACAAAAAGGATATAGTATTAGCCCTAACAACAGTTGCGTCTGCCAACAAGGGGGCTATCCTTTTCCCCAAACTAAGTCAAAATCAGTAAAAAATGCTAATTTAGTATCTTTTGTGGATACAGGATTAAAATACAGATACTACGATTATAGGTTCAGTCATAAGTTTTATTATGTATGACTCAAATCATTTTGACAAAAATACAATACTGGATTTTTTAACCTTTAAACTTTTACTGACCAAAATCCACATATAAAATTTTACTTCACCTATTAATGCTTTGCTCTACCCCTTGGCTAGACACCAGAATAATTGTTTCCAAATTATTCTTTAACAATTATGCATGCAATTGAGTAAACTTCTTTTTGACATTATATTTGAATTATTTTGTTATACTAGTCTGCGAATTGAACTTGTATTGGATTAATCAAGTTCAAAGTTTGTTGCTGAAATGTAAGATACTGATCAGTAAAAGTTTGAAGTTTACAATGATCAATGTAATATAGCTGTATTTTCATACTTGCATAGAAACAGTATGAGTTTATGGACTGTTGATTACAAAAAATCAGAAGTGGAAAAATATGCACAAATGGTAAAAAATGGTGTTCTTGCTGCTATGGTAACGTTTCACAAGTGCCCTAGATACATAGTTAAAATAAAGTTAATTTGCATACCACATTGATATGGTGACCAATTGCTATAAATACAAAAAAATCCCCTGATAAAGGCGTGCTATGACAACTGTTCTCATGGCTTATAACTGTTGGAATACCAGTTTAACCGTTTCCATGACAACAGTTGCTATAGTAGCCTTCATAGAAAGAGTATCACTTTTACGTGCACCAATATCTCTTAATTGGTCAAATGGTTGCAGCTTGTACAAAAAACAGAACAATTACGGTATTACGTGTCTTACAAAAACATCTTAATAAAACTGTAACTATTCTTTGTAACAATCAAAACAATTTCTGTGATTATAAAAAAACAAACAATTTGATTAATTCAACTTTAGAACACAAGGAATAAATCATGATATTTAAATCAGAGGTTTTGGTAGGATAACAATACACAAAAATCCACAACATACAGCTGAAACAACTCCCAATACATTAACTGCATGTTTAAAGTACGGCACGTCAGACGATAAAATATGAAAATATCAATAGTATAAAAACATGGCACGGATGTTTTGGAGTTTTACATGGTAACGTTTAAGGTTTATTCTTCAAGATGGAAGTTAAACTTTGGTCAATGGGAAGTTTACATTCAATCTTACCTGTCATGTTGTCTTGATATGAACACAGATGCTGAATGGGGTGGGTGATTTTCAGGGTCTCAGTTGTACGTAAAAGATCAGGGGACATAATCTATCACTTAGCAAATTTACTATTAAATCATGAATAAGTCTCACCTTTGATTTTTAACTTTAGTAAAGCCAATTAATCTAAAGACACACAACAGACCCTTGCAGAGGCTTCTTGGCAGACAAATACGAGCAAATTGAGCTGTTGAAGCAAAGATCGTAACTTATAATATGTCTGTTTTCTAGATACTATAGTTAATACTGCCTAACACAAGGCTCTGAGACAGACTACTTTTAGGGATCATCATGGGATGAATTTGTATGAAGACCGTGTGTTCATTTTGGAATATTGTTGTTCAGGCTGGCATTGTAGAAACTATTTGGCAAGATTCCTGTGACATTTAGCTCCCATCCATGTTCATATAGCTCAAATATTCAGTCATCTGCGTTAATATCAAAGAAACAATTTAAGCCACAAGAAAAAACAACGAGAAAAAAACGAAGAAGCTGACCTTGAATAGATTATACAGGGTACATATAGAATAAATACATAACATAATTGGTGGCACACACACATAGCAAAACGTAAATATGGATTAAATACAAGTTTTGGACTAGCACACAGTGGAATTTGACCAGAAATAAAGTGAATACTGAAATAAACTTCCAAACATGAGACTCGGAGGGCAGAGGCAGACCTAAATACTATGATTGCATGTAAAACACATTTTTGCTGATCGTGTAGTAGTATCAATTTTAAGGCTCAATGGTTTTTGTAAGAATTTGATAAGATTGTTGCATGCAAAATCTAGAGGGAAGTTATAGACATTTGAATGAAAATTGCTGGATGAAAAAAAATAGCTGAAGTACCCAAACAATTGTTACTGACTTTTCAATTTTCCGAGAAATTTTGGGGGTTTGAAATTTTACGAATTGAACCCAGGAAAGTATTTAAGTTCTGGCAGTTCTAAGCTTCGAGTGCTGCGAAAGTGTGAAGTTTATTCTCCAGAAATAACTTTTACTATTAGCCATAAATCATTTAACTGGCAGTAAAAACTATAGACATTGAATCAAACATCTGGATGAAATTGTTTAGGGGAAAACATAATACATTGTCGTTATATAAGAACATTAAATTAAACAGAAACATTATCTTTCATCTTTCACAAACTGCGTGTAACATACGATTAACAAATTTGGCACCGTGGTTTTCAATAATAACTTAAAATTATATAACACAGATTGGCTGTTTAAAAGTTATACTATTAATTTACACAAAACATCATTTATAACAGTTCATAAATAGTTCCAGGTACACAGATATTTACATGTTGTCAGGTAACAGTTCGTAACATTGTAAATTGGACTGAGAATTATGAGTATCATTAATTCTGTGGTGAAAACTGTTGTACATTTTACGTATTTGGCTCTGTTTAAGTCCTTGGATCAGGTATATGCCTAGACAACTTGACTACAAATGCTTCCATCATATCAAAGACTCCCAGTTCGGTTCGAAACAAAACTTGAAAATTACAAAAACATTTTTTCTTGCAGCAGGCTTCCTGAGATAGAGCTTCAAAATTTTATTGACAACACAAGAGCATTTGCCACCTTCAGTCAACAATTATAAAGTTATGATTCTTCATAGAGCCTTTTTTACAATTGTTGTTAAAATTTCCACACCTTTGTAAATTGAAAAGTAACACTTATTTCGAATTGTGAATGAACAAAAATATGCATGTGTTTATATTGTTTAACCATTGTTTTCATGGGTTGTTTTTGAAAACTGTCGACATCTTTTAAACAATTTTTAAATCTTAGGTATATTCATATGAGGTATAGTCAGTTCAGGAGAAAATAAGTTGTTTTAAATTTCCAAACAATAACATTTATCATGAGAAATATTGCCAAATGTCTGCAAGTAACCTTGTTTAATGACTGGAGAAATTGTGAGCCTGTGATTGGCTATTCCAGTATGAGGGTTCTAAACGCGTGTAATTCACAGATGACCGTAACTCAAATTGAAATGTCCTCAATTTTCATGGTTCAAATTAAAAATTCTCTTTTGGCTGCATGAATACACTTTTGGGTAATAAAGCATGGTTGAGTACTCAGTGAGGAGGTGAATGGAGTTTCTTTTGGTTAAATGAACATGCTTTTGGGTAATAAAGCATGGTTGAGTACTCAGTAAGGAGGTGAATGGAGTTTCTTTTGATTAAATGAACATGCTTTGGATAAATAAAGCATGGTTGAGTACTCAGTAAGGAGGTGAATAGTGTTTTTCAACAAGAACAGGAGAGAAATAAAAATAAATATCAATAAATAGTAACAAAGTTATAGTACAACAATATATACAGAAACAATTGGCACATGTATCGTATGTACACTGTCATACTGAGGGATCCAGACACATTTAGTTTTACCACTTCACAATTTAGTAACTATTTGCAACTATGACTTTTATTTCATGTATACAAACAAATATTTTTCGAATTTGATTTTTAACAGCTTGACCCTAAAAACACAATTTCTACAAAAATTAAGTGAAATAAACAGTCTAAAAAATTAAAATCTGATGATGTTCTGTTAATTTAAATTGAAAAAATAAACATAGTTCTTAAAACTCAAATCTCCATTCTGTTTATAAATGTTTATTAATTGCAGGCATTAGGTACATTATGTAGAGTATTTTGAAAATCGCCACAAAACCGTAGCCACTCTTTCAAGAGGTAAAATGCAAAAATGTAAAAGCTGAACAATTTAATATCTCAAAACATAAATAAATAGGGGGTCAAACAAAAAATAAAACAAAAAAAATGGATTTCTACGAGAGAGAATTTACCCTTTATAAATAAAATTGAAATGGTTCCAAGAATTGGTACAGAAAATCATAAAACAAAAATATAAAAGATAGTAAAAACACACTACAAAAATAACTACTCAAGGTTCATACTAAAACAATGACTACCATAATAATATTTCTAAAACAAATCACACTCTATAGTATTCTGTATTGTATTTGTTCATTGAACACATGTCATATCTATGTAAAAAAACGTCATAGATATAAACTTTTTGATATTTTATTTTTGCAATCACTTCAAGATGTGACCCCCTTTTGTCCCTTTGACATGAGGTTAATTCCTGTGTATCACATAAAGTCACATGATTCAATGACACAAACACTTCTGTCTAAGAACATTAACATCTTTGCAGAATTTTGACAGTGCTAGTTTGTCTGCTGCTCTTCGGGATCATGTGACATCGTTTCCATGGAGACAGGGTCAAAGGGTCGTCATTGGGGATCTTTGTCCTGAAGGTCGCGGTGGTTGGCTGTGTAAAGGTTAAAGGTTAAAATGGATACCATTGACCTAGTTCTAATATTTCCATACCTGGATAGTAGTAGCCTGCAGGGGCAAATGCTGTGGGCATGCCGCGTCCGTAAGCTGTCTGATAGGCCGGCATGGCAGTCGGGACCAAGCCTGCAACGGAAAGATGAGAAACAAAACCGTCAATATCAAGTTAACACCTTTGTCAATATCAAGTTACTGTCCAAATAGGCTTACGGTTCCTATAAATGAGCTGTTTGGAAAATTATTTTTTAAACTACAAATTCATGTTATTTTTTAAACTAAAAATTCATGTCTTTAAAATTAAAATTGTATCTTTTAAGTAAGACAAAATGTAGCTGTAAATAATGTTTATCTTCTGATTGGCCATTAATTAACAAACTTAGATTACATGGTCCTTTCAGATGAGACCTAAAAATATCTTTAGCAAACATGATAACAGTTTAAATGTATCATTCTGAGATATTGAGAAGAAAAAGTGCATTTTGATTTAACAGAATTTAGATGTATAATAGCAAAGTTTAGCTTAGATAGTGTTAATGTGCACTGATCTGCTAAAACCTCTTCTAAGTGTAAATTTTATGGTTCAGGGCCCAGTTTTGAAATACCTTCTCTGAAATAAATGCCATTTTATCAAACACGAAACAGAGCTATGGAGCAATTGATATGCAGGAGAGTACTTGCAAATGTGTTTTTTTCTTGTTTTTCCAACAGATTTTGTCTTGGAAGTAGCTCACTTGAGTTTTCATTGTTGATCTTTTCCTGTGTGTGTTTTTGTTTATTGAAAGGAGGATTCACTTGCAGCAAATGCCGAACTTTATTCAAACTACATGGGTACAAGCAGTTTTTTGGCCGTTCAAGCCTAGTACTTAAAAGACATCTTAAAATACCGTTTTAGTGTGTAATTGGGGGAAGTTTTGATTGATTAAGAATCGTGCCTAGGCTGTCATGTTTGAAGCACTGATCATTCAAAAGGCATTATCATGTCAGATAGCAAACATGAACTTGCACTTTTCTTTTTTTTTGAAAATCGATAAAAAATGACAAAACCACATTTTTCATAAAAAGTAAAGAAATATTAAAACTGGTGTTTAAATTTCTACCCGCTATTCGAAAATGCTATTTGAACAGTCAAAGAGAGAGTTAAGATTTTCAGATTCAACAAAAGAGTTGAAACAAAAATTGTGTAAAATCGGCAGGAAAAAAAGACAAAAATGAGAAAAATACATGTTTTAAACTGTTGGGTAAGATACTGCCTGCCATTGCATTCATAAAGCACGATGTTCTGCAAACCATGTCAGAGATATTCATCGAGACAGGTAGGGAAACATTAGTTACATCATTAAAATAAATGCAGGAAATAACTAATGATATGTAACTGTGAGATAAGGAGTGGAAGATATGGCAACAGACGACTTCCAGATTGTACAATTCTCTGAGATTCTGCCTCCCAGAAACTTTGCAAAATTTGCCCTGCCTCACCCCTCGGCAAAGTCTTGAAAGATGAAGCGAAAATATAAAAAAGATTTTTTTTGGGGTGATTTGTTGGAAAGCTGCATCCTAAATCCATGATTCCTTTAATCCAGGGTCAAGTTTCGACATCTTCCATTCAATGCTCGAAACATTAAAAGAGGCAGCCTATCATCAGGTCGCATCTGGAGTCTACCAGAGATAATCAGCCGATAGAAAACTAAGATATTCCACATATTTTATGGCAATTAAGCGGTATGTGTGCCTGGATTTATGGGTTTCCATGGCTAAAAAAGAAATATCCGTGATCTAAAAGCGAGATACCAGCCTCGAAAATCACGTGACTGGCAAAACTGGAAAAGTAACGGAGATTCGAAGATCTTTGGGAAGTTCAGGTGAGAAAAGTACTGAATTACGTCTGACCAGATCTACTGACATTAGAGCACTTGGCATTTTTATGTAGCTTAAGTATCACATGGTACCAAAGAGTAGCTTGCCAAGGGTACAGCTAGGTGTTATAACCTGTAAGTGGAGCTATTTAAAATGTATGAAATGTTTTCGGGGTAGATTGGACTTTGGATAAGATTGTGTTTGATTGGCCTGGGGGGGGTGGGGGGTGGTCGCGTGCTGGGCTGATGTGGCATACAACACGTGATGGACTGAAAATACGCCTTGTAGATAAGGACATACAAATCTGCTATAATCAGGAAGTTAGATCACCTGGAAATGACGCCACTGTTTCTGTCTCTTATCAGATATAAACACTTAACTTTGTGGAAAATCACTGAATATGATCTTAATTTTCATATTTCAAGCAGCATCTGACGGTACATTGATTGGCCATTATTGCCTAAAATGTTTCGGAACTATTAGTCTTATCAGGCTGCCGAGGGACATAAATGGTTTAATTTCTACTAAATTCCCAGATTTACTGATAGATTCCAACCGAGACCCTATCTCCATCATTGATATCTCCAAGACAGCAGTAGTTTAATTCAGGAACTATTTTGCCGTTTCTGGGATCATTTTGTTTATTTTTCTCCAGCGCTGCCAAAGATTTATCGAGATTATTTCATTAAATTAACTGAAAAACTCTGCTGCAGGTATAAAAACATGGGATAAAAATGATAAAATGGTGATTGCGATGAGCACGTGTTTTCAATGATAATCTACTGTTAACGATCAGCTACACATTAAGACACTAAGATGCTAAATGTTGATACACTACTATAATATCTACATGGTGTATACACAGGCCAAATGTGTACAAACTACTACACTGTGAAACAGACGGACAGACATACAGATAGATATCTCATTCGCACAGCATGGGTGATTAGACGGAAATGAAAGAATGACAATGCAGAATGATAATGGTATGAAAATGATGATTGTATAAAAAATGGAAAATCGTAAAGTTCTTACTCTTTGGCTTATTGAAGTGAAAATATATAGCCATCGAATCTACACAGGGTGATGAAAATTTACCAATCAGCTAAGAAATTATTTTTGGTTAAAAACGTATTTAATTATCATAACTTGCTGATGTTAGATGTGATCCAAAAGGTGAATTTGGTGTGAACGACAAAAGAAAATGGGTTTCCTGAAAACATAAAATACAGGTGAAAATTGAAGAAAAAAATACTGTTGAAGTTTAAGTCTGGACGAAAAGCAGGGATAACAGTTGTTTTGCCTAGGTACTACTAGGCTTGCAAGTTGTCATATACGGCATAACACATAGTTGGTAAGGGTTGTGCACTTACATAGTTCTGGCATTACAAGGTCACTGGGCAAGGGTTCCCAGATTATTTCTCCGTCTTCAGTCACTACGGAAGATTAGAAAAAAGGGAAAAATATGTTTTAGTGGCAGCAGAAAATATAAGCTTCACACTCTTTTTGCAACACAAAGAAACGAAGAAATAAAGGAGTGTATTATAGCATACAAGAAAGATCCATCTATTTCCATATAATCTACACATAAATTCCACACAAAAATGCACACTAAAATTATTCTCTGGTTATACATGTCAATAGAACTCTGATCAATCACTAGCTTGCATTTCTGATCTTTGATTCCATGTTCCATTATCGCGAATCTTATTCTTGAATGCTAAACTCCTTTTTCTTTCATTTTGTTGCAGAAAAGTTGTGGGGAAACACTCACACATTTCTTCTCTCTCCACACTGTCAACTGTCCCCTGTTGCTGTTTCCAAATTTGCAAGGTCTATAAAACCCCATACCCAAATCAAAAACTTCCAAGGCATGGTATTTACACTACCTTTTTTCCCCCGTTAAATCAAGCACATTTGGAAAGACAGAAAGGAGAGTTGTTTCTACTGGAGAGAGCAGCTATGGATTAAACATGTGATCAACAATGCTCCAAAAAACATTATATACTATGAAACTAGGTCAACTTTCAGGCATAGTAAGAAAAACTACCCATTCTGAACACAACAGTTCAAAGAAACAAATAGTTACACCCACAGTGTTGTAAAAAACCTCACCCTACATTACCCCCCGAATTGTTTACAAAATTTGAATTAGTTTTTTTTCAGCTTATTTTCCCCCTGAAAATGTAAAGACTATTCCATCACTTGATCATAACATAGGTGCTTTTGTAGTGTTTCCCCAACCACAGTAAAAAAACAGATGATTCCAGGTTACTTTGGATGGTGTACGACAACATGATCACTCTAGTACGATCACCATGGCAACACAGTGTACGAGTATTATCACAGTCACATGACGCTAAAGGCTAACGGAGGACTTCATCTATCCAAAGTAACTTGGAACCACCTATTTACAGTATCTATATAATATTTACAGCTAATCAGAATCGAGGACATACATATAGAATGCTAGAAAATAATGAAATATTGTTGCCATCAAAAATAAAAAAATAAATATCATAATTTAAATTGAAATTGAAATATAGAAAATTTTAATATTTCTAAGATTAATATTTCTGTGTATGAAACACCATGAAAGCTAGTGAGAGCACATTCAACTAGTTTAAAAGAAGACATAAAACATTAAACTTGTATTCTCTACAAATGTATCCCTATTGCTTTGTGACCTCTTGCCTATTTTGTCCATTTCAAAATGTTTCAATTCCCGCCCCGTCTCCGTGGATACTTTCCCAGGCACACCCTCCCCCCATTTTAGTTTCTGTGACACCACCGTGGGTTTGTAGACAAAAAAGAACTATCTATCTGATTATGTATCACAAGTTATCTGCATGCATGCACTGTCCCATTCAATGCTTCCATTCATCCCTGCTTGGAAACACAACTCTCGACTTAATCAATTACAAAAAACAAGAATAATTTTGCCATTATTTATGTTTCCATGGAAACAAAACTAGGTGACCTATAAACCCTAAGAAACATGCAGTCTCCTAGCAACAGAATGGCAAAAGGTCATATGCAATGGATTACAGCCTTTATATTGCAGTCAATGATGAAGCAGTCTCAGATTGGTTTCAATGTTTTGTTGTGTTTCGGTTATCAATCTGATTGCCCAAGAGGAATTTTCGAGGGAGAAGCCATCGGTCAAATATTTCTTGGGTTACAATACCACGCAAGACTTGATGTATTCTATTAAAAGACAAAATTGCAGAAACCAATATAGACAACCAAAGACATTGGGGGGCGAAACACTCTGCTTCATCATATAAGCTTACAAATCAAGAAACGCTACAATAATCATAAAATTACGCATCTAGTTCAACTAACTGTGTCCCGTCCAAATGTCTACAGGGATGGGAGATGGGTGGGTGTAACACTTACCTCTGGCTATACCCCTGCCACGGGCCAACTGTTGGGGTAACATCACCTCCTTGGGCTGGGCCTTCTTACATTCTACCTGTTCACAAAAAAGATAAGACATGTCAAGAACCTTACAAAAGATCAGTTGATTTCTAGGATGGAAGTTTATATTGGCATTGAATACTGTTGGATTGTAGGGCAAGTTAACAAATTAAAATTTCATTATTAAAAATCCCAGAAGTACATTTTTTTCACACTTTAGTGGGTTTTATTTCTTGGAAGAGATTAGACTTATTGTTGTAAGATGGTAGAGCAGTGTTCTTTCAATATTTACTAATTAAACTTTCATTATTAAAAATCCCAGAAGTACATTTTTTTCACACTTTAGTGGGTTTTATTTCTTGGAAGAGATTAGACTTATTGTTGTAAGATGGTAGAGCAGTGTTCTTTCAATATTTACTAATTAAAC
>ENA-OREC01000159-OREC01000159.1-marine-metagenome-genome-assembly--contig:-NODE-159-length-19832-cov-5.676487_pt1 | contig 19832 bp, 16 predicted proteins | sample MGYA00248626_ERZ508543 | MGnify/ENA primary metagenome ERZ508543 (study PRJEB26211, sample SAMN05518279) | marine metagenome | isolation source: Puget Sound, Washington, USA | host: Bankia setacea...
CCAACAACTACAACGACCAAGAAACCAACAACTGAGGCGCCAACTACTACAACAACCAAGAAACCAACAACTCAGGCGCCAACAACTATAACTACTTCTGAAAAGTCTGTCCCAACAACACAGACAAGTAATATTAATAAAACAACTAAAGCTCCTGAAGAAGATGCAAATAGTATACCTGCTATTGCTGGTGGGGTTACAGGGGCACTTCTTCTCACATTTGGCGTTGCGCTCGCAGTTTCTCAAAGAAAGAGGATAATGACAAGTCTTTCTGAGCGTTTTAACACCCATCAAAATGATTGGAGTTCAGGCATGTCCGCTGAGACGGCTGAAGAATATGTTTTGTCTGCTAAGCTTAACTCCAGCAGCTACGTGAACATACAATCCACAAGCGGCATCCCCATCAACACAGTCGACTCCTCCACAAACACCATCAACAGCGTCCACTTAGGTGTCGATGGCGTCGATGGCAATGTCATTCCAGATTCCAATGTCTAGGAAAAGTTAATAGAGCTCTATCGCGCACGTGGCGGTTTGATGCCCCCACTCTGTGGAGAGCTCCCCTCTCCTACCCCCTTATCTCTTATGTAAGACACGATCCTATATCCGTTTATACTATCTACCTTTAACAATAGGGTAGATAGTAATTTCAGTTAAGATATAATGAATATACCCGTTGCACGTTCATTGTATATTACGTATATATATGTGCTATAATTATTTAGAAGGTTTTTTGTAGCGGAGATTTTTAGTGGATAACCTGGATACAGAAAAGTTACGTGGTGGATGTTTATGTGGGAGTGTACGATTTTATATAAATGCTGGCAGCAGAGTACGTGATATTTGGGTATGTCACTGCACGCAATGCCGTAAATTAAGCGGTTACTTGTACGGGGCAACAGCAACAGCGTTGAAGAACTTTTTTCTTGAAAGTGATAGCTCCCTTACCTGGTATCGCTCCTCAGACTTTGCTAAGCGAGGATTCTGTAACAAATGTGGCTCTCTCCTACTCTATCTGGCTGACAATAAGGAAATCATTAGCATCTCAGCTGGAGCATTGGATCAACCTACTGGTCTTACAGTAGGAATGCATATCTTTACAGAAAACTGCCCTGATTTTTACAGTATACCTGATGATAACGCCATCAAGTATACTTATTTTCCTGAACACTTAACAGATAAATTTTAGCTCTTCCAGACTGGATCTCCATAATAGGCTCTTATCTTCCAAGCAACCCTTGCAGTGTTACACTTATGATAGAGTTTCCCCTGTCTACATTCATCTTATAGGCAGAATATGCAGATACACTAAGGTCTGCTGCACACTCCTTGCCGATAGATGATATGAATGCAAATAATTTACGACGTAGACTTCTAAACCAGGCAACAGCCTTGCAATCTACCTTGCAGTTTGAATATGTTATTTACTTATACTCTTATTGCATTTGGTAAGCTTACGGATACAGTATTTATTAATTTTATCTTTAATATCCCTTATTATCATTTCTGCTTGCAATCATCATGGTAATATGTGTAAAAGCATATATGAGAACCTCATGCAGATTGTTCAGTGTATGGTAAGACATCTTCTATATATTTGTACAAATATCATTCTTGTACATAATAGGATGTAGTCTGTGCTATCCATGTTTTATGAAGTGCTAATATGCTAACTGTTTCCAAGTTTGAAAAATATATAATTATATTTTTTACTGTTTTCTTTGTAGCTGCTGCTGTGCCTAACTTTATTCTGGAAAAGCACCGCTATTCCGTATTACCTGATTTCATTGCAAATCACGGTACTGTTAATTTTGGTATTGATCTTCAGGGAGGGGCTCGCTTCCTGTTTGAGATAGGATTGGATCAGCTATTAAAAGAGCATATGGAGACTTTGTCTGATGCCCTTAGACGTGGGGAATATTCTCTTCTATCTCAGGGAATAAAAAGATATACAGGACTTCGTATAATTGACAATGATACAATTGCTGTTCGTATCACCAAAGAGGAAGATGTAGCTGCGGCTGGTATTGCTTTAAAATTTCTTGAGCAACATCAAAGCATAAACTCCTTGCATAATGACCATGAATCACTAAATGTTGAATTGCAAGACGATCGCCGTACATACCACCTTAGTTTAACTGAGAACGCACAAGCAACCATTATTAAATCAGCTATGCAGCAAACTCTGGAAATCATGAGGAATCGTATTGATGAACTAGGTACAAAGGATCCAATAATACAGCAACAAGGCACAAAGTACGTAATGGTTCAGATCCCAGGGACTAACGACATCTCGCCTGCAATATTTGGACAAACAGCCAGATTAACAATACATACAGTACAAGACACTTTTAATAGCACAGCATACGATCAAAGAAGATCTGCAAATTCAGGGAGTCTGATATTACCATTCAAGGATCAACAAGGATTATTGGCTAATGTTGATAAAATACCTATTATTTCTGGAGAGAATTTAAAGAATGCACGCTTGGCATATGATCCTAATACAAAGCAGCCAATTGTGAATTTTATATTAGACATTGAAGGAACAAAAAAATTTGCAACGGCTACAATAGAAAATATAGGAAATAGCATAGCTATTGTTATTGATGGACACATAATATCCGCACCAGTTGTAAGAGAACCAATATTAGGAGGCTCTGGACAAATTAGCGGGAACTTCACTACAGAAAGTGCTAATAACCTTGCTGTCATATTACGTTCCGGGGCTTTGCCAGCTCCTTTAAAAATTGTTGAATCCTCTAGGATTGGTCCTGAGCTTGGGAAGGAAGCTTTACAACAGGGAATGACTGCTCTTGTTATAGCGTTCATATTGGTTGCAGTTTATATGATTGCTACTTATGGATATGCAGGAGTATTTGCAAGCATTGCTCTTTCTGTTAATTTTATGATGCTAATTGGAATACTGTCCCTTTTAGGCGCAACCCTTACCTTACCAGGGATTGGAGGTATTATATTAACACTTGGGATTGCGGTAGATGGCAGCATTATCATATTTGAACGTATAAGGGAACTTAAAAAGAAGAACGAGAATATGAATATCCATTCGCTAATCCAGACTGGTTATTCGATGGCAAATTCTGCAATCTATGATGCTAATATCACAACATTGATAGTTATGTTATTCATTTTTACCATAAGTGCTGGACCAATTCGTGGCTTCTCTATAACTTTGTCAATAGGTGTAGTCACATCTGTTTTCACCTCCGTCTACTTCACACGTATGTTGTTAATATCTTGGATCGAAAGCCGTAATATAAAAAAGCTATCTTTCTAGGAATAAACTTTGGATGTTAATATAAAGAATGTGTATCTGGAGTTTCTGGACACCGCATTATCAAGGGATTTTTATTTAGTTGTATAGCACTTTTTATTGTGCAGTGCAGGCATGTGTCATACAGTATCTGAAATAATGATGATGTTGTGGCCAAAAATACTTATTTCTACTGTTTATTGTAAGGCATACATAATTATCGGATGGCACTCATGAAACTACTATTTATACCTTCGCAATTTCTGAATTCATCCTTGAGATTCTCTCGGTATATTATTCCTGCCTGTATAGTCTCTGCCATGATAGTAATATTTGCTATTGTATTTATTGCTGTACGTGGGATCAACCTTGGACTTGATTTCACAGGAGGCGTAGTAATTGAGGTTTCAGCTGATCAGCAATACTCATTATCAAAAAAGGACATTACCAATGCTATAGAGCACGTGATCTATGGTCCTTACTCCATCCAACAAATAGAAGATAAAAACTCTGTCGTCATACGGATTCAGTCTGATGATACACCAACTATCAATACTGTAGACTATATCAATGCACCTTCTAATAGTGTGCCGCCAAATAATACTAGTAATGAAACATCATCCATAGGACAGGTAGAACAGATTACTCTAGCGCTTAAAAACATGAATAGTAATATAGAGATATCACGCATTACAACTATTGGCCCCAGAATATCTGATTCCTTAATGTCAAAAAGTATAACGTCAATTATGTTATCTTTTCTTGTTGTGTCTTTGTATATATGGTTCAGATTTGAATGGAATTTTGCTGTTGCGGCTCTGCTGGCTCTAATGCATGACATAATACTTACTATATTTATATTTTCGATACTAAATGTTGAATTTACTCTTACGATTGTTGCAGCATTGATGACAGTCATTGGATACTCTCTTAACGATACTATCGTTATCGCAGACCGCATCAGAGAAGAAATTATAAAACAGAAAACCATGAACATGAGGCTTGTTATTGATACAGCTGTAAATGGTGTACTTGGACGCACTTTACGTACTAGTATTTCCACAATCATTGCTCTGTGTGCATTGATATATTTTGGAGGGGATGATCTTCGGGATTTTTCTTTTACTTTAATATGGGGCGTCGCTGTTGGAACATATTCTTCCATCTTTGTGGCTGGGGCACTAGTGATTTTCTTCCCACCCTCAGAAGACAGCTATATCAAAAATAATGATGATGATGATTCTAAAATAGTAGTATAAATGTATTTCTTATTAGAAGTAACATTGTTCTGCATGGCATAACAATGTTACTTTATTGGTTTACATGCATTATTAAGCCATATACATCCGTGTTCATCAGGCATTAAAGGCGACAACTCTTGTTTCACTAACAAATGATATTTATTGAGCCAATCTACCTCTTGTTCTGTTAGAAATTCTGTATCAATAAGAGTTAGGTCAAAAGGCACTAATGAAAGCGTCTCAAAAAAGCATGTACGAGCGTTAGTATCCGATGAAGACCTTGTAAGAAGTAAATTCTCCAGACGAATACCAAATTCTTCAGCACGATAATAACCAGGTTCACATGAGAATATCATCCCATCAGATATAGTGCCAGAATTCAGACTAACAGAAGATGATATTATAGGTCCACGCTCATGCACTGACAGGCAATTACCGACACCATGCCCTGTAGAGTGTGAATAATCAAGATTATGTTCCCATAACGCTATACGCGCTAAGCCATCCATAACAATAGACATACCTTTTCTACCTTCAGGAAACCGCAGGCTTGCTACACGTATCAATCCTTTTAATACTAGTGTATATATCTTCCTGTATTCAGCAGAAACATTGCCTATAGCTATCGTGCGTGTGATATCTGTTGTTCCACCAAGATACTGCCCTCCAGAATCGAGAAGTAATAATCCATCTCCTACCACTTCCATGTCATCACCCTTTATAGGACGATAATGAATAACAGCTCCATTTCTTTTAAACGCCACTATAGCTGGAAAACTTTCTCCTATAAATCTACCTTCAGCCAATCTATCACTTGTGACCTGTCGGTAATGTGATAATTTCTCAGCCAAATAAGATTCTGTTATTCTTTCCTGTATCATTGCAGGCAAATTTGCTAAAAAAGAGCAAACAGCAACACTGTCAATCTTATGTATCTGTAACGCTTGCTTAATCTCTATATCATTTTTTAATACCCTGCCCTTAGCCACACAAGGATCATCACGATAAATAATCTCTACTTGCTGTCTCTCAAGCATTATTCTTGTGTACACAGCTGTTGTACATGGATCAATTACTACCTTATCCTCATAAGAGAAATTAGACTTAATAATATTTTCAAACAGTTCGATTGGTATTATACGTAATTCATCGTCTGATAATTCAGTTTCTTGCTCCAGTATATCTAAGGAATCCCCTGCATCAGAGAACAAATCTATCTTTCCATCACTATAAACAACAGCATAACACAAAGCTACAGGTGTATATGGGATATCACTACCCCTGATATTTAGCAACCAACACACAGATTGTGGATCCATTATAATCATGGCATTTGCTTGCTCTGTAGCAAGTATATCCAGTATCATGCGTATTTTATTAAACGCTTTCTCTCCTGCATACTGATATGGATAAGGACGTATACTGTTAATAGGCTTTCTATTCCTAGTCCACACTGCATCAATAGGATTATCTTCACTGATTGTTACAGGAATTTTATGAACTAGCATTTTCTCCGTTATACGTTTAGCCTCTCTGCAGGAATATAGCCATGCATCGACAAAAACACTTACAGCTCCTGACTTAGGGGTAAAGTTTTTAGTTATCCAACTATATACAGACATCTCTGTACTATCAAAAACTGTAATACTGTTCTTTTCTTCTACCTCCTTGGCGGCCTGCAATGTATACCTACCATCTACAAATAAAGCACATTTGCCATATGCCAAGACAACCGCAACTCCAGCTGACCCAGAAAATCCTGTTAGCCACATTAGATAATTATCTGATGTTTGTATAAACTCACTCCTAAAACGGTCGCCATATGGTACCAATAAACACCCTATATCACGTGCTTCCATTTCAGCATATAAGCGCTCTAGTTTATCCTCTATACTTTCATACACTTGTGATTCCTGCATAAATCCTCAGTCAATTAACTTTGTTATGTATATCATGCATCATATATATTATCTCCGTTACTGTACATGTAAGACAGTACTGTAACATTCTCATCTGGAATTTCTCCTATAAAACGTGATGGCTCAACACGATGCCAATGAGAAAATAACCATCTGTTTAAAGCATACGTAATAGTTAGCAGTTTTTTCGCCCGTGTCATCCCTACATATGCAAGACGTCTCTCCTCTTCTACTCGTATCTTGTTAGACGCCTCATCCCCTTTAAGACTTGGCATCATACCTTCTTCCCACCCTGGTAGAAACACTGCATCAAATTCAAGACCTTTAGCAGCATGTAATGTCATAAGAGTCACAGCATCGACAGAAGCTTCTTTCTGTTTCTCCATCACCAAAGATACATGTTCAAGGAATTCATCTGCAGTTGAGAAATCTTCCAAAGCCTGCAACAACTCATTAAGGTTGTCTAATCTTGACTGAGTTTCAGGAGACTGATCCTGCGAATACATACGCATGTAACCCGATTCCTCAAGAATGCTTTTCATCAATAATGAAACTGTTGTGTCTTTATCACTAAGCATTGCCCGCCACTTATTGATTTGTGATTGTAACTGCATCAAACTGGATCTTGCTTTTTTAGATAAGGAGGAAGCTCCTACATTCTCACAGTGATAATTTACTGCCTCCTGCAAACTTATTTCCATGTCACGACTTGTTTGGTACATAATTGCAATGCTTTTATCTCCTAAACCACGTTTTGGGGTATTAAGGATACGTTCAAAAGCAAGACTATCACTACTACTTACAACACATCGCATATATGCAATAGCATCACGAATTTCTAACCTTTCATAAAAACGTGCTCCACCTACAATTTTGTACGGTAGACCCACACTGATAAAATATTCTTCGAAGGCTCTCATTTGAGATGAAGCACGTACCAGAACCACACATTCCCCAAGTCCTATACGCTCTCCATTAATACCATGATCCCGTAATTTGATTATCTGCCCTCCAATCCATCGACTCTCCATATTCCCAGATGAGAAAGCAGCTATACGGACTTTCTCACCTATTGATGTATCTGTCCATAAAGTCTTTGATAAGCGATGTTTATTATGCCTAATCAACCCAGAAGCAGCAGCCAAGATATGAGACGTAGAGCGATAATTCTGCTCCAGCCTAACAACTTTAGCATCTTCAAAATCCTGTTCAAAATTAAGAATATTTTTTACATCAGCTCCTCTCCATCCATATATCGACTGATCATCATCTCCAACGCAACATATATTGCCGTTACCCTGAGTTAGGATACGTAACCACATGTACTGAGCCACATTAGTATCCTGGTACTCATCCACCAGAATATACTTAAACTTCTCTGAGTATTTCATCTGAATATCAGGATTATTTTGCATAATATTACGTACATGTAATATTAAATCCCCAAAATCACATGCATTCAGCTCTAATAGCCTCTGTTGATATTTTTCATATAGAACGCCTCCTAAACCATCTGCAAAGCTCATAGAGTCTGCCTCTGATATCCTGTCTGGAGTCTGATCATAATTCTTCCATTTATCAATCAGGAATAACATGAATTTTGGCTGGTGCTTTTTTTCATCAACTTTTTCTTCTTTAAGAATTTGTTTTATTACGCGTAATTGCTCATCTTTACCGAGAATTGTAAAACTGCTTGTAAGCCCAACAAAAGCTGCATATTGCCTTAGGATTCTTACGTTTATGGAATGAAATGTACCAACCCAGCTCAATTCATTTGCTATATCATCTCCCAATATACCTGATAACCTATGCTTTATTTCATTTACTGCTTTATTTGTAAAAGTAACAGCCAGTACATTATAAGGTCTACATCGCCCTTCTATAATCATACGTGCTATTCTGGCAGTCAGAGTAGCTGTCTTACCTGTTCCAGCGCCTGCAAGCACCAATAAAGCTCCATCCAATGCAGAGACTGCATCCAATTGTTTATCATTAAGAGTACCTGCAAAATTTACAGATAAAGAACTTGCAACAGAAAGTTTGTCACTGTCAATAAAAGATAATCGCTCAGCAAGTACCACCAGAACCTCTTTCAATCAGAAAAAAAACCACAGACAGGTATATACAGCCATATGCATTATGTTGCGTTCTGTATAGCAATATAGCAATACTATAATTACTCATGCGCATACGCTAAATTTAAATGATAAAATAATATAATATAAGTTATAAAATAATAATAGCAATCAGCTCATTTCCCTTGCAAGCCTTCCCATACAAATTTCTGCACATCTACTCCAAGAAAACCTAAGGCTCTAGCGGCAAGATGCGTTACGATATCATCAATATCAGCAGGTCGTGTATAAAATGCAGGTACAGGAGGCATAATCACAGCTCCCATCTCGCACAGCTGTAGCATTGCCTTAAGATGCCCCGCATGCACAGGTGTCTCACGTGGCATCACTACTAACGTGCGTCTTTCCTTAAGTTGCACATCCGCAGCTCTTGCTAGCAAATTATCCCCGTGTCCATAAGTTATCTCTGACATTGTTTTAATAGAACATGGTGCTATAAGCATTCCAGCAACTTTAAAGGTTCCCGATGAAATGCAGGCTGTAATATCATTTATCTTATGTGTATATGTGGCAAAATGACAAATATCCTTAACAGTAATACCCATTTCTTCTTTCAGAGTGACTTCCCCTGGTTTTGTCACTACCAGATGTGTCTCTAAACCTAACTCCGATACCATTCTAAGAGCAGTAACACCTATTGTTACTCCAGAGGCGCCACTGATTCCTATGATTATTCTGTTATCACTATTTTGCATCTCGCCTCTTTACAAAACTACTATTAACAGGATAATCATACGTCAGTATAGTAGAAAAGAAAAGGTTAGTAGTACAAACACACCTGATAATATACAATACCCTATAATGCTGTGTTTGTATCAATGTAATATAGGAAGTGCAATATGCAAAAAGTACCACCTATTATCATTATTGGAGCAGGACAGGCTGGAATTCAGGTATGTGAAACCTTGCGCGAACAAGATTATAAAGGTGATATACTGCTGATTGGAAAAGAAAACTGTCTTCCATATAAACGTCCTCCACTATCAAAGAAATATATTGGGGACTCCTCTTTAGATATTGATAGGATTTTAATAAGAGCAGCTAGCTTCTTCGAAACAAACAATATTAAGGTACTTACTGGTGTTGAAGTCGTAGAAATTAATACAACAGAAAAGAATATTGTAACTGACCACGAACAAACATTCCATTATTCTAGTTTAGTGCTTGCGACTGGAGCTGAGTTTCGTAAGCTACCTCCCTCCGTATGCCCTTATGAATTATATAACGACAAAGTTTTTTCTTTACAGACTCAGTACGATGCTGAACTCGTAAGAAGAAGTGCTCTCCAATCCAAATCTGCTATAATAATTGGAGGAGGCTATACAGGTTTAGAAGCGGCCTCATCCCTCCGCTCTATGGACATAGATGTCACTTTATTACACTCATCTGGCAGGTTACTTTCACACAGTGTGGGAGCCGAAATATCTGAATACTTTTATAACTTACATCTGGAAAATAAAGTTAAAATATTAACAGACTCGTATGCTACAGGGATATCTGCGTGCGATAAACGTGTAACAGTTACAACATCTGATAATAACTCTTTAGAAGCTGATTTTGTTTTAGTAACTATTGGTGCAAAACCTGCCGTACGGCTTGCTACTACATGTAATATAGAAACATCCGAAAGAGGTATTATAATTGATGAAATGTGTAGAACTTCTGTGAAAGATATTTATGCAGCTGGCGATTGTACAGCTTTTCCTATGGAGTCACGAGATATTGTACATATTGAGTCCGTACAGAACGCTATTGAACAAGGAAGAATTGTTGGCGAGAATATAGCACATGGGGATATATCTTCATACAGGGCTTTACCATGGTTCTGGTCTGATCAGTATGACAGGAAACTACTAACTGCAGGTTTTAAGAATGGTTTTACACAAACGTTAACAACAAGACCCAGTGATAATGCCATAGCAGTATGGTACTTCCTTAATAATACCTTCATAGCTGTAGATACCGTTAACATGCCTCAGAAATATGCACTTGCAAGACGAATCTTACAAAGAACAGATAAGTGCTCTATGGATGATTTTATAGAGTCAGGATATCACCTGATATCATAATTGTTACAGGAATATACATTTACGCTTTTTCCATTTTAATGGGCTAACATTCTACATATATGCATTTAATATTAGTATGCTAATGTTATTATATAAACATATTGTATATTATCTACTGTATTATTGAGAATGACTTTAATTCTGCAATTCATGATATGAGGTATACCACATTATGAAAGATAGACCAAAATATAAAGCTAAAGAAATTCAGGATATAATACAGAATTACTGCCTTCAGCAGATTAAGAGTGGTATTAAGGTTTTACCTAATGCATCTCTGCGAGGGGTTCAACTGGATAGCTTACAGCTATGGGCTGGAATTTTCAAAGGTGGGAACTTCAGCTACTCACGCATCTTAAATTCCAACTTTGTTATTAGTAATTTAATATATACTAACTTCCAAGGGGCTGACCTTCAGCACTGTGATTTCCAGGGTGCCGATATGAGGCAAGCAAATTTTCGTTATGCAGACCTGCGTCATACAAATTTAAAAGATACTGTAACGCTTGGTGCAAAATTTCACGGTGCACATGTTACGGATCAAGGGTATAAACAGCTCTTACTAGGGAGCAGACATTACAAACATCACAATGGAATAATTTTTTTCACTCCTAATGGCGAGAATATCACAAAAAATAACGAAGAGCTTTTTTATCTTAGTGATACAGAAGACTACTGGACCCAGAATATTAAAATACATATTCAACATAATACACATGCACTTATGTATTTACATACAGGAATCCGCAGACTAATGGAAGATGAAATCAATACTATTGTATCATCTATAAAAGCAAAAAGTAATAACAACAATAAACTAGCAGCTACAACACTACAAAGCGAGCTGTATACAGCTATGCTGGATACAGAGAAGAAAGTTTTATCTCTCACAAAAGATATGAATAACGAGGAAATTCTTCAGGATGTAGTATCATCTTATACTGGAATATCACTCTTTATGGAAAGCTGGTGGAATACAAACCACGCATTAGCAAAAGATAACTACCGCATTATGTCAGTTTTATGTGCAATGAACGGTCTTCTTACAACTATCGGAGCAGGCCATCCCTTTGCACTACGAGCATATCAGTAGCATCCATTCCCTTATGCTACTGATATGATACAGACATTACACATCTGTATTATCATCTTCCATTGCAAGAACATCATCTTCAATATCATCTACTGCATCGCCTATAACATCATCAAAATCCTGAAGATCTTCAACATCTCCAGCATCGTCAATATCACTTGATACAGCTATATCAATTGCACTTGGTTGCTTCCTATGGGCAGAATAATTTGCCTTACTAACCCAATGTGGCTCATAATCAGCCCCACAATTTGGACACTGAATTAACTTCTTCCTCAAATCATAAAAACGAACCGAGCAGTGAACACACACCCTCTTCCTGCCCCACTCTGGTTTTATCATGCTACACCTATAATCAACACTGACAAATCATAAACATCACAAATTATTCCCTGATATCAGGATAGTATATCGCTGCATAAGAATAAAGCAATCCTGTATACCATGTTATACACACCCATTTATACTTTTGTTAACTGCATAGAAGTATAATCACACTTGTAATATAGAAAAGGAATCACTATGCAGGTACGCAACTTACAAAATCAGCATACCAAACCAACGTTACATAAGCAAACCAGAAGCGCGTCAAAGACCGAGAAGAAAGATACGCAATTCTCTACAAACATCAACACTGATTTACATCATGATAAGGCAAATATTAAAGATTCTACTGACCAACAAAGTGATCGACAGTCTTTCCAGGATGAAAACGGTAAAAATATTTTTGATCCCATAGATGAAGATACTGTAGATAGCAAATCACAAAAATCCTCTGGTAACACCAATAACAATAACAATAAATCAACCTTAGAGCTGCAGCAACCAGACTCTGAAGACTACGAGTCCGTTACCTCACATAATAAAACAAAAAAACAAATCTCTCCATCGGGAAATAATAAATACGATCCATCTATAGAAGAACACGAAGAACAACAGGAAATTACCGCTGAAGAGTCAAACAATGCTGACCAACAGCAAACATCTGAGACAACAGCAGAACAGGAAACAGCTGTAGCTGATCCTAAACCTCAGGATTCACGAATAAACTTTCTGAAGAGTATCTCTCAGAACCCTGCTGTAACACCACAGCCTTCAGAAAACGATGAACCAACTGCTAATAATGCGCCAACAATAAAAGAAGCTAATAAAGATCCTAATGCTGCATCTACCTCATCAACCTTAAATGAGCCTCCAAAGACTGCAGATCACCCCATCCTTGATACTTGTGATGGCTACGCAAAAAGTTTTAAAGGCACGAATCCATCTGCATGGACATCACAAATGATGGCACCATCTGAAAATGATCTTGTAATGCTATTTTCCTCATTATCATCAGAGCGTGTTACAGTACAAAATAAGACATCTGTCTCATCTACCGCATAATAATCTACGCACAAAACTATAATTAGTAAAATTTTAAATATCTCACGTGTAACATACTATTATAGGATGAAAATATAGGCTGAAAGGTTATCAGATAATTTTGTAAGGGAGAGTAAAAATGGTCACTGGACTTCAAGTTAACGAACATATAAAACAGGATGCGACAACCATGTTTGCAGAAAAAGGACTGAGTTTACGTGACCACCTTAAACATGATTACGATCATGCTATATACAAGAATGTATTTGCATTCCTGATGAACAAAAGAAATGAAGTCGCCTCTGAAATCAGAGAAAATGTAAATCTTACTTTTGAACAAATCGAACGTCTTGAGTTTATTCTTACATGCTTCAATACTGCTCTTGATGTATTTCCCTTTGTACATAAAGGACTAATTGCACAGCTCAAGGCAGAGAATGCAAAGAATAAAAACAAACCATTTGAAGAGGAGGAAGAAGAAGAAGAATAAGCTATAACTAGCCAAGCGACACAGCTCTGTGCAATAAAATATGATCAAGAATAATAATTGCCATCATTGCTTCTCCGACTGGTACCGCCCGTATCCCAATACATGGGTCATGTCGCCCTCTAGTAGAAACTTCTATGTTCTCTCCTGAGGTATTAATGCTTTTCTTCTCCACTAAAATTGACGATGTGGGTTTCACACTAAATCGCGCAATAATATCCTGCCCTGTCGATATTCCAGCAAGAATACCTCCTGAGTGATTCGATAAGAACACTACATTACCATCTTTGTCTACTGTCATTTCATCAGCAACATCGCTTCCTGTGCAGGAAGACATCTGAAATCCATCACCTATCTCAACTCCCTTCACTGCATTTATAGACATAATAGCAGATGAGATATCCTGATCTAATTTGGCATATAAAGGAGCCCCTATTCCTGCTGGAACACCAGAGGCATGCAACTCTACAATAGCACCTACAGAATTTCCCTTCTTACGTAAAGCAGTCAAAGTATCACCCCAACGAAGAACAGCTTCCGAATCTGGAGAAAAAAACAGGTTATTATGGACATAATCCCAATCCCAATTTTCCCGCCTAATAGCATCATTACCCACCTGAACAAGTGCTCCTCTGATTTGCACAGTAGGCTCTATTTCTTCCAACACTGCCCTAGCGATTGCACCAACTGCAACCCTGCATGCCGTTTCTCGTGCGGAAGTGCGTCCCCCTCCTCTATAGTCTCGCACGCCATATTTGGCATAGTATGCATAGTCACCATGATTAGGGCGAAACTTATCTTTAATGTCAGAATAATCCTGTGATCGATGATCCGTATTTTCTATGATTACACTAATAGGAGTTCCAGTGGTCACACCATCAAATATCCCCGATAAGATACGAACCCTATCTGCTTCCTTACGTTGGCTTGTTAGTTCTCTTCCAGGCTTCCTAAGATCCATCCATGGTTGCAAGCGTTCCTCACACAATGGAATACCAGAAGGTACTCCATCTACTACGCAACCTATACAAGAGCCATGACTCTCCCCCCACGTCATGTAATGGAAGATATGTCCTAAACGATTAAAAGACACATGACCTCGACTAAGCATCCTAAATATAGTGGTAGGCGGCCTGGGAATCGAACCCAGCGGACGCGCTAATCCGGCGCTCGCAGGGTTATAAGCCCCGCCCCCCATCCATGGGAACCGCCCGCCTTTATAGAGAGCGATATATCTGACAAACTCTCAGATCATCTACTCCCCCTACTATGCTTTCACACAACAACTTTTTTTTCAATGACAAAAATCATACATTTAAATTATTTTCATACGTAACATTATAAAACTGGCTCATCCTCATAGATATACTTTTTAAATTTGAATTACTTATGTAATTATGATATAATTGTGAAGGTTAGGTTTTATAGGTATTTTATATAACGCCAAAACAGTTAGGGGATCTAAGCCATGAACAAAAACCTTTCTAATCATAAGAAAAAACGTAGACTCTCTGCCTCGGGAAAACCTAAGAAGGCAAAGCGCTCTAAAGAGCTGTCTAAGAGTACCGTTGTTAGCATCGAGGATGCAGATTCTCAAGATAAAACAAGTGAGGCATCTCTTATAGATGAGGATGAGTTTGAGAAATATTTAAAGGAACTGGGAGTAGAAAGTTTTGGCATTCAACATGCTGATAAACAATACATCTGTGATGCTTTCAAATTTCAACGAATTGTTAGCAGCTACCGCCCTGGAGGCTCCAGATACCGTAGGCCATATGGTAGAGGTAGGAGCGTAAACGATGGATGGTAATGAAGCGGAACAAAAACCTCAGGAAGTTAATAATCAGCTTGTCCTTCCGTCTTCCAGTCGTACGAAGGGATATGATTTCAGCTTTGACTTTCAGGAGGTCGATCTTATGTGCCTTCGTATTAATAATCCTAACCATATGAAAGAGCTAATTCACAGCTGTATGTCATCTCTTCGAGAAATGGACTTTAGTAGCATTCCTGACGATGATAAGGAACGTATTGAGAAATCCTTGAAATTACTGGATCAAGAATTAGAATCTCTTAGAATTACATCCATTACAAGAAATAATGTGGTAAGATTATAATGTCGACTACCTTTGTAAAAAATTATCGTATCCTTAATATTCTTACATCGCAAAATATGCGATGTAACATAAATAAGAAAGCAAGTTATTACGCTGCATCGGCATTCTATCTTGACCCCAAGGATCGTTTAAGTTGTGAGATGTTTGCTTACTCTATGATTGTTAACAATGAATATGAGAAGGCTCTTGAAATAATCAGTAAATTTGAAGAAGATGAGAATGTTGTAATATCGCCTAATTTGATATTTGTACGCTACCGCGCTAATCTTGCTCTTGGGAATAAAGAACAAGCCTTGCAGGATATGAAACAACTGATACAAATGAGATCATCTTCTTCATAAGTAAACTAATGGTTTTCTGGTTTTTGTATATAAATATAATGGATACTCTGGATGATTATCTGCTTTCTAATAATTCTTTCGTAAGTATGGTATATGTTTATAGGTAATATATATATTGATGTTAAAATTTCTGTTTGGCCATTCATCGTATAACGAGCATAGTAATATCATGAAACTTACTATTATGTCAAATATGTCAAATTACCTATTTTCATGTATCCATCTATATATGTTTGCCATAATAACCTTCACTGTAATGTTATTTTTTACATTACCATTATTAGCAATGAATATGCCTAGCATTGATAATATAACTATCAATAAGATAGAAGAAGAACCAGGGCAATCTGTTACCATGACTATTGAGCTTAGTGAAGTTACTGACACTATCAAACCAAAGATATTCATTGTTGAGGCATCCAAAACCAGACCATCTCGTCTTGTTATTGACTTACCAGCATCTAACTGGAATTTTGACGTACAGAGTATCACCCCATTAGAAGCCCTTGGAACAAGTATAAGAACAGGTAGATTCAATAGACACACCACAAGAATAGTAATTGATTTATATAATAATGATATTCAAATCACCAATATCACTACAGAACATACATCATCCACAGCGCATATTCAGGTATCCTATAGCATCGTACATAGACAGACAGCATATAATGCATACTCCCCAAAAGATACGACGGAAACCATAGTTAATCCCCCTCATAATAGATCAATCTCTCCTAAATATGCAACAAAAATACCTAAGGTTAATCATCGCGCCACCAAGAGTTCTACTCCCAGAGCTCCTGTATATATCAGACATAGTCACACACTTTCTAAACAAGACCTCAAAGTAATTGTTATTGATCCAGGACATGGAGGGAAAGATCCTGGAGCATTATATAAGAATATTCAGGAGAAGAATATCAATCTGGAATTTGCGCATTTGCTAGCCCAGGTACTCCACAAGACAGGTAAATACCGTGTTATACTTACGCGCAGAACTGATAAATATCTCACGTTAAAAGAACGTGTAACTATGACAAGAGCCGTCAATGCAAATGTATTTTTATCAATACATTTTGATAGCTCTACTTCATCTTCAACTCACGGTGTATCTGTATACACACTTTCCGCAGTTGCTTCAGACAGAGAAAGTGAACGCTTGGCAAAGGACGCAAATAAACAAATATGGCTTTCTGAATCATCAATAGCTGATGAACCTCTTGATATACGCCATGTACTTGTGAGTCTTGTACAAAGATCTACTGTTAACGACTCGGTACATCTTGCCAAGGAAGTGGTAACCCACCTGAATAATAAAGTTCAGCCATTGTTGCCAAACCCACATAGACAAGCAAATTTCCATGTGCTTCGCACACTAACCGTACCAGCAATACTGATAGAACTAGGATTTATCACAAACAGCCGTGATAGAAAGAATATAAATAATAAAAGATGGAAACAATCTGTTGCTCATCTCATAAGCGACTCACTATCTGATTGGTTTGCTAGTCGTCATACCAATCATACGGACTACATACTTACATCTACCAAATAAGAGTTAATGCAAACAAGTGCGTATCGATAGACAAACGCATTTCTCATATATAATATAAAGGATTGTGTTGCCTTAGTTAAAGGATGTATCTATGATGCGGTTTTTCCTTAAGAAACAGTTGTGGCTTGCGTTATTAGGTACACTTATAATATTGCTTATTGGAGTAATGATAACTACGCTCTTCATCATCAGGAAATTCAGCGTTGACCTTCCAGATGTTAATCAACTTACCAACACCAGACCTTCTCTTGCTACACATATATATGATAGAGAGGGCAATATGATGAGTCGTATTGCAAGTCAGAACCGCATATACATCAACTCTGAAGATATACCTGAGAAAGTCAAAATGGCTTTCATAAGTGCTGAAGATGGTAATTTTTATCACCATAGTGGGATTGATTTGCAGGGTCTTGCTAGCGCAATGATACGTAATATAAAGCTATGGATTAACGGGAAAAGATTTCATGGTGCATCAACAATAACCCAGCAAACAGTAAAAATATTTCTTTTGAGCAATGAAAGACATATATCAAGAAAGATACGTGAGATGATTCTTGCCCTAGAAGTAGAAAGCGTTCTATCAAAAGATAAAATACTTGAATTATATCTAAATGAAATATATCTGGGACAACGCTCATACGGTGTTGCGGCTGCTGCACTATCCTACTTTGGGAAAAGACTGGATGAACTGGATAACGAAGAGGTCGCGTATCTTGCAGCACTGCCTAAAGGTCCCAACAACTACCACCCTGTAAGAAACAAGAAGAAAGCTATTGAACGCAGGAATTATGTACTAAAGGAAATGTTGCAAAACAAGGTTATATCATATGAAGAATATATAACTGCTTATAATTCAGATCTAGAGACCATAATTAGCACGCCTACATCCGATAATGAAGATAATTCATTGAACAACCTTTTTTCATATCCAGTGGATCATATTGTAGGTAAAGTGCTGGAAAGTTACGATCATCAGGATCTTTATACTGGAGGAATGATTGTCCATTCTACCATCGATCCAGAGCTACAAGTACTTGCCTCTAAAATATTGCGTAAGCATCTTATTCTATACCAAAAGCGCGTAGGATATACTGGGGCTATCACTAATATTAATATGCATTCTGTTCTCTTAAAAAGAAATTCGGTCATCTTGTTCGAAAAGCTTAAAGTAATGCATGAAGAACATGGTTTAAGTTTCTGGGATATAGGAGTTGTACAATCAATAACTGATAAACATATAAGAATATTGGTATATACAGCATCTGGTCTTGAGCATGGGATGATATCCATGAACAATATCCAGTCATGGAAGGCGAAAGTTGAATCGGAGGATGGTTTTGAAACTCAGGAAATAACATCTGCTGACATGATTCTTTCTTTAGGTGATGTGATTTATACTAAGAGACAGGAAAGCACTAAAAGCACTAATAGTAATCAGTTCCAACTAATGCAAATCCCTGAAGTGAACGGAGGTTTCATTGCCATCCATCCTTTCACAGGGGAAATTTTGGCAATGGTTGGTGGCTTTTCATATGAAACAAGTAAGTTTAATCGTGCAGCTCAGGCTGAAAGACAGCCAGGGTCTACATTTAAACCAATAGTATATGCTCTGGCTCTGAAGAATGGCTATACCCCTGTTACTATTATACCTGATATACCAATAACAATTGACCAGGGGGCGCAGTTTGATAGATGGAAACCTAAAAATTCAGGAAACCGTTTCTATGGAGATTCAACTCTGCGCGTAGGGATAGAAAAGTCACGTAACCTGCTTGCAATCAGAATTGCCCAGGATATCGGAATACGCAAACTTGCACGATTTGCAGAGTCCATGCACTTATTTCAACATATGCCAGAACACCTCTCGTATGCTATTGGAGCAGGAGAAACAACCTTGCTAAAACTTACAGCTGCTTTTGCATCTTTTGCAAACGGTGGGCAATACACTACACCACACATTATTAACTTAATACAAAATAACAATGGAGCAACCACCTACAGTAGCCAGAATGTATGTCTTGAATGCAAAGGAACGGTAGATAACCCGCCAGCAATAATAAAACATCCACCTTCCCCGGAAACAGAAAGGAAACTTGATGAAATAGCAAACTATCAACTGGTCTCTATGCTTAAAGGAGTGATTGAAAGAGGTACAGCTAGAAATCTAAAATACCTTGATTTTCCTGTGGCTGGAAAGACAGGGACAACAAATGATAACAAGGACGCATGGTTT
>ENA-OREC01000160-OREC01000160.1-marine-metagenome-genome-assembly--contig:-NODE-160-length-19816-cov-14.436952_pt1 | contig 19816 bp, 3 predicted proteins | sample MGYA00248626_ERZ508543 | MGnify/ENA primary metagenome ERZ508543 (study PRJEB26211, sample SAMN05518279) | marine metagenome | isolation source: Puget Sound, Washington, USA | host: Bankia setacea...
TATACTAATGTTAATATCATACCAATACACAGAATCAACATACCAATCCATGCATACTTTTATATGGCACCTTGTCTGATTGTATGGTGAGATTATGAATGATTTGTGATAAATCACTGACATTAATAACCTGGCCTTCCTTTGTCAGATATTTCTTTTAATGCTTGTGCTCTTTGATAAAAGAATCGCCTACGTGTATCAAACATATAGAAATTCCTATGGACTACATGTTTACATATCTGAGGGCAGGTATATCATGCTTTAAATCACATGTTGAGGAAATGTTAAGAAAGAATTCTACCTGAAATTAGGGCTTCCTTCACCATTCCAGTACGATATTCAGTAAGCCTGCGAGAAAATTGTTGAAATTTGCGTCTAAACAAAAAATGAGATATAGTAAATTCACAAAAAAGTCAGAATCTAAGTTGAAGATATTTATAGTATATAAATGTTTATTTTTCCTCAGCATATTTATTTTACCTGGTAACGTTTAAGGCAAAGGGCATCAAAAATATAAAGATCAAATCACAATAAAATAGGCACATAAAAGCGGCAAATAAAAAAGCATAAACATATTGTATGCTGAATGGACTACACACAAATAGGTGATCTCCTCTTTGGTCAATATTTCTTAGGATATGTATTTGTCATATAAACAATACCAAAAGGAATCTTTAAAAGTTGAATTTGTGTGTTTCTTGTATTTCTGAACTACTACTACATTATTTATAAATGTCTTTAACAACCCAAGATTTATAGTATGTTCCTGAAATATTGCACCAATCTGTACAACTGTTGAATAAAGCAATATTTGTCTAAAGTCATTAACTGAATTCTGGACGTGATTTGTTCCCCATTGTTTTACAATAACAAGTTGAGCTTAAATCACCTTCACGATGTCTTAAATCATCACACCTGTGGTTGTAAACAGGAGGGCCAGGCAGGTGAAATCACGATCATATAAAGCAGATCTTTTCTATATCCTGGTACACTATGACACATCTCATCTGTCTCTAATCAGGCTTGTGTTTCATCTTGTATTGAATCAGCTTTTCTTTTCTCTCTTTTTTTTAATTTAATCTCAAGTCACTCAAAACAAAACTTCAAAACCCTCAAAAAAACTACCAATTGTTCATGCATTATAAAATTTATAACATCAAACAATTTGTACATGTAAGTGGGTGTTTAAGTAAATGCAAACCCAATAACTGTAAATGAGCCACCCAGTTGTCAGATAAGCTATGGTTTACATATACCTATGTATGGTGACAATCGTGTACCCTGTAGTAATTATTGTTCAAAAGAAGTTTGGACAAAAATACCCTTTGGCATTTAATCATACTGTGTTATTTGATGATTATTGACAATAGAGTTGTTGATTTCTCATATAAAACAGTTCTCATATAAAACAGTTCTCATATAAAAAAGTTCTCATATAAAAGAGCACTGTTGTGGTACTCAGTGAAGAGATATTAGTGTATAATATACTGAAGGACCTTGTTGAATACTGAGTTGTACAGTTGCTTTACTTAGTTGAATGTTTAGTTAAATAGTTCCTGTTCTGTATTTTTAGGAGAATCCAAAGATCCCAGACGATGCACCAGATTGGGTCAGTCAATGGGCGGAGTTGGCCGTCCAGAAATCACATAACAAATCAGACATGGACCTATCGAGCCCAGGTTCATCCATATCTGATGGTAAGTCTTACACATCTTTCTCACATTTTCTCAGATACTGGTGGTAGAATTGGAAGGAGCTTATAGATTTCCACCATTACATGCTCTACCAAAATACACTCTTATAAATTGTGCTATGCAATCTGAGCACCTATGTTTCTCTCTGAGATATGTGTACTTGTCTTACATTAAACACAAAGCGTTAAATTTCCATTTTTCCTGCCACACTGCCTTCATTTGTGGCTTTAATAAACAGCAGCAACACTCTGACTGTGTATCTGTGTTACAACTGTTAGCACAATGGTTGGATTCCAGTGTACTTGAAACAGTAAATTGGACTTGTAAATGATGCAATAGAGGGTGTGTTGAGATGGTTCCTTGCTGTAAATGGCATGTATAGAAGACAAGTGAACTTTTTAACATGGACCAACAATGAGCACTTGACAGCTAGTTGACAATGGCTTCCATATCTTAGCGGTCAGGCTGTGACATTTATGGGCCTACGCTCTCAGAAACTTCCACAGACTCATGTATAGCTCCAAGTCTCTGGCACTGCACAATTACATTATCTCTGCAGTCTGCTTGGAGACAGCAAAGACCAAATCCAGTTGTAATTTTCATTCAGATTGCGTGGCATAAACACTGTACTATGTCTGGACAAGCCCCCAGTCAATTAATTTCACAGTCTGTGACATGAATGCAGTCAATGCACCCAACTATAAGTCTATTGATAACCTTTTATTGTTTGCGGTCTGAAAGTGTGCAACCTTCAGACATGATCTTTCATAGGTTACAGAGTCAGTTCTGGCACTGTCCTGTACTGTAGTATAGTAATTGCACAATGGTTAATTCATTTGAAACCATGGAGAAAGTAACAGCAACATTTTGTTTTGTAGAAAAATGAATGAATTGGACGCAACAGTTAAACCAACAATGAAATAGCACCATAAACAACTGGCTCACAATGTGTCCTTTGTTGGTGAATTAATGAACGACTAGGAATGTGCACCATTAGCACCAGTCAATGCTCTCTCCATGAGAACTGTGTGGCCATTGTTATACTGTGTGGCCATTGAAACTATTGACGATAGACATAAACCTTATCTATGAAAACTGGTATGCTAGATTTAATACTGTATTTGAATGACTATTTCAATCAGATGCATGGACAAGTAACAGAGAATAGTAGAGAATAAATGTGTGTTAAATATGGCTTATACAGTTCATGGATATATGACTTTCTGTGAGTTCTCAAAAAATCCCTAGATAATTGAACAAGGAAATGCTCTCAGGTGTAAATACTAGATTGCCCGGCTTTTGTATTGAACTCTACACTTCATTGGTTAGCATTTCGCTTGCTATTGTCTGTTATGTACTGGGACAAAGTAACGATTTGCTTGTTATCTTACAGTCTTTAAATATACAAGAGGCACTTTTTTCGATATCTATGAAGAACTACAAAGCAAGTAAAGCCTGAGTAAATACCAAATACCATGCCATACGCTCAACCTTTTAAACTTTAATGTAAATAGGTAGCTGATTAAAAGCTTCTTTAAGTTTGGACGGTTAGAGGGCGATAAACGAAGTGGTAAATGACGATTTAGTTTGGACTTTAGAGTTATTTAACCAGTAACCAAAGTCACACGTAGCTTCTCAAAGATATTAAAAGTATAGAGTAGGTACAATCAATGCTTACAGGTGGATCATTATCTGTGGGATCTAGGGTTTTATGGAAGAGGTATACTCAAATGTTTAATAGTGCCTTTCATACTCGACTGACAGGTTTTTTTCTCACTCTTGGTTACCGACCATGGATGTTAATATAATGAATCAACAAGTATGACAATGTGTGGAATAGATGTAAATTGAAGAGATAGAATCACTGAGGTATAATAAAAACGAGGAGGTGTGAACATGAGTTGTGTAAACATGTGGATAAAGCTGTTTTTACTTGTTAATGTAGGACGTGCTCTAAGGTCATTTACAAATGTGTGGAAAGGATTCTATGTGGCTCTTCTTTTTGGATAAGTTTCTTATACACTCTCTTTTTTTACTTTCAGCGTGTCTATATTGCGATTGAGCTTTTTACAAGTTTTCATTGTATCCAAGTTTGACTGACACTAAAGGCTCTTAGTTTATGCTGTGGTTAGATTTATATAATACATGTTAGTGATTTATCAGTGAGGAATAGAAATTGTGGTTGTTGTTAATGTATATTTGAACTTTTGTTTCTACTATTTACAGAGGGTAAAAAGAATGGTATAAGTCGTAAGCGCCCAGGAACTGGGAGACGACTTCCCACCATACCGCCCGGAGCCTCGAGCCCAGCAATGAGTGATAGAAGTGCCACAAAGGAAAGCCCGAAAGTCGATCTCACAATTCATGGGTCAGCGCCTGCCATAAACACAAATTCCAATCAGCGTTCTGTGAAAATTTCTAGTCATGTGTCAGCCAAGTATGCTGATACGGACTCCGAGTCTATTTCATTGACTAAATACGGTACTGACATTGAAAGTAGTCGTGGTAAGAATAGCAGCCGGAGTAGCATTGCCAGTCTGGATACAGATGTGTTATTGCGTGATACAGAGACTGTGATGACTGCAATGGAAGAAAGAATGGGCTCAAAACCTAGAACCTCTTCAATGTCAAAATTACAGGACCATAAACCCAAGAGTTTGTCAAATGGCTCTTATTCTCAAACTGTCTGTTCACGAGATGACAGTATGATTCTTGATGACAGTATGGATTTTGATTCAGATACATCAAGTGTAGTAGCACTAGTGAATGGTGATGAAGACTTTGTAAAACCTTCCTTTTATAAAAGCCCCAGAGATGTGTTAGGTGGTAAAGGCAAACTCAAACTTGCAGAATCTTTACCCTCGAAACCTTCAGTTAAAATGAGTGGTGCTAAATCGAAACACTTACATCAAGAAATGGAGAGGAAAAAAGCTATAGAAGGAGAGTCTTGTGTTTCTGACATATTCAGTGATGTGAACGGTGATTCTACGGTACGAACTTCCGATCTTGATACCCCGGATTCTGGCAAGTTTGCTCGTCAGGGCTCTAAGGGAAAAGGTCAAATGTCTATGACCCGACCCAATAGAGCTTTTGCATTAAGGAGGGCATTGGCTGATGGTGATGAGTCCAGTACATTAGACACTTCCAGATCAATGTCCTCTACTTCTATAGCTTCAACAGGGTTCAAAAATACACGTAACACTGGTAGTATGGGCAACCTAACAAAGTCAAGTAATCTCACTCCACAGAAACCTCGCAGACCCATGTCTGGTGTGCATGCAGACAGAAATCCACCAGACTCCAACCGAAGCCAGGCAAGTCTGGGAGCTCAAATTGTTCAGAAAAGTCGTGATAACTCTAAAATGATCCGGACTGATGGTGGTAGACACAGCCTTAGAGCTGCTAGGTCATTATCTATTCCAGTAAAATATGGCGAGGATTCAGGGCAAAAACCTCTTCGTAGAACAGACTCCTCCACCATTAATTCAGGTGTTCAACATTCAAGAAGTTTACGTGTAACAGGTGTAAGTGCTAAAGAACGATCTAGTTCAATGAGTAGACATAGCACAAGGACAAATTCTCCTAAAACTGCAGAGAAAAATGCATGGAAACGTAGAAAAGAATATGATCCAAGGCGAGCTGTGGCAGAAGCAAAATCAAAATACAAATCTGACGGCAAGCATAGGACTGATGATGTGTTCAATAAGCATAGAGGTGTGACAAGGTCAGCGTCTTTCAACAACGCGAGGGATTTAAAACTCAGTCATTACAAAAGTGATTCCACGTCAAGTACAGAAGATAATAGTAGGCGTAGTAGTGAGGCTAACGAGGTGTTTGACGATGGTTTACGGCGAGGCTTTGTGCCATACAGTAACAGAAGCTCTCTCCTCTCCAGTAAAGTAAGCAACAGCAGCGCCGATGATGATGAAATTGAAAAATCTGCGCGATCTTCCTCCGCTCAGTCTACCCAGGTAAATATCGTTGTGTACGACTTAAACCAACTTATTTCTCGTTTAATATGCATGTACTTAACTTTCTGTATGTGAAGTTCTTTGTTTAAATTGCAACCTTACACTTATTTATGTTGAATATAATAATGTTGGATGACAAAGCTGCTAGGACTTGTCTCCTATGTTTAGGGTAACTACCAGTTAATTTCCACATAGTTTATATACTTCCAAACCTACCAGGCATAGCTATATTGTAATGTATCATCCTAACGTTTATGACCTCTTTCTTCATATCTGTCACTTACACATACTTTATATGATAAGTATATGCATGTAAATTTAGCACATCCATTTTATTAACGTATTACCATTAAATATTCATAAATGTTCTATCAGTAACAAATTATCTAATACCTAAAAAATATATGCATGAAATTCTTTGAAGAAAATATTGGCATTAACAGAATGTGGCTGATTTCCCTTGCATGGCTTGGTATTCCATCTGTTGATAATACATAAAATCATTACAGATCTACTTATGATTGAACTTTTCTGCATGTCTATAACTTTGTGTATTGGTTTCTTTTGCTAATGATTGATATATATGAGCAATATTTCATCAGAGATTTTATTTAATTGGGTTAGATATTTTACCAGCTAGACTGTTTCTAGAATTGCTGCTAAATGCTACATTTTTGTAGGTGATCTCCACAGTTGTTCACCCAGGCATACAAAGTGAATGCCAAGTGTCTGCCTTCACTCCACCCCCACAATACAACACCCTCCCCCTCACTGTTTACAAGCCCGCCCCACGATCTCGCAGCTCCACCCTCTCATCCAGGGCCAAAATTGCTCTTAAAACCCCGTCCCCAACCCCTCCCACTGTTTTAATAAGGGCCCGGGATAGAAGATCTGCTGATTGTATTGAGCTGTACAAGAGTGCCATTGGTGCCAAAAAACATTACAGTGATTCGGAGAGTCCAGTACCAGTACGCGTACATGAGGTTTGTGTGCAATGCATGACTATAGCAGTACCACCAGTACGCACATACAATACACAGACTTGCTAACTACTGGCTCAAACACTGTCTCTTACACATAACCAGTGTGATAACCAATGTTTTGTCTTTCTCTGTGTTAGGCCTTTATAACCCCTGTATGTACATGTAGTGTAACATGCATCTTAAAAACCAGAAATAAGTTTATCATTATAGTGACCTATTTATCATTGGTTGTAAATGCATGTTCTAGGCGCACTGTCATAAGTTCATAAACTGGTCATTACTTCTGCATGTTTATGGTAGCCTAATTACACCTAACCGTAAACATGGTGTGACCTTAATCAATGGTCTGTCAAATGATAAACTTATTCCTGTCATTCAGATGTACTGTAATGCAAGTTACCAAACTTTACTGGCTGCTTATTCCTGTCATTCAGATGTACTGTAATGCAAGTTACCATACTTGGCTGCTTGTAAGCCTTCTCTATATAATTATATGAGTCTACCAAAATTATAAAATCATGGCATCATGTTGCACACTTTGAAAAGTTGGTATTGAGGGTTGCATGGAAAACTGTTGTAACTCCCTACTTATTCCATATATAGTTATGAGGGTTTTCTGTTCAACACTCGGTATGTTTGACCAGAATCTAGTTTGTCTCATTGCTTTCTATACAAGCCATTCCCTGTATAACCTATGTTGCTACTGCTTTCAATTATAATTATATATGTACTAAAATCTCAAGGGAGCACAAGTCATGTTGGTTTCCTATACATCTAATGTGAAAATATATATGTACTGGATTCTATTACTCTAACTTTATTATTCTGGTATAAATGTACACTGCTTATTCTGTACAGTACATTATTTGAACATAGATATACTGAACACATGTACAACTGTTGGGATGTTGTTATATACCCTCCTTGCTGATATAAATGCTTTTACTAACTGGCACATTTCTCATCCTAACCAGACAAGTACTCATATTATACAGCAATGTACATTTGACAGAGATTTGAAATTCACACTGTATATATAGAATCTTAAAAGAGTTGCCATTTCATATAAACTGTTGTCAAACAAGTGCAGTATAATATGTGGATAAAGCATACCTCTTATCACATGATAATTAACAAAGAAAACAGCAAAACCAAACTTGTATAAATCACTAGTAAGGTGTCATTTTACCGTACACTGTATAAAATGGATGCCTATTACACTAGTCTAATACATGTATATTACTCTAGAAAACAAGCAACGGCAAAAAGTGTTTTGTTGATTTATGTATTTCACTTGTTGTTGATTTCTTTAAATGAGAAAACACCCAAGAAGAAACACATCTGTCCATTTCAGATTAGTTCACATTATAACTAGACTTATAAAGTAAATTCACAGTTGTTATCATAGTATAAGAGTCTACTCACAAAATGAAATTAATAATGTTCATTACATTTTTATTCCTCGACAATTTTTTACCAATAGTTATTTTAATGTTCATACCAACAAGAGCATTTTAATTACAAGTAAACTTGATCTTTACCCTCAGAGGACCTTGGCCATGGTGAACACCAAAAAACAAACTACTAGTTCCATTTTAGATAACAGTGCCTTATACTATAAAGCACTCATATAGTGTCTCAGGAGTAACTACGTCTATACACAGATTAAATACAGTCATTAATCTAGATGTAGTTAGAAAACTTTTTGTAACATTCATACATTTGATAATACCTCTTGCTTAATAAAGTTTCATTGTGTTAGATAATGAACTCCATCCCCAAATGCCTCCTTCTATTATCAGCAGGTAGACAGCTTCATTTTACTAGTATCATATTTTTTCGCAATCAAACTTACCTGTACGGACCTATGCACCCAAGGCTCCGTGTAGCCAGCATACAGTTAGGTGTACTTAGTTCATTAAGCCCAGATATGGTAATTTCCCTGTTGGCACCTGTCTGTGTTCTCAGTACAAAGTCTCCCATTCAAAACCCCACAGGAGACTGGTCTAACTACAATATTCTCACATTCATATTTAGGACACTTTTGTGTTTAGGTTGTTTATTATTTGAATAGGTGAACATGGTTATTGTTTTGAGCATGGAGTCTTTAGCAAGGACTGATTACCCTGGTGTGTTACCTAATCCATTTATTGTACACTACTATCACCCTGTGTGTTTGATCCTGACGTATAGTAAAAGTCTATGTACTATACTGACTTGATATCATATATAACCGTACTTACTTTAATCTAAACATTGTTTTCATTTTTCCAGTCGTATGACAGCCTGATTGTGACGTCTATCTACCAACTGTCCCTCAAACTGAAGACACAGACTGACAAGACTATGGAGAAACTCAGGTAACCATAGCAACTATTAATTAAAAAAGGACACTCATATCCCCTGCCAGCTGGATCGCTTATACTTATAACAATGTCACTATGTTCACCATCTTTAAATGTGGTTTAATATTTAGAGTAAATGTGTAAGATATGCCAGCTACAGTTCTAACTCCCACATCTTCACAAACCACAGCCAAAAGCTTTATAGTTTAGGCAAGGTTGAAAATCTCAAGTGAAAATATGCGCTCTAATGTGTTTTAAGATAAGGAAACCTCTCTCTCTCACAGTTCAATACACAAATGCAATAAGTTCTCATTGCACAAAATACGACTTATATTGATTTATGGGTAGTTTTTTTCAAGTCCATTCAACATAAATTTAAGATCTTTCATATAGGTTTACGCTAAGATGGCTGTCATTTGGATATGCACATTGTTAAGCTCTGACATATTTAAAGATGTAACAGGATGACAGAATATTAAAACCATTGTGCAATAAAAAGATGTATGACATGATAACTTTGTGCAGGATAGAATGTTTCATTGGTGTTCTCTTTCTGCCTCGTAAAACACGCTCATCCAGCATCTGATAGGTGTCACTGAACGCGATTGTCTCTCACATTATGGCCGACAGTTTTATATAGTATTTCCTTGCATGCTTAGGAAAAATGGTGATAATTATTGTATATGAAGTTCTCTATAATAATGTCAACATTGTAGGGTATAGTGCTTGCAATAAAGATGTAATTGTTTCATTTCTTAGTTGTAGTTAATGCTTTTAGGCATTGTTTTTAATCACTTGGCCTAAATGAAGAAAGTCTTGGTCATCTCATCTTAAACTAAATGTGAAGCGGATGTTAATATGAAAGACCAGATCTGTCTCCTTTACTTTGACAGGAGCAAGTAGATTCATCCCAGCACACATGAGTAATAGTACATACTCCATGTAAACGTGACAGTTGAAATATTGCAGATGTTTGTGAAAGTTGCATGCATTCAGTAATCTAAGGTGTACAGTTGTTGACACATTAACCAGATCTACACATTACATCTGCATTGATAAGGGCGTAGATTTTATAATGTGTACTAGGTAATGTATGAACGAAGCTTGAAATTATTCAGATTTAGGATTATAAATGTGTCACATCCATCTTCTTAAACTCTTAAATGACCTTAATATTCTTTGTTATACTTTTAATAGCTCAGAATTTACTCTCAACCTTGAAAGTTTCAATAAGTTAATAACCTCACAAACTAACTCACTTGTAATTGTTGTTTGAATTATTGTTGGTGAATGGCATTGTTATTGCCAAAGAAAAATGAGTTGATTTCACATGAATTTGAAGTTTTGTGCAAAAATCTAATTTAAATGTATGATTTGTATAAATGTAGATGCATATTACATTTGATTGTTGGTGGATTGTTGACAAGGAGTTATAACGTACATGTACTAATGTAGATCACTGTATAACATGTGCTGTGGTAATTAAATTTCCCTCATAAACAGTTACACAGGTAATCTATGGCAATGTGTCAGAAAGGAATGGCGAATTAGGAGAAACTAATTGCACATGTTTGCTTTGACAAAAAAACAACTGTTGGCAGTATTTAAAACAAACACAAATATTAACAAGACACTTTATGCTGTATCATGTTTCATAAACCCTGACATATAACATCATGCATTAACACAGACAGATTTGTGAAGTCTGAACTGATAAAGAAATGGCTAGAATTGGTTATTATGTATATGCTCCTTTTACAAATGTTGTTTAATCTTCAAGCCACTCCTAGTCAATGTTGTTTGATTACCATTTAATTGTCTGGCGATGCAGTGATACTCAATAACAAAAACCGGTAGCAAAACTATTGAATTGTTTACTAATAAAAGCTAACAAAACTCCTAACAAGCATTCAAATCTATTTATTCACTAACTGTATTACCATTTTAATTTCTTATTTATAAAAACAATAAAAAGTAAGATAGAGCACTGTTGGTGTCAGTCACTGGTTTATGTGTTTGTTTATAAGTAATCAAGGTTTGCGAGTTGTAAGAATAGTGAACAAGGGCCAAGTATAATGATCAATGGTTCTATCAGCGCTGTAGGAGTACACTGTGGGTCGATGTCCTTCTATCTACATACTGGTGTTACATCAAACTATGGTTTATATAACAGTTATCACCAGTATCCAGTAGTTACAGTGATCAGCTGTCAGCTGTCCTCCTGTATACACTGACACAGGATGGATGATGATAGACAATGAGCTTGGCCTATAGAATGACATCAGTTGTGGTTTCAAGAACTGATCCATACAGATGTTTTTCACCAGCCACTCCCCAATGAGATGGGCCTAATACAACAATGCGGAGGCTAAGCATTTCCACTGGACCATTGCATTGACCAGATCATTTACTGTTATGGTATTCATTGGGAAGCTGATTCGTGGTATCTAGTAAACAGAAAAATAAGTGTTCAGTTGGTTTTACAGCACACCTACATAACATGTCATACAACTGTGTTGTATATGTAACAGACAGGTTATGTTTGTTCTTCTATACTTACAGAGATACAGAAGTGATAGAGAACGGTCTGGACTCACCGCTGGATGAACTAGAGCACATGTCAGTCCTTAGTGAGATCCCTGCTTATAAATCAGCCAATCAGGAGCTTGCTGGGGTCCTGAAGAATCTCCGTAGAATGGAACAACACATTAAAGGTAAATAGTAACTAACAACTGTGAATGTGTCAAAAAAGAATACCTGCAAAACATGTGTAGCTTTGTACAAATACTCCAATGAGAAGGTGGTTCTGACAAACTCACTCAAGAACAAGTGTGGAATACTAAATATAAGATCACCAGTCTTTCTTTTTAATGTGATTAGTCTTGACCATTATTTAATTTAATTTCATGTGACCAATAATAACTGTGGTGTATTAATTTACTGTAAAATAGACTTTCCAAAATATCCTCTAGCGAAATTAACATTTAATAAAAATATGAATATAAAAACATACAATATAGTTACAACACTTATCACAACTCAAGTTTACGTGTTTGTTCATTCACATTTACATGACTTTTAAGCGATTAAGGTTTAGGGATTAATACCTCGTGAGAAGTGATCTCTTTTATACTTACATGGATACATTACATTAAAGGTGGTTATGTCTCAACAATGTTATACATAGGTCAATGGTCTATCTAATCCCATTTCAAAATGACTCTAGGCAAAAATACTCCCTCTTAATTCACTTTGACCAGTTTGACATGAAACTATGCACATAATACTTGGTTTAATAATTTACTGAATGGTATCCATGTACATATAAATACATGTAAAATGAAATAAAGTTTAGAGTTGAATAATTGAATACCTGACTTCCATTCCATGAGTGACACTAAGCCTACTTCATACACTTAGTTTGAGATTGTGCTACACATACATTGGACAAACATTAAAACTCAAACATTTGTTAACTGTCTCATCATGTGAATACACAAATAAATAATGTGTTATATGGCTATGTCTGGCCAATACTGTTTATTGATCAAGAATATATTATAGAAATGTGTTTTTATTATATTTTCAGTTATTAACAAGGTGCTGTTTCCAGAAGATGATGGTAGCCCAGATACCAGTAAGGAGAAGCACGAGTATATGCAGGAGATAGAGAGAATTAAAAACGAGTTAGCCGGCTTCCAACCCATAGACAAGGACGAGGTATGGAAGGACACAGACACCGTCTCCGTCGAGTCAGACTGTGAGGAACTCAACCAATCAGAATACTACTGAATACATACCATCTAGAATACAGTTAACTAGACTGACTACAATGGACTACGAAACCGATCAGAAATCTAATCAACCTTGCTGTTTCTAGTTTAGTTACTCTGATAACAGTCCACTTAGTCAGTAATATTTCTTACTGGTATTCTATTGAAGTGACTAACAAATAAAATACTGTTAATTTGAATCTGAAGGACCAGAGCTGTAGGCATTTCTGACAGATCCAATAACAACAACTCTGTGTCAGTGATTTAAAGACAAGTGATATTAATTCTCTGTGGCTATATTTATACATGTATGTAAGAATGGATAGATAGGACTTGTTACAACCTCCAGATATACAAGGTTATACCATTGTACCAACAGAATGTTCCACTATGTTTAGTAATCAAACCAGTGTGCAGACCAAAGTTTGTGTGTGGCCATGTTTTGTCATGTCTTAATTCTGTTTGATTTTCCCAGTCTTCCTAGTTACGTAACATTACAGCTCCTGACAATTGTAGAGACTCTTGTTTGTTGGCTTTTATGAAATCAAGAATAAGCAGCACAGACTGAGATTGGAGAAAATGGAGTTATGAGATTGTGGTTCTAACACAAATCTGTTGCAAAGAAAACACATGATTAAATTATGTTAAAACTGATAGATGTTTGGTGAGTATTCACGTGGCATTATGTGATTATGTAGACAGACAGTGATTGTTGAAGCTTTGAGAAGTTACAGGTCTTTTATCAGCTATTCTTTTCTATATTTTTCAGCTGAATAAAAGGCTGTGATAGAAAGAACAAAATAAAGATAACAATAGTAGGAATGTTTAGGACAAACTACAGCAATATAAAGCTCACATATTGGTATTATATTCATAGCTGAGAATGATTTCAAAATCTCATGTATGGTTTACGTTTTGAAATAGTATGTTTGATCAAATAGAACGTGGTTTCATTGATTGTTCAAATGATTAGCGAACGTGTTTAAATATCACATAAAGCACTGTGTAAGATGGAGTGGAGTAATTTACTAGATACTTTACATAGAATACTATATCTAGAATGTGTTTGAATACTAGTTTATGAGCTAGGTTTAAATGGCCGACCATCATTCCATACATAAGGGTTCCATATCACTTAAACTTGTTATGTTTGTGTAGTTTTTCTTCACAGAATCGTAGTGTTGAATAGAACCTAACGTCACCTCTTCTAAACTCTGCTATCTATGAACCCACTACTCAATTCTACCCATCCTTTGTTTACTTGTAGAACACCATCTTGTCTGGGCGTACCAGAACTTGCCATAATTTTTCTTGCAATGCAGTATGTTTGATAGTTCACAATCTGGTATGAATCGTGATGTGTAAACTACCGGGTAGTGATATCCACGAATGATCACTATTGTCAAATCAGTCATTGCTGTATAATGTATGGTCAACTCATTTCATCATGGTAGGCAACTTGAAAGGAATATCATGAATCAAGAATAATAGGTTTCATCTCGTCTGCAATTACATAAAAGTTTGGTAAAAAAAACAGCAAAATCAATTATAAACAGAGTCAAATAAAGGAATGATTTTTGCTCATTTTTGTCTTAATTTCAGAATTAGTTATTGTGATAAGTAATGTGACAAATATTCTTGATCCTAATTTTGTATTAAATTCCCCGTTTGCACCCTGTGTTCATGAATATACAGAATCAAGCATTAACCAACCTCTTTGTTAAGTTTATAAATGGTTTTAAGAGTTCTATAGATGGAAAGTTTATTTTAAAAGATGCAATCTTATATTTTTTCTCTCAAAACTGATGAGATAGGAGGCATATTGTTTTAAAATAATAAGCTGCTTGTGAAATGTATATACTAGAACAGTTTAAAAATCATTCTAGAGTTTATCAAAATGCCAGTTTTCTCTGATCACATAGTTAACAGTTATGTAGAAATAGAGTAATCCTAGGGAGATATACACTGTTTTATACTTTACAATTGTGAGCAAAGTATGCAGTATGAAGGTGTGAGTGTGTGTCTATGTAATGTTTCTTCTTCTTTGCTTTGTATGTGCTTTATGACTGGAAATCATAACTCTGATGGTGAAAGATTTATTTATAGTTTACTCGAACAAATGACATTGATAAATCTTTGTTGTTACTGACTAATGAAGACTTGTTAATGTTGAGAACCTGTGATATATAATAGCTGTTTTTGTACATTGTTTCATAGTTTGCCAAGTGATTGTTGCTTTAACATGTTTTTATTTTCTATTTGTTAAAGAAACAACATCATATTTCATGTGCTTCTATGTGGCAAAAATAAAATATGTAAACCATTGAGACACTGTGTTGTGAGTCTTCCATACAAGAAACAGTTTGCATCAATGTAATCTTGTTTGATCATTAAGTTAAGTACCTGGTATATGTGTGTATAACTCATACATCCTCACTACTAGAGATCCATACGGCATTCACTACAATAACACAACAAATACAGAAATCTTTTTACGTTTATTTTGGATTATTTTTTTTCCAATTTTATTTTCAATTCAAGAATCAATTTGTTAAAGTACAAAAAGCATACTGCAATAAAATCTATGTCCAACAAATAACGAAAAACAGTGATATTTACAGTGTCTAATGAATGATTGTAAAGGAAGAATGGTGCCTGAAGTTTCAATGAATTGTCATCAACAATCAACCACACATACTTAAATCTATATACAAATATACAATTCATATTTCCTGATATTTAACAAACAAAGTTACTTACACTTGTTAAGAGTATTGGACTTTTATAAAACCTTCAATTGAAGCTTATCCATATACAAATGCAAATGTTATAAAATATAAGCATATACAGTGAACATTCTATGAATTTGTGTAAACTTTTATCATCAACAATAATAAATTGTATAAATTTTGCACAATTTAATTAACAAAAACTCATGATACCTGTTAGTAACATATAACATGGAAACTGTTTCAGACAATGATGTAGAAATTAGCTGCACAATGTTACCCATAACTCACATTGAAGGTTTCCCAATAACTCATATTGAAGGTTACCCATAACTCAGATTGAAGGTTTCCCAATAACTCAGATTGAAGGTTACCCATAACTCGCATTAAAGGTTCCCCATAACTCGCATTGAAGGTTACCCATAACTCACATTGAAGGTTACCCATAACTCACATTGAAGGTTTCCCATAACTGACATTGAAGGTTATCCATAACTCACATTGAAGGTTACCCATAACTCACATTGAAGGTTACCCATAACTAACATTGAAGGTTACCCATAACTCACAGTGAAGGTTACCCATAACTCACATTGAAGGTTGCCCATAACTCAGATTGAAGGTTACCCATAACTCAGATTGAAGGTTATCCCTAACTCACATTGAAGGTTTCCCAATAACTCACATTGAAGGTTACCCATAACTCACATTGAAGGTTACCCATAACTCACATTGAAGGTTACCCATAACTCACATTGAAGATATTGGTATCAGAATTTAACATGACAGAGGCAATAAGTAATGGTATATAAAAGAAATGCTATCAAGAAATTGTCATTATGTTAAGAGTAAAGAATTATCCATATGGTCAAGGCCTTATTTGTCACACTAAAAGGGGAGGTCACTCCCTAAATACAACCATATGTCTCCTAAAGTTGTTTCCCTTGAAAATGATCCGAAGAAATTGGTTCTACTTATGACAATGTTCATGTTAAGAAAGTTATTTACTTCCTTAAAATCTTTCTTTAAACAATAGATTTCTGATAAAAAGTCTTGAACGCAGAAATGCAGTTGTGAATAATCAAACCTATTAAGATGTATAATCAACTTTTATCTTAGTATCTCTGTCTGTACATGTAGTGTTTTTTTCTGTTTGTTTTGACATGTACGTGTATGTTGGGTTTTTTCAGTTAATCACCGTATTGTGTATTTTTATGTATGGTTTGTGTCCATGTGCCTGTGTTGCATACAACGTAATAACAGTTATGTTGTTTGTTATGTTGTTTAAACAAAAGAAAGAATTAAATACACTTTGTACAACAGAGAGTCATGTGATTTCATGCACTTCAGATATAGCATAAACAATATACACAGATACATTAATAAAGATGTAACATTTTCAGAACTAATATGTATTTAGTCATTATCAAATTCCCTAGGAACAATATTCAATAAATTTTGATGATCTAGCAATGGCAATGAAGTCAATCTTATGATAAAACAATGCATGTACTACTGATAACTGGGTACATGTAGTTTTATGGAGAGTTAATTTTAGTTGTTATTTTGGAATTAAGCTTGAATTCAGTCATTTTCAAACATTAAATACCATAGATAGACTTATAACAAACCAGAGAATCAAATTTCACAAATACGCCCCTAAGGTCCAATTGCTCAAATGTATGTATAATCATGCTAAATGATAGCAGGTTTTAGTTATCAACAATATATGTAAAACAATCAAGTAAAACTTAAAGAAAACTGTCCAAAAAATGAATTAATGGAATCAAACAAAATGAAGATGAAGAGATCTTTGTAGTAAATTTTAACAAGTTTTCTTTTATATATTACACAGTTTAAAAAATAATAATCACCAACACAACTATAGAAAAGTAGAAATAATTGAGACTTGTATACTTGTGTTCAGTAATACTACTGGCATGCTTTACAGTACCTACTCACAGTACTATATATAGGAACATTATACAGGAGAGTCACAAGTATTTAAGTACTGGTCAGTTAACTGGCACACATCTTATATATCAGGTATAGTTAAATCAGCACATTTATTTCCACAGACCAGCTGAGTAAGTTTGTACATATACCTCTATTAGTGGGGATAATTCCCTTAGAAGTAAGTCAGGTGGCAGCACACTGCAGGCAATATGATCTCTCAGTAATGCCGTCATAACTGCAAACAGGCACAAATACACAAATACAATATTCAAGCTTGTTGTTATATCACTGATAAAGGAAACAGTAGGCTACAGTGATTTATTTCAAGCTGCTTCACAATCATACAGTCACTATGTTTGATGTTTGACTTCAATGCACAATTGATATTTATATTGTAAGTGGACACTGTACAGTTTGATGTTAAAGAATACTGATTTATACAAAACTGTCAAAGTAAACAATATCCAAGTTTTGCTTTTGAATTAGAAAGTTTACAACTATTTACAAGCAGATTAATCTACAACTATTTACAATATCTACCAGAAGACTGGCCTACTAAAAGTACTAGACAATAGATTTCTACAGAAATGATAAATGTGCAGGAAGATGAATGACACAATGATAAAACTTAACAATAACACTGAAGTCAAGGGTACTGTTTTACTGAAGCAATTAAGCAAAACGAACGTGCACATAAAAGGCTTGAATAAAATCTTGTTTTTAATTTATCTGACAAATAATTGTTCAGGTACTTTGATGTTATATCATTGAAGGCTGTCTATAGTTTATTGACATGAGCAGCTGTTGAAGTTATTCAGATAAAAACTATTGCATAACTCTACATCTTATGTAAGTGCTTCAGTAAAATGGTACCCAATTGTACCTCAAACCAACCCGTTGCACACACCAACCAATTCAAAAGGACAAACAAGTTCTTAAAACCAAAATGTGTAAATAACAATGTGAATTGTAATTTGTAGGTAACAAGTGAATAAATTGTGTATTTAATTCTGTTCAACACACAAGCATATCTTTTTTCCTCAAAAATCTACATAAATATTCAAACTGTTTGCAAATGGCTTAATTAGACAGACAGAAAGGTAAGCTTTGTATTTCCAAGACTATAAAAACTTTTTTTTTAATAACTTAATAAGTTATGGAAAACCAATAATGGTTACATATAAGCAGTATGTAAACTTGTTTTGTCTGCCACTTGTTAGATGGAAGTACATTCAGTAAGCCTGGGACCAGTAAAGTACATTCAGTAAGCCTGGGACCAGTAAAGTACATTCAGTAAGCCTGGGACCAGTAAAACACATTCAGTAAGCCTGGGACCAGTAAAACACATTCAGTAAGCCTGGGACCAGTAAAACACATTCAGTAAGCCTGGGACCAGTAAATATAAGGGTTAAGTCTATATGAACATTGCTGACAATACCACTGGCGTACTGTATCATCAGGACTGGAACAAAACCAGGAAAATAACACGGTTAGATGTGATGTTAAATCAAACTTGAACAAAGAGATGAGACAGTGATGGATAACGTAAGCAAGCACCAATACATAAAGGCCATATAAATATTGTACTCCCGTGATAATGCAATTCCTGTATTTTGTAAAGTCATCTTAACTGAAAACTAATAATTGATTTCTTCAGCCAGTGCCCCAGATAAGCAGCGTATCTGCGTATATTACACAATTTAAAATGCCAAATACGCATAGAATTCCATTTCTAGGACTATCCAATACGCATGTAAAATTGTTCTTTACGCAACCATTTTATATTATGCGGGTAATTATTTCTCTGAGAGAAACGAAACACAGCTGATTTTCACTTCCACCTTTAGACTGTGTCGAGTTTCATTGTGTTTTTTTTTCAGTAGTCTACTGCGCCGCGTGATACCATGTTTACTGTATCAGAATGTAAGCGTCTCGTATATTCGACATGAGTAACCAGTCGGGCAGAACAAGTTTATTCTGCGGGCCTATTTTGGACATTGTTCGAGTAAAAAAGAAAAAAATACCGAAAGAAAAAACAAAAACGATCGAATAAATTAGCCTTTGAACAACTAAATAATTAATTCATCTGCACACAAACTGTCAGAAATACTCAAATTTTACTCAAATCGTTTAGGTAATCAATAAACTAAAAACAAACTATGAATGTCCACTCAGGACCCACAGATTATAAATGTCGCAATGTAAGCGTTTAATAAATCAGACTAAAGTAAACAGAAAAGCATGTCTCGCCGAGGCAGGACAGTTAACACTTCCAGACCAGACAGTGGCAAAAGACTTTACTTCATGTGATCCATGACTTTTAACAGTATGAATCATATTCATTACTGCATGTATGCATATATCA
>ENA-OREC01000161-OREC01000161.1-marine-metagenome-genome-assembly--contig:-NODE-161-length-19774-cov-12.439102_pt1 | contig 19774 bp, 6 predicted proteins | sample MGYA00248626_ERZ508543 | MGnify/ENA primary metagenome ERZ508543 (study PRJEB26211, sample SAMN05518279) | marine metagenome | isolation source: Puget Sound, Washington, USA | host: Bankia setacea...
TCATCATATTCCAAGATATTCCCAGTTGTTCTAAAGTCATCATATTCCAAGATATTCCCAGTTGTTCTAAAGTCATCGTATTCCAAGATATTCCCAGTTGTGCATACCCTAAGCGGACATACATCGTAATGTTGTGAAAGCGTAGTTAATGTTGTCAAGACGTAGGTAATGTTGTCAAGACGTAGGTAATGTTGTGAACACGTAGGCAATGTTGTGAAAACGTAAGTAATGTTGTCAAAACGTAGGTTATGTTGTCAAGACGTAGGTAATGTTGTGAAAACGTAGGTAATGTTGTCAAAACGTAGGTAATGTTGTCAAGACGTCGGTAATGTTGTGAAAACGTAGGCAATGTTGTGAAAACGTAGGTAATGTTGTGAAAACGTAGGCAATGTTGTCAAAACGTAGGTAATGTTGTCAAGACGTAGGCAATGTTGTCAAAACGTAGGTAATGTTGTCAAGACGTAGGTAATGTTGTGAAAACGTAGGTAATGTTGTCAAAACGTAGGTAATGTTGTCTAGACGTAGGTAATGTTGTGAAAACGTAGGCAACGTTGTGAAAACGTAGGTAATGTTGTGAAAACGTAGGTAATGTTGTCAAGACGTAGGTAATGTTGTCAAAACGTAGGCAATGTTGTGAAAACGTAGGCCATGTTGTGAAAACGTAGGTAATGTTTTCAAAACGTTGGTAATATTGTCAAAACGTTGGTAATATTGTCAAAACGTAGGTAATGTTGTCAACACGTTGATAATATTGTCAGAACGTTGGTAATATTGTCAAGACGTAGGTAATGTTGTCAAAACGTAGGTAATGTTGTCAAAACGTAGGTAATGTTGTCAAAACGTAGGTAATGTTGTCAAGACGTAGGTAATGTTGTCAAGACTTAGGAGAAAGTGCAAATAAGTAAGTGACGTTGTAAAGAAGTAAAAGACGTTGTCAAGAAACGTGTTGCCATGAAGATATGCGTATAAGTGCTAAATTGAGAACTCTCTTGTGAAAAATCTGTAACAAAGCCATCTTGTCTATTTTTAATTTAATATAATTATATTGTACAATTTACATACCAATAATAGTATACATATTCATATACATATCTACAGATCACAAGTATACATTTAATATAGATACATAGTTATAACACACATAGAAGAGGCCTATGAGACATGATAGGAGAGGGTGACATTTTTTGTGTCAAATGTTCAAAAACTGTAAACAGGACGATAACTTTCTATTCCAACCGGAAGTCTTTGGGAATACACGTGTATACTTGAATCTGAAACGAGACAAATATAAGAAACGTTTAATAGTATCTCATAATACCACATACTTCAGTTCTTAAACATGCGACGTGGTCTGTGTTGGTTCCAAATTGTTCCAAGTAACACTATAGTAGCAGCTTGTATGTTTGGCCTCTAAATACTGGGCCTCCAAATACTGGGCCTCCAAATACTGGGCCTCTAAATACTGGGCCTCCAAATACTGGGCCTCCAAATACTGGGCCTCTAAATACTGGGCCTCCAAATACTACTAAACTCCTTGTTCATCAATAAGCTATATTTACATACACGTCAACATTGGAACTTTTTGTAATCATACTAATTTAGAACACTATTCGTTATTAGATGGTCTCATATATCGGCATGTTAAGTCCAGGCACGTTTGCATAAATTAACACTTCCTCATAACTTGCGTGTTATTATAGTAGATATTTCTATATCGCTTTACCTATTTTAAATTGTTTGACATCATCCAGCAAATTGATTGTGATGCTTCGAGTGCATGGTGTTATTTTATCACCTACTTTCAGGACAATTTATAATATAGAGTCGTCCAATAGCTGTATGTATCCATATACGGTTGACCCTTCCACCCCTATCTGTATAAAAGTTCATGTGTTGATCGGACTGACATTGTTTAACATGATTTCACTATTGAGTGTGATGCTGCGAGTACAAGGTGATATGTTATGACCCCACCTTTTACGATTATCAGTCATTCAAGGTCGTAAAATAAGTTATGTGTATCCAAATACGGTTGACCCTTACATCCTATCCGTGTAATAGTTCATGTTCTGATCGCGGTGACCTATTCAAAGTAAGACTACGAGTACGTTTGTGATTCCTTACTCAGAATGGTGACAACATCCCGATACTGACATCGTGTAAGTATTTATATATTCTACCACAATAAATGTATACATATTTTACAACATACATTGACAGATAAGCAAGTCCATTTGATTATAGCTTCGGTTGATGACCTTAGAACTGTTTTTGAACACTATCTGACATAAACAATAGGCAAGAACAAATGAGAACTGTTTCACATGTTTAACTGAGTATAGCCAACTTCAAGCAACGCGTGAAAGTACCCCCACAACAGTATACCGCGATAAGAGTACCGTGTCCTACTCAAAGCATGTTAAACTCATAAAAGCAACACCACTAGACAGTAAATCATGTACAATTCAAGAAAGCATCTAATGACTTTATAATGAAACATGAAACACGCGAGAGCTACATCATGTGTTGTCATACATCTAGAAATACAGCATAAGTAATGAAGGTTTATACATATGGTAAATCCAGATAGTATACCAACGCTAATTTCAAGATGCAGTTTGTGCAGCGGTAGAAGTTCATGTCGATCGAAGTAGTTTTAATGCAAACTAGACACAACTTAGCTTTACAATCAATCATAAATAAATACTTGATATTGAAAGAAAAGATAATAGCAAGAGAATGGAATTGGAAATAAAGAGGACACTACTGGAAGCATAGACACCCTAACATAACCCGTAAAATACTAATAAAGCGTATACAACTCGGACAGCCTTATTGTATATCAACTTGTGTGCATTATAGACCCATTCATGACGAGAAAAGCTGCGTTATCGCATGAAACTGGTTGCAGAGGAATACGCAACGGGAGTTTCTCCAAGTACATACATATTTTCAATCTTGTTAACATTGTCGAACCATGACTTCTATCAAATGAAAAGAGAAGAGGTTTCCATTTGACACAAGTAAGGACAGTGTTGGTGGCTGCAGTGTGAGTAGTAGTATACAAGTTGTCAGTTGTCACCAAAACACCAACACATCTCTTTGTTTTCCAATCACTGCCAACACACCATACATGCTGATTGATACCTGCCGTGTGTAGCGTAGCAGGTTTAACTCGTATCGATGTGTTTTTACTCATTTATTGATTATTTTCCAGCATGTGCGTGTGCATGTAAGCGTGTGCTGTTATCTGTTGTTTTGCTTTGGCTATGGTATTTTTGTTTTTGTAAATTGTTATCTCGCATATCAGTGTTGTTGTCCTTTCTATGTAACCGCATTCATACTTATGTTACCTGTATACAATGTAGATGGTAATGCACTAACGTTAGCCGACGTCGATTTGAACTCAGCCTTACATTTGTTTCGTTACGTGTGTGAGTAAATGTCGATGGAACGCTTGCTTAACATGTGGTTTTAAATCATGAATCTTCAATTTCTTTAAAAGTGTAGTTGTAAATGTTCAGCGAATTAAGATTCAGCTCGATTAGCGTGTAAGGACTGTTGGTGTAAAATCTTTACTGTGCTTAGTCGCAAGAAGATCTTATCATTGGCGGTCTTGCAACATGGTAAAAGCCAGTTTGTTCCATTGGCTATGTTGCATCGATCATATCCATGAGCCCAAAAAAAATGCTTTGAGAGCAAAACTTTGGGATCTTTGTTTACAAACGTTGGCGAAGAAAATTTATTTCACGGAAAATACCAGAAATAGTTAACACGCCCAAAGTTCTAAATAACACTCATTCAAATTATAAACCTAATAGAATTACAAAAAAATGTTCATCCAACTTACTCCCGCAACCACGTCGGTTTATCAAGGGAAATGAGTTTACTTTTCTTTAACCAGTTCCCTGAATGGTACAGAGGCAACATTTCTTTGCGATACGTTGTCATTGGTTTCGCCAGGACCAAACACACACTAAGGTACTGAGTGCACGGCTTTTGTCAAAAACTAACACCCATGTGGTAAACTTTACGTCAAATACACCCAAAAGTGCGGAATGTTTAATATTTCTTTTAGTAATTTAACATTCAATACTTAAACATCTCCTTCATCTAGTTGTCACCTTTACACTTCATGCTCTTGGAGGAGAACAATCGATCCTGTACTCTTTACGATGATACTGATGTTCAATTAACTGACAAGGCCCTCTTACAATAAGATTGATACAGAGGCGAAATCACAATCTGACAGCCAATGACAATGTACAGTGTAATTACTAATAGACGTATGTAAATTAGGTGTGGCTAAATTTAGAACTGCTATATTTAGAACTATAAAGCGAAAGATAGATTTCATTGTGTTGCTCTAACACGACACTTTACCACATACGCATTTGTTCTCCATCTTTATATTAGGAAGCTGCAACCGATAAATTGGTGGTACTTAAAGTATTTGTAGCGGAGCTGGAACCCGCTGTCAGAACATAACAACCCGGATTGTCGAATATCTTGCCAGATGAAACGAATAGGTCAAGCGTATGAGAAACAATGGATCTTGGGATGTAATAAATATGCCAAAGTAGCTTGTAATGAAGAAAGAATAGGGACTTTGTGTTGTACCAGATTAACATTTTGAGGTCAGCAATAAAAGAGTGTGGCACAGAAAGAGGTCTGTGAGTTCCATTATATGTAGGTAAGGCTGTCCAATATGGTGAGCAAGTTGTTAAGTGTGGGTAGGTGAATGCGTGCACACTCTGTTCAGAGATATAGACCAACCATCGAAACGCATGGCCTTTAACAGTGTTTTATGTAAGGCAGGGGTGGGTAAATAACAAATAATAACGGTGCTTGAAAATTAGTCAAACAACGTACTGTTTTTGCAAGTAATACACAAAGACGGTGTTTGGCAATAAATACACAAATATGGTGTTATCAATAAATAGAAACGGTTTGGCAATTATTGAATATAGACCGCATTTATGTTGGAGCCTTAATTAAAATCGCATATATCAAATGTACCCTTTGTTTGTTACTGTTTTCATATAGAGGTCACAGCTAGTAGTACTGGTGACATAAACAAACAAATTACATCATCAGTTTGATTATGCTGACCACACACTTCGCCGGGCCATGCGGATTAAAGATGTGTCTGTACATTAAATCTCATTGAATTGCAATACAGGTTTCACACAAAAACGCAGACATTTGCAAATCGAACAGTCATGGCGGGCATGTCTAAACAGATTGGCCGACGTGGTTGTAATAACAAGGATATAGCTACATGTATAAATATGAGAGCCCCACTCGATACTATGATAAAAATAGAAGCCCAAACCGATTCAGAATTCGATAGTATGCTGAAATATCCGTATTTGAGACATGTGCTATATCTGGCGTCAAAAGGGAGCCCTAAAATAATACATGACATTGGTTGATGTTGTTGGTTTGTTAAACGGTTTGGTTTGTAATGAATGGGAGCTAGAAATATGAGTGTTTGCATATCGACCTTGTAAGCCCAAACATATCGATCCATTTTAGGGCGATTTGAACGATATTATGCTAAATGCAAATTGCCTTAAGAGTAAACTAAAGTATATCATGTCCATACCAGATTTGACTGGATATACGAAGTGGTCCATGTGAGATGTAAATAACGTTATAACCATCAAGGTTAAATAACGTTATAGCTATCAAGGCGATGCATATATCGATCAAATATTGATGGGACCAGTCAATAGTAGTGATTGGTACACTGACTGTTATGACCATGTAGAGAGACTATACGAGGGTCTATGTTAATGTATACACGGCTAGACGTATGATCACACAACAGGTCATGCCCACCTAATTACTTTTCGACAATTAACGTAACTATCCGTGTTTTATGATCCATCTGTTATTGTGTATACTCATTAAATATGTACTAGGGCTGTAATTGTTGCCGCGCATTACGTGTTTGGTTAGAATGTATGCACTAACATGTACACATTCATTCATATGATCTTGAAGTAGCCCGTATGTAATTATTTGAAGTAGCCCGTATGTAATTATTTGAAGTAGCCCGTATGTAATTATTTGAAGTAGCCCGTATGTAATTATTTGATAACTTGTAGTAGGTCAGTTGTAAGAAATAAAGAGGTAGAATCTGTATTTCCTTATTAGTTTGACAGTGTTCGATATTGTTATGCTGTGTTTGTTTAACATGTTTGTATTAGTGAACTATCTGGGACATTTTTGATGTTTTGTGTATTTTGTAACTTGCAATAAACGTTGTTAAATATGTTATGCAAAAGAAGTCCGGTTTTGTATTGTTGGTTAATAATATTGAAACTGTTTGATGTTGTATTGTTACTTACATCTACCATGGCGCCGATAAAGTTGCCATATTGATGACACTGGCCCAATACAATAGCAGCATCACGGATTTCTATCAACCCTGAGAAATAGAAGAAGTCGAATATAAAACCTATGAATTATTAAACGAGTATTGAAGTGTATGCACCATTATAAACAGCTAAATGCTACACATGTTACAACTATGGGATCAAGTAACTGACTCCAATGTGAATACTCCAGACTCGAAACAGTAGTACATGGAACTCAAAACTCTCCTTTTATTATGTACGTTACACCTCAAGATGTTGAAGTTCTATACACTATCGAAAGCGTTCCAAGTTACCAACGTATCATTTGCTTAATATTGATCTACTTACGTTCAAGTTTGACGAAATCAATTATGATTGTTGAAACATGATCAAATATGTTACTGGCACTAATCAGTACTGAGCATTGGCAATTTCTTGCTCAAAGTAGCAACGATATCCTTGAATTGGGCTCAAGATTAACAGTACCACTGTAACATGTGTACATACGTTCTGTGGAGAGGACACATGTCAGATACTATAAGTTGTCAAACAGTTTGCCTAATCCATTTGTCGTGCAGTAGCATTCCATAGTTGATGGTAAGGTAATTCTTTTTAATTCGACGATATTTAACGAGGGGGCTTATTTGACATTTAAGTCAATCTTCCATAAGGCCCTCACTTTATTTTAGTTCGATTGTGAATTTACGCTCGAATCCATTCGTGGAACCAACCAGTACTAAGCAATAAGGGTAAAGTTTCTTGCTCAAGGAAACAACGGGGACCTTTGGCATTACAAGTCAGGCAAGCAACCCACTGCGCCAAGCCGCCCCTTATGATTATTTGATGTGGTTTTATTTAGAAGTTACACTGTACTGACCTTGAGTGGGTACTGATTTAATTTCGCCTCCAATAATACCCAGCAGGTGTGGATCTTGTCTCGACACGTACCGCCGCACACCGTTAACGATACCTATGAACTCCTGACCGTCGTAGATGTATGTGACGTCATTCCACTCGTCAGGCTGCAATTAAACATGTGCGTGTAATACAAAGGGCACAACAAAACTGATAATATTCCAAGATCTGAATCTGGGACGGACTCTCAAAAACTGAGCATTTGTTTAGTTGATATCAAAGCTAGAAGTGAATTTTGAGAAAGAAATAGGTTCTGTTAATGTTAGTGAACTTTTGAGATTATTTATGTACGTTTTAGTGTATATTATATATCAACACCTTGAACTGATTATAGTAAGGCTAATGTATGAGTGTTCCAATTAAGAGGTGACGTGTTGTAACTTCTACACTTACGTCAAATGTTGGATATAAACAAATTGTAGTTTTTAGTGCGAACGTAACAACTTCAATGCTTGATGCCATTGAGTATGTTGAATGTATTTGGAATCACTTTGATATTTAATTGTTTCAAACTGACAATGCTTGATGCGTCTCATTTCTCAACAATTTATCAATGCATTTTAAATAGTGTGTTTTGAAGCGACAAGACATTGATAAATAATCAGAAGTGTTGACAAGAGCTTTACAGTTATCTAACTCTAACTTACTAAACAATTCAGACTTAATTAATTGCTCTTATCTACAAAAAACGTAAATAAAACTGAAGCACTGACAACACTTAAATGCAATATGCAGTAAAGTGAGTTGCTCTTATCTATAAGCAACGTTTCCATAGATACTTAAACATAAACGCAAACAACAGACGAATTTAATATACAACTATAGAGGTGTGAATTAAAACTCGCTGGACCGGTAAGAGTTATCATTTTGAGCGCTAAGTCTCTTTAATTTACGCTGAATGTAGCACGAACTACTCTTCCTTTCATCAGTTATCTTTTGTTCCTGATATAATACTTGTATTGTACTTCGTGTTGTTTTCAAAGTTTGAGAAATTATTTAGTTGTAACCCCTGACATGACAACGTTCTTTTCGACTGAGTTAAGCGCTATCGTCGTTGTGATGTGATGCTGATGTTAATAGTGAAGAAATCCATCACATATTTTACATACGAAGAAAATAAATTCTGAGACAGGACAGCTGACTTATTTCTGTACATTATCCAGACTCTAAAATATCATTACGTAACCAATTATACTTCTTGGACATTCCTAATATGTTTCTTAACTGTTTAAGTACATATGCAAATAATAAAGCGAATCAGCAAATCAATATAAGTATGCCTAAGAACAAAGCTCTTGTGTTCAACCTGTACCGTTATGTTAGAACTTTGTAAATTAGTTCACTATAATTAACAACAAATTAACTACAATAAACTTGTAAACAAAATGTCTTGCACTAAATGAATGTGTCAAATCGTATATCCTTACTGGGATCTGCAGCATCTCCATGTTAAAGTAAACGTAAAATGTAAAAGTGCCTGTCCAATAATCTACCAAGTCCAGTATTTGCATCTTTTTCACGTAGGAATTTTCGATCTTCGTCGACATTTAAAAGTCAGCATCGTATCGACATTCAAAATCAATAGCATTGTTTTGCTTACGTTTTGATTTATGCAAGACAAGGAACAAAATACCAACAGTATGTGTCAGGTAACATAAAACCAACAAGCTGCTTGCAAATGTCGTTGAGAACTATGAATACATTTGCTGATGTCAAGAACTCTCAAGTATGTGTCGCTTTCCAGGAAGTCGCCTGATATTTCCAATCTAGTTCCTTCACCCTCAAAATAACCGACCCATTGTGTAGGTAGCTTATAAATATAACGGACTCGGTCAGAAATAAGACGCGACAAACGTGTGAGAGAATGTGTGTGTGTGCGTGTGTGTGCGTGCGTGCGTGCGTGCGTGTGTGTGTGTCAGAACTAATGTGTGAGATGTTGGACTAAATGCAGGCTCCGAATGTAACAGTGTTAGTGGTACGGATTGCCCTAACTAGGATGAATGGGGTGACCAGGAAATGCTAGCTCAGTGCAGATCAGTTCTTGCAACGTTTCTTTTCATCAACTGATTTAAAACATTGAACACGCACACGTCTGTATACCTACTGTCAAGAAGGTATTTGGTGTTCATTTTGTTTTGTAGTTGTCATTTGATGTTTTTGATGTCGCTGTTGTGTGAGAATGTGTGGTTGTATTTCTTTTGCCTTTTTGCTGCTGGAATTGTGGCTAAATAATCTCAGTAGAGGCAGATATCAATGCACATGTGGCTGTCGAAACATGTAATTATTGAGTAACTAAACCTGGTGACTTCTCACATTATGTATTAAGTTTTTAAAGTTACAATGGACGCCAATTGTATTAGAATAACTGTACATGTGTCAACAATAATTTGCTTGACGAACATCTTCGTTCTAACTTTCCGACTCTTCAACAGTTTTTTTAATATGACCTTGTTCAGAAATTAGAAAGAGTGACTGGTCCATTTGGAGGTGAAGAAGAGTAAATAAAATGTCACGTGTATAGTCCTGAATTTAAAAAAAGCAACTATAAAGAGCAAACGTTTTAAATCATAAAGCTTTACACGAGAAGCCAAATCATATAACTCAGTTTTCAAATACTTGACACGTATTGTTAACTGTACTTACATTTATTCTAAAGGTTAACTCTTTCAGTGTATCGTTTGATGTCTTAAGGAAGAGTAACACTTCTTTAAGTTTACTGTCGTATATTATGGCTATAGACGGTCCCTCCCTGCCACAGTTAGATATCAGTGACTGGAACCTGTCCCCGCCAGGCCCCGGTCTGAACTGTACCTTCAGCATCACGTGGTCTCTAAAAAACAATTGTCAACTTGATTATCCAGCTAAACACTTAATTGATTTCGTAAGCTGTAATGCAATGGTATCACCTGTGTATTTATGGAAATGAAAGTGTGTTGACTGTAGTCTAAATAACTTAAAGATACAACAGTGACGTTTGGTAATCAACTCAAATTACCAAAAAAATATTTATATTGATTAAGTACATGACAATTAAACGAAATGTTCACTTTTGTTCAATTGTTGTCTGACATATTTCTCATTGTTTAATGCATATACTGATTGACTCAATCCAAAGAATATACAAATTAGTAGACGCCTACCTGAAATCATAATTTTGATATCTCCATATGGTCAGTTTTCCATCTCCTCCAAACAAAGCTATACCAGAGAGTGGACTAGAACTATTGGTGATCTCTACATTCTGATTGCCAATGGGTAATCTGTTAAGGGACGAATCTTCTACCACACCGTTGTTGAAATCCATATGAACTTCCAGACAATCATCTGCGGAAAATTTATCTATTGATGGAGATATATTAGTCATGATGCTGTTAGATGAACCCTCGACTACACAGCTCGTTCAGATTGTTTCTAAAGCTTTATTTAGTGGATGTTTGTCATAGAGTTTGTCCTACCTAACTAATATGTGTAAAGATAAGTTCATTACCAGATGTATTTACATTCTGACATACATTTCGTTTCCAACAGGGCGCAGTTCTGTTTTGTTGTTCGTTGAGCGCTTAATGAGTCATATGTTTTACAGTGACAGCTAGTATTTCTTTCATGTCAATTTGTTTGTTGTTGAAATGGTACAAACACTACGGTACTTTTGTTTGTTGTTGAAATGGTACAAATACTAAGGTACTTTTGTTTGTTGTTGAAATGGTGCAGACACTAAGGTACTGTGCTAGCAATTTATCAAAATAGTTTGCCGAAATAAAAGATAGGTCGCATTTCAAATAGCTTAGGAAAATATATATAAGAAATGCTTTGTTGTACTCTTGACGGTCGAATTTAAATTTTGAGGTTGAACGAGCTATGAGACGAAGTTGCATGCATTATGGAAAAATGACTGTGTATATATGATCATAAGATAAGTGTTGATTATCATACGTTTAAACATTAACTTATAGCAAATGTCTAAATATCTTTCAATATATTTCATGTCCCAGGAATCAATATTTAGCAATAAATTTAAATGTTTAGTTCATTATTTCGGCTAGTTTCTAACAGTATCAAATATATATAAACCATATAAGATTCGTTTAATGAACAGTATTTGGTATTTTTGTTGTTAGGTGGGGAAAATGATGATAAAATTTACCATGGTCATTTACACGGATGGAGCATTCACATGTCATCTCATCGAAGGCTGTACCAAGAGCGCACCTGAACCTGTACTGCGTCACTCCGTTCTTGTATATGAAGTAGTATCTACTAGAGGGGTCCGGTTGATAACGACATTCAGCTACGGGTGCCAACACACCAATCCTCATACCTGTACCTTGTCTGCTCGTTGCCTTTGCTCTGAATGACCGTCCAGTTGCATCATTTGCCGGACCGAAAACGGCGAATCTATTGCCCGATGTGAATCTAGTCGCTTGAACGGGTGGACCACCAGGTGTGTCGATTACTGGGGTGTTAGAAACTGGTGTTAGAGTACCTCTTCTAGTAGCAGCGATATCCATATTCTGATTTAAAAGCATTCCACTTGCATCTTGGGTAGTAATCATGTTTCCACTTGTTTGAGACATAGTTGTGTTAGCTGCTTTGTTCAGAACAATTGGTTTGCCGAAATTCATTCTTTCAATATTAGTGGTAGAGATAGGTCCGTCAAAGCCCGGCCCACCGGCAGTATCAAGAGGCATTATTGGATCAATCATAGTAAGACTATTTCTAGCAGCTTCTAACACGTCCTGTGCTGTTAGCGTATCTAATCCACCAAGATCAGCTCCCTGATTTGTAGATAGCATAGTGTTTGTCGCGTCTATGATACCATTCTGTTTGATTGTCGCTACGTTTGGCCTAGTCGCAGGAACTCCAGAAGACTTTAACGTACGTTTGAAATTGTTTGCGAATTCTGATGTTTTAATGGCAGTGGTTTGAGCTTCTGAAAGAGGAGGCGATCTCTGTAAATCTGCTACTCCTACTGTACTGTCTAACGGAACATTGTTGGCGGAGGTTACTTTGACATCTACAGTTCGTCTTTGATTTGTGATGGTCCTGCTTGGTTTGGCAGGCTTTCTTCGGTTGAAAGACGAAACTGAGACAGCACTTCGTCCAGACATACCAGGTGCTTCAAAAACGAAATTGCTTCGTTTTGCTTTAACCGACGATGTCTGCGCGGATGCCCCACTTCCTTTATTTGAAACTGACGACGATGGTCCTTGTGCTCCAAAGTCTGTTGTGATACTAGTTTGACCGTTACCGTTCAATGGTCTTGTTTCCGATGCACCAATTATATTTTGTGTTTGATATTTGGTTTGAATACCAGCCTCTGGTGTTTTGGAGCCAACAAAATTTGACCACTGGTTGCTATTCAACTGTTTACTTCGTGTAGCTATATCAGCGATACCAAACTTATCAACTAGTGGTTCTGACTTTCGCGCTCCGGTTCCCACGACAAACATATTAGTTGGGCTTCGTCGCATCGTATTATCTGACCTCAGAGGAACAATGTTTAAGTCTTGTCCGTTTATTTTAGGTTTACTATCCGTGTTCAAGAAGGTTGTCATAAAATCCATGGCTGGTCTCTTTGTAATTCCAGACTTTTCCAGAAACCTCTGTGTAAGTTTTTGTGAAGATGACTCCCCTACACTTCCGAATATGTTTCCTACAATTGGCTTACTATGTTGTCCAACTGCGAATCCAACATCATTAGATCCGGAGGCAGACCATTGACTGGGAAGTGCAGCTGCTCTGGTCTCAGGTGGTTTTCTCTCAGTGATTGTTGCATTTATGATTTGTGTATTATTTGTCACTCCAGCTGGGAGACCAGGGTTATCTAAATTTGGAGCGACGGAAAAGCCGGAACCAATGCTAAATCTCGCTGAACCTGGTGACGATATCCTTGGTTCAGAAGCTAAGATAGGTGCTTGAGAGGTTAAGCTAGGTGGTCGCGGGGGTAAGATGGCGCGTTGTGAATTTGAAATTGCGGGTCGTGCATTTAAGACAGAGGGTTTTGGGGCTAATATTGCGGTTTGTGATGACAATATTGCAGTGTTATCGGGTGCTGGTGACGAGACTGCTGGCTTTATTTCAACGGTTGCAGCACTAGCTTCAGGTGCTGCAGGATTCATTACTAATGGCGACGCACGAGGTTGATCCACAGTCGCTGGGCCATACACTCTCGTATCTACTGGTTTTCGGCCAGTTAATATTTCATTATGTACTGTTGCAACTGTATTCTTTTTTGTTTGAAATTTTGCGTTTGGCAAGGACATTCTGTTGAAAAAGTTCATGTTTCCACCTCCACCACCGACGGCAAAGCCTCCTGCCATATCTGGTAAAGGATCAAATTGTCTTGTTTCAATAGCATTCAACGAAGTTCCCACTCCACCCAGCGACTGAACAGCTGACGATGAAGAAGCTGTGCTACTTGTTTGATTTGCTGAGGACGAAGATTCTACGGAAGTTATTTCAACTGTTTCTACCGTGTGAATAACGGTATGATTTGTATCGGGTCCCATTTCACTCGCCAAATCAACTGCGTTTATACCTATATCTGGTGTGTTTGAGATGGCATTTGATTGAAATGAGGTATCTGTTCCGACTGAAAACGTTCCTATTGTTCCGGGTCTTGAGGCTACCGAAATAGATCCTGCTTTTTCTGGAGCCGCGTTGCCTGTTCTAATAACTGTGGGATTCGGCTGGCCAGCTCCAACAACAAATGATCCGGTTCTCGGTGTATCAGTTTTCATAGACGATGACACAGTGTTGTTCTTTGACGATGCTACGGAGTTAAAGAATGACGGTAGTGCAGTTTTATCCAAAGATGTCGACATGGTGTTATCGAGGGAAGTAGATAAAGTATTGCCTAGAGATGTCGATGCACCATTATCAAGAGATGACAACACCGTTTGGTCAAGGGTAGATAATAATTGAGAGGAAACACCTGTTGTAGCTTGTCCCTGTATTCCAACCATGTTTGTGATTGGCCCGCCGTTCGATCCGGTTAAAGGCCCGGAAACCGCATCTGTAATATTAGCAGGTATACCATTATTGGTTATTCTGCTGTTGGTTGATAGTTTGTTACTAGAAGCGTTAATTATATTGCTAATGGATCCCATACCAGTATTGAGCACATTGCGGGTATCTATGCTATTCTGCGAGTTAACTATATTGTCAATATTAGTGTTAGCTATTCTGATACTACTTGTATCAGGTCTGTTTATTTTGCCCAATACACTGTTGCGTCCTAAAAGTGACACTGAATCTATATTGTTTATGTTTCCGGTTTGTGCAAAACTATCTAACGAAACAGGAACTGATAATGATTCAATTCCAACATCACTTGAAAGAGATCTCATGGCATTTTGAGATTTCAACATTTCTTCCAAAGACCTGCTGACAGCAAATATTCCAGTACCACCATCTGATGCCGATGTTCCAGGTACGTTTGTGAAAGTTATACCGCCGGATTTAGAACTTGCCGATGGAACTGATACTCTTGAACCTCCTGTCCTAGTTATATCAGTCTTTCTGATATCTTTTGTTGAAACCCCTCCTAGTCTTCCATCCAGTTTAGTAAGTCGCTGAGCAATGTCTGAAATTGCAGCATATCTGGAAGCCATATTTCCACCCATAGGGAACATTCCACCATTCTTGATACCGTTTGCAATTGGCTCTGAGGTGCTTGCTACACTATATTTGGTATTTCCTAATATTGTGTCCCGTCCGGACTGAACATTACCGTGCAGTGTGCTGTCTACTTGCATGTTGGACAAAGCGCCCGGAAAATGTCCGGATCCCATTTCGTGGTTTGAATTAGCTTTTGCCACTAGTCCTATAGAAGCTGTGTTTATTACCGAATTAGATATGAGTGGATTGCTAGCAGTCTGCGCAGTTCCGCTATACGTGAATTCAGTTTGAGTGTTCGTTGGTTCGGGAGAGGCAATACCAAAGTTAAGTCCTGAGGCTAACGAATCTAACCCTATGTTGGTAACGGATCCGACGGTGGTGATATTTGCTCTTCTGTTAATATCATTAATTGCAGAATCAATCTGTCCCATAATTGCGTTGATGTCCGATCGAGAATTAGCTTGTGAATGACCTTGACTAAGGAGCTGTTCTAACTGGCTGTCTATTGACGACGACGCGACGGAAGCACTGTTACTGGCCACGTGGTTGTTGTTTGGGGTTTGTGAGTTTACAGTGTCTACCGTCGGTAATGTTTTGGTCATTACTACAGAAGATGGATCCAAAACTGTTGAGCTAATTTGTCCAACGTCCATGTATGGAGGAGGTGTGAAGTTGCTCATATCCACTGCTGTTCCTAAAAGGGCTGATTGCAAAGCTTGAATTTCTGCAGCGCTTCCAGTGCCAGGATTAAACGAAAAGAAATGGGGATTTCCGCTTTGATCGAGCTGGCTCATATCAGCGACACCTATGATTTCTATGGGATTTCCGTTAATAGTAACCTTTGCGCCCGATAAGGCGTTCATTTCAGGATTATTGGCTGCCTGTGATGGTTCCATGGTTTGTCTACCGCCTTCAGGTACACGCACTAAATGTCCTATATTACCGAGTGCTGTAAAGTCTTCATTTCTAAATTGAAACTGTGTCTTTGGTTCTGGAACTACTGGTACATTGTTTACTGAAATAGTATTTAATAGCCCTGTCATAAACCTGTTTCTCAGGTTGTCTGGAAGATAAATAGTTTGTCCATTAACGAATCCAGCGATTGAAGAAGGATCCAAAGCGAGATGACCTCCAGAAGAAGGGTCAAACATTGAAAGCAATGCCTGATTATGGAGCCCACCACCTGCAAGATAGGCAAGCTCCGTAGACACACAAAGTACAGAGACAGAGACATGTATAGACTAGACAGAAGATTAATTACGAAAACAAAACAAGACCAAAGAAAGCAAGTTGAAAACGATATACACTATATTGAAGACGGGTATTAACTATATACAACCATAGCCAAAGAAGTTAGTCTGAACTCGTAAACATCACGGATAATAAAAGATGAATGTACCACTGTACAATAACGCATTCATCATTCTAAATAAGATTGAAGGGGATTTATTTTTTCTCATCTAAATCAGAGTTCGGTGTTTTAGTTTCAAACTTGATAAGTCTGCTATCGTTGAACCGTATTTGGCTATTGATTGATTTATCTTTAATCAAACTATTTTGTTACGGACAATACAACATACTATTAAAGACGCAATTAGTACATTTGAAGCATCATTTAAACACACAGAGACTAACATATGTCGAACAATCAAAGCTGTAGAGGCTAAACTCGACTACGTTGTTAATCGGGAGAGTGAGTAAAAGCATCGAAGCAAAAGCTACTATAGTGTTAATATCCATTTATAGCTACATAAACTAGTGTTGTCTAAAACTATAACATGATTAGAATATGGTAACAATGGCTAATTGACATGAAAGTAATAGTGTTATAATAAAAAATAATAAAAAACAATGTTAATATTTCACGCAACTAAAAATAACTAAAGAAAAGAACTATTAAATTCAAACTAAAGTATATGAATTTAAGAGGTTGGGTTATCACAAGTCTACTATCAAATATGAACATGAGTTAACTGACACGTTATTTATATTGTTAATGTTAGTGATGGCTACCAATATGCTCTATATGAAACAACTTGTTCTATGTTAAACGTGGACGTGTAGATCTGATGAAACATTGCATTGAATGAACTTTCTACTGACTTGAACATAATGGCTGAAGTTCGTGATACGATAACTGCTCATTAAAACTAATGTTGAAATATTTATACAACTGACTTGTACGTGTGTGTATCATTGAGTACGAATGTAATACAACTGCTCGATATACACATCTTAAAATAGAGCTGAACTTATGTGTAATTGACGTTTTCCTTTTTTTTATTTGTGTATTGATTGTTTTTGCAAAGGCTCATTCCTTTAGAAAATAGTTCATCGACCACTATGTTGTTAACATATTTCTAACTAACTATACACGTTTAGTATTACTGTTGTATTAGTTAGAACCCGTTACTAAACATATGAGGTGACATTTTTATGTTATTGCGGTACTAACTATATTTCTAATTGTTAATGACCTACGCGGAGGGAGTGTTAAAGGTAATTCCTTCATTGTCAGACCTCCATATTTCCAATGCAATCAAAGGGATTAAAATATAACTGAGGGAGAGTGTGGGATAACCTTCATTCAAACAGATCAAAGTCTTAGCCTTGCAAATGGATTCAATACATTGGAGATAATACATTGATTGGCCAGTAATTGAAATTCTTCCACACTGTTTTACAATAAGTTTGAGAGTGGAACTAGAAAGAACACCAGCTTTATAACATCTCTTTCAATTGTTAACCGTGAAAATTAGGACAATATTTGCACCTTGAACGAAACCAAATGCCAAACCTAAAGGTTAGAAGGTAATGACTGCCAGTTTGATCTAATTTGAAGAACACGTATGTAAACAGTTAACCTCTATTTATGGTTTCGTTCTATAATTATCTCAAGCCAGCATTGAGTCCAATCGAAATAATTCAAGATTCTTAAATTCGGAGAAACCTGTTTGCGGAATGTAACTGTAATATAAGTTGTATGTATACGTCATGTTTTGGATAGAGTTACTCTGTCTGCAAATATGGTCGCCATTACCCCATCTGGTGATAATGTAAAGGATCGTTCAATGAACTGTTTTGTTAAATGAATGGTAGTTCAAGATCGTTACTAAGTCCATTGTGTCCTTATTTTGTGTATGAGATGACATTCGTGAATCTTGACAAGTTGACGGATGACCCAAAGAAAAGTACCATGCCAGAAACATATGAAAACATCGGGAAGGAAGATGGAAGAAGGAGAAAGAGGATAATGGTTAATGAAAACTAGCTGAGACATGCCATACCAAGAAACCTCGTTAGACTAGAAGAAGTAGAAGAATGAAATACCGCTGGATTCGCATTGATAGACTTCATATTTATACGGTAAATGGATGACAATTTGTTAACAATGGTGTAAGAGTAGGTGGTGCAACATGGGATTTGACAGCGTGTAAAAGAAATAAATTAAGTGTGAGAATTAGAAATTACTGGTGACGAGTTATAAATGTTCCACAACAATGACTGATAAATGAGTGTTGGTTAGCTAGTGTCATGATGGTGGAATCGCGGAATTCAACAAACCTGCTTGTGGCCCTGAGTTTCCTTGTTGGTTAGAGCCAGCACCAGCCATACTTGCTACCAGGGGTGTGGGTATTTCACCTAATGGCGTGTCCATCATAAAATCGACCCCTCCTAAAGATAAAAAGAAAGATATAAAACACTATACGAACAGAGTGTCAAGTTCGTCAATTGGTCAGAATCCAATTTAAAGTTTGCAGTTATGTCTCCAATAAGGGATACATTGTTGAATGTTTATGAATAAAGGTTGAAGAAAAGGTATATGTCATATCTAAGACTACAAAATAACGACGAGATAACCAATAGAATATTTTTGCGATGTGGCTTTGTAGACAAAGCATCAGCCTATGGTGATCGGTCAACTAGTTTATGTAAAGCTAATACTGAGACATAAGGTTTCACTGTTTCACTGTGCATTCGGTACACTATTAAATCGTCGCAACTATAAGAAAGAACTTGTCGTGTGAACGGTAATGGGTTGTACAGTATATATACATGTTGATGCGTGCAATAAACTCGGATGTAAATGTCGCAATACGGCAAGGTAAACAGATGATAATATAGGCAGTTTTATGTAGGCGTGTTTGCTTATATTGACGGCCTGTGGATAGGAGTACAGATCTATAAAAACAGGTAATCGATTATTAGCAATTATTACATGCACTCATATAATATGGAATGTGGCCACAGTGGATAAAACCTTGGTGCGGCACTTGTCATGTCATCGGTTGCGAATATTCGACTTGGTGGTCGCTTGTCTGTCGCAAAATCCAAACAGCTGCCAACAGAAATATGAGGAATGTGCCTTAAATGTCATGGTACAAAGTGATCAATTAATGGCTTCATGCTATATTTGAGATTTCATGCTGTTTACTTTCGTAATGTTTTTTTGTAGCCGTCACTATTGATGTTTACTCGTTTTTTAGGTTAAAATAATTAGTACTGATTATTTTTGGCCATTAATTTCTACTTAAGCAATTCGCACAATACGAAACTAGTTGGTCGAATGATTATCACTATTTGTGAGATCGTCGTTCACCCTTTTTACAAGCTTCTGTTGTTTTGTTCTTTACAACAGTACACCGTGACACATGCAAACAATGTTAGTGTGTCAGATTTTATATCAAAATGTTGTAATTTCTTAACGTGTTTATTATTGTTGTTGTTGTTGTTGTTTTATCAAAAGAATGTAATTGTAATATATAGTTACGTTGATAAACTCTTAAACATGTTGTTACTCGAATAAATGTAATTGGACTATATTGATATGTCGTAAGATACTTAAACATGTTGTAACTCGAATAAATGTAATT
>ENA-OREC01000162-OREC01000162.1-marine-metagenome-genome-assembly--contig:-NODE-162-length-19774-cov-11.747525_pt1 | contig 19774 bp, 8 predicted proteins | sample MGYA00248626_ERZ508543 | MGnify/ENA primary metagenome ERZ508543 (study PRJEB26211, sample SAMN05518279) | marine metagenome | isolation source: Puget Sound, Washington, USA | host: Bankia setacea...
ATAATAATAATAATAATAATAATAATAATAATAATAAAGACTTTATTTCAAGAGGCCACTCAATTGACAACACGTCAATCTTTCATGAGGGCCTCAAACAATAGAAAACAATTAACAAACATCTGACTAATGCATGTACATGTATTAGTCTAAATTGAATTAACTAGTGACTATTCTATTACTGCATCGTAGAACCGCCACAAATCATTAAAGGTATATATATAAAACATATAAAGTAACCGTTAGAGATCCAAGACTCACGAAATTTCCGTGAAATCGACTACATTGGTATGACTTGCGTTAAATATGCCGCACCTACTTTGAACGTTCCTGTGACTTTAACCAGTGTAAATCAAAGTGTGGCCCACAAAGACCGGGAACCATATGTGTACAGCAGACGAGACCTTGCATCAGACGGAAAGGCAACTCGTCTGCTTCACAGGGGCCAATACTATAAAGTGCTTACCCAAAATTCAGTCCTTAAACATCCAGCCAGATATTTACATAAAACCAACATCTGTGTTTATATTTATTCGGGCCAACTTGAAACATTTCACCGCAAAACGATACATCGGAATAAATATTTAAAGAAAATCGTTAGCAGAACAGTAGTTAAAATCGTCTGCTGACAGTTATTCCCGCTACAACGTGAAACACGGACACCAGCGCTGGATTACTCCTCCAAACAAACACGCCATGATGGGAAAATAATGGGCTACTGGGCTTTATGATTCCGTGCCACAACTAAACATCTGTAAACAAGCCATCCGTACAGCACTATTTAGTATACACTCAACCTAAGTACCAAGCAACCAAACGCCAAACTTGAGTCCAAAGTCCTTCCAACAAGGAGTTAGCTTTGCACTTAGGATTAAAAAGTTTGTAAATGTTAGTGTCAGGGCGTACGGTTTGTTTGGGGGCTTGGTCTCACTACAGCATTCACCAAGGTTGAATTCAGTAATGTGATTATGGGAAAGGATCAAACTGCACAGCCTAAATCTACGATACCTCTATAACTTGAACGTCATATACGAGACAGAACACTTCTCTTTGTAGTCTTGAACTTGTGCAATTCTCAACATTCACAGCTCGTCAAGTCTAAAACTAGATACTTGTAATGGCACCTAGTATCAGGCAACAGTTGAGTGTTGTTCTTTTATTAAAGTCATGGTCAGTTCTACATTTACATGTGGCATCGATGTAAAACACCTAGGTAGAGTAGGTTATATATCAGATTTGTTTAGATTGGTGACGAACATGTTCTGTTTCAGTTAAGCTTGCAGTGTTCTATGCTATGTCAGGCTACCGCGGTTGCTTTGTCTAATTATTAGAATGGGTCTCTTTGCACGGAGCTGCTAGAAAACAATGGATAAAACCTCTCCCAAATAAATTCCGTACAGTTATTGTCATTGAAATGTCACATCTAACAAATAGGCATGGAAACAAACGACAATTGCTTCATACGGGTCTCAGTTGCCTTACAGGAAAAGGGGGCCGTAATAAAACACGTTAGGTGATACTTGCGCGAGATTCCACGAGAAACGATCCGATGTCGTCATTTGAACGGAAGTATTTATTTTCATGGCCGTCGTGTATTAGTAAACTGATACATTGTCATTTTCATTTCATTGTACTTAAATAACGCTCAAAACTGCGCTCTTTATTACCCACCTTCAGCGAGTCATAAACTGAAAATGAGAACGGAGGATTTTATTGACATGGCTTAAATAATGTCATCATTTGAAAGCAGGGTCCTATGCGGGTAAACGGCTGGTTTATGACAAACTCATCAAGCCTAAGGACATAAACATTACTGCTATAGTCCAACGATGCTGTTTGTGTATGATGGTCATTTAGACGACGCTACGGCTGGTTAGCGCACAAAACCAGAACACTGTTCAAGTGACAATGTATTCGGGCGCGCTGTTATTTCGGACTGTCGAAGAAGTTGACAGCATTTAGCAGAACACGAAAATGGTTACTGTGACTGAGAAATAAAAATAAAGTTGTTCATCAAAATCAGGACTGTCTGCTCGGACTTAATTTTGAATTGCTTTCTTGGCACTGTTCAATTTCCCAAAGACTGATATGTGTATTTCAAGTCATATTTCTATATTTTTGTTAACATTTTAAGTGAGAACATGATCAAAGTAAAGGCAGGTCCTGATAATATTGGAATACTAATCAACATTGTAATGTTATGTTCTTGATATCTTTTTGCGTGGTGTGATTTCCATTGCAGGTGTTTTCATCATCTTGAAAACTTTGAGAACATTTTTAGCGAAAACGTATGTATGTTCCTCTTCAGATTCATGTTTGTTAAATTACGAAAACCTTGCTTAACATAATCGTACGTGGATAAAGTATACACACTGTACTAATATTGTGTTGGGTTTTATCTTATTTTATTTTTTCTCTCCAAATGTGTACAATTTGTGAACACTTTCGTTATTATCATTAAACCATAAAACGCTGTTCTGTATACGAGTACATGAACATTGCTCTCGATAAAGGACTTATTTGTAGACTTAATACATACTCATTATTGTTTATTGTTCATGTAAAACTACAAGTGTACTGTCTCGTAAAGTAAACTCTCGTCTACACGGAGTGTTTAATTTACAAACACCGTATCATGATCTGTCTAATATTATTTAAACCCCATAAAGATATTTGTAAACAAAATCATGTTTCTTTAGTCTACAGATGAAACAAGAGTTTTGAATCTTTGCCCGGAATATACAAAGTGATGCAGAAACGGCCAATGGACCCATACAAAACGTGTAAGGTAACACCCGCTTTCCTATTTCCCTACACTGTTGATACAACCAAGCCAATGTTATTATGAAAATATGGACAGGAGAATTACATAGGAGCCTACAGGTGGTCGCGCCAGAGGTGCAAAGTGCCTGGGAAAGTATGCAGCAAAACGAGTCTAGGCAACAGATCACTCACATATAGACATAGGACAGGAATAAACATACAACACACCTAATAACTCAGATGTTCAACTTAGCCTGTATTGTCACGTGCCGCCGAGGAATCTTTCATCTTCAATATTACCATCTTCTGAAACCATATCGAAAAGAAATAAAGACAATCTACAATATGCTTAGCATAGTTTATAGATAGGTTGTATTTCCATATCATTGCACGTGTGAACCATATCATTGCACGTGTGTACCATATATGTGCACGTGTGTACCATATATGTGCACGTGTGTACCATATATATGCACGTGTGTACCATATCATTGCACGTGTGTACCATATATTTGCACGTGTGTACCATATCATTGCACGTGTGTACCATATATATATGCACGTGTGTACCATATCTTTGCACGTATGTACCATATCTTTCCACGTGTGTACCATATCATTGCACGTGTGTACCATATCATTGCACGTGTGTACCATATCATTGCACGTGTGCACCATATATTTGCACGTGTGTATCATATCTTTGCACGTATGTACCATAACTTTACAAGTGTGTACTATATCTTTGTTAATAAAAGAAAATACAAATAACTAGAGGCAAGTTGTCACAAAATTCCACAAATTGTATCTAGAAGAGCAAATTAACAACAATTTATATCAAGAAGACGTTTGTAAGCCATGATGGGCGTGTGGATCAGCTTACATTCTAAATATTTTTAACTGTTGATGTTTACCTTTGGATGCCGCTTTCAATACATTCGATGAGCCATGTGATTTAACGCGACAGTATCATTGCCACTGATGGACCGCCAGAGGGCGTTTTTGTCACCTCATGTGTACTCAAAACGGTTCGTCGCACGGCTGACAAATATCCCGTGAAATCGGTGGAAGTTTGTGTTTGTGTTAAGAGTTTTCTAACATCACCTTTTCTCTGCAAGATGCTGTTTTCTGAATAGTTTGCCAAATTAAAGGGCATGGGGGATGGAACATGACGACTGACTTGATTACAAGTAGTTTGAGGCGAGAAAGGTTGAGACGAAATGTAAACTGACTGGATCCCCGCAGAACTCAGCTGGAGGTGTTAACAACCCTCGTTGGTGGTACCCAGCTGAATGGTGCCAAGTGTTAATGGTTTTAGTATTTAGTGAGATCATAATTACAGCTTAGGCTTTGGTGCTACAAGTCAAATATCCGCTTTTTTCGACAGCGGTCAGTGATGTGTTACTGCACAGATAGACCGTGTTTAATCCATCTCCCGGGTGCGGTGGCGTAAGGTGAAAGATCAGGACAGTTTAACCCGGTAAACATTGAAACTACATCATGACGATTGACAAAACGGGAGTGCAATCAGGGTTTATATTATTCCTCTTTCAAACAACAACTGTACGATGCGCAGACACCTGTATTAAATTGATGAACAGTAGTAAATGTCATACAAAATGGACTCCTCGGCATCTTAGATAACAATCCTGTAATTTGAAGGCATGCTTGGTTGACTGGATTTGATCCTTAATAAATCGACATTTATAAACCTACCTCAATATAGCTGAAGCGAAATATTGAAAAGTTGTCAAATCACTATTTCAGCTTTCGAAAATAGCATCAGAACAACAAAAAAAGATGTTTAAGACATCGGTGACGTTTGTTTTTTCTCGAACGAAAGAAATATATTCCCATAACCTAACCAAACTATGTACGACGAAGTCAACATGTTTTCTTGACCAGTTTACACCGTACATCAAACCCATTCTTGATATTTATTCTTGTGCATACACTAATTTCCACCAGTATGTATCTAGATCATCAATATGTTGTACGATTTCTTTCTTTGTGATACAATCCGGCTTTCGATATGTTGAAAACGTTAAATGTAAAATTGGGTTGTAAAACTAATAGCTAATACTCTTCCGATCGGCTTGAAGTGTGATCTTCGTTCTTGTGCCGTACCTGGTCACGTTACAAGGACAGCTGTGTGAACTCATGTCACTGGTTCTGTGATGACCTGTCGTTGCTATTGTTTGTCGACTGCGTCCAGAATCAGGACTGTAATAATTGTGATTCTTGTATAGCGCAGAAATATTGACATGGCACTATGCAAATAATTTCAATACCACATAATTTCAATAGTTGGTGTAACATATGTATATACTGGTTACGACTAGATGTAATACGTGTATTCTATTTTATTCTATTACACGTTTGCATTCTCCATTTACTTGGAGTACTCAACACAGCATATCTTGTATTGTGTTCAAAGGGGCCCGGTCAATGTGATCGTGCTATACCGTTGTTGTAAATGAACTGTTGGTACAATACCGGCATGTAGTGTCATCCTAGCTTGTACAAATATTACAGTGAGTGACAGGTTAATCAAATGTTTAGTCTGGGCAAGGTTTATAAATGAAGCCCTATCACCCTTGTTACAGGCTCGCCACAGTCCCGTCCCAGCCTGCCTACCACAACAACCTTAACCATCTTCTATTGTCCAAACTGACCAGTGTAAGCCACATACCAGCATATGATACCCACAGTGTTTATTTACATTGCATTAAAAGTATGTATACAGTACTCGCGAAAACATGTGTCATTTCATTCTTTTTTCAGAGACGGTTTGATAACGAGACAACTAATTGAAGGAATGCGTATTTAACTCTGAGTGGACGTCAGAGATACATGAAGTCACCGCACTTGATCCTAACTTAAAAATGATGATACAGTACCACAATGCCGTTTTCCACATGCTATTTTGTAAAGACAAGTAATGTTTTTTTTTATCATTTTGGGATTTCACTCCCCAATCTGGAAAAAACCGTTTTAAACGGAGTCTAACAAGATGAAGAACAACATGGTATGAAACGTGTAGTGTATATAATCACAGTGTATGTACAGTTTTACAAGTTTTACAAGTTTACAAGTTTATTATTACTCTCAGCACATATTGCAATGTGATATAAGGAATATTATAAACTAACACAGATCGACCAGGCAGTAGAGTTTCGTTTTCAAGACGACTCAATAACGACTTAAGACCTGTGCCGTATTTCAATACGAACAGTTAATTTTTTAATGAATATATAATTGGGTAACGTTAATCGACCATTCCGCAACTAAGACCACGTAATTAAGGATAACAAACAGTCAGAACAAAGACACCTGCAGTCCTACAGTAATGATTTAACATCGTGAATTTGAAACACAGATTTCCTCAATTTTCATGTACCAATATATTTTTTTGATTTCGCCTTAAAACACGTTTTCTACATCTGAACATTTCGGCAAACTAGGTGGGTTGTTAACTAGTTCTGGGATTCTAAGACCAAGCAGTCAAAAGAAAAAAGTCGCCCGCAGATTTCATTTCCTATAAACAGATAAACTTTGATGTGCAAATAACGTGTATCTGGTGACGGACCGACGTAAACAGAGCCGAATAGCATCGCTGGAATATAGCCTAAACATATTTACAATAGATGAAAACACACACTGATTAAGGGGAAACTTTTTTCTTACAAAATCCAATTTCCTATGTAGCTTTCCCCAATACAGATGGTAATTCTGTTATATAAACTGCTGTTCCGTGTTAGTTTTATATATCGTTTCCGATATTTATTTGTAAAAGAACCCATATGTCTCACATACATTAAATACTGAGAAAGTTCATAAACAAATTGACTTGGAACAGAAATGCAAGTTTCCCCCTGGAGTAATTAACAACTACATTTTTACCATGTCCCCCTTTGTTCTCAAATCAATCACACATTGGCATTTGTACAAAACACGTTAGAAGAGATTATTTTCAAAGACGACAAAATGACAAACATGGATACATATATTGCAATCAAACGGCTTAATAACTATAGTCGAGTCCCCCGGGGATTGGGGGCGACAATGTGAACAAATTAAGGTAAATTTGTAAATGTATTTTATTTTCAACAACGTTCAGTTTTTGCAATACATCCGTTAACATATATTAGTTTTAATTATAATGATGATGGAGATCAGGTAACATAATGTATATATCTATGTTATGGTACTATACATGTAATACAGTTCCAAACAACAGTTTAAAAGCGTATTGCACTTCCTCTGTCGCAGATTTTCCACGGTGTTTTATAGCCGTGAGTTTTCCCTAGATGACACACTCACAATAGCTAAAGGAAACCCGAGATTTCTTCCAATTATCATCCATCATTCACCAGTATAACTTGTCTCTTTATTTTGCCAGCAAATTGGCTAATATATCAACGAAATAATCAGAAGATTTTACAATTTTCTCCATGTTTTCTAAAGCAACAAATTACTCGGATCTGGTTCTATCGAATTTGATTGAAAACATTTCTGTTTATATATTCAGCTGCTGGAACTGATGGAAACAAATATCGGGATCACGTGACTCAATACCACGTGGCAGGTGCACGAGATTTCAAACCTTTTCTAACTTTACTGCCAAATTAATATTTACATTTAATTTCTACCTTGTAAAAAATATCGGTCAACGGACTGGCACCGTGTATGATTGACGAAGAATGAGTGGCCGTGGGTATGCTCGTTACATAGAAATACCTTTACAAGAGAATTTGCTGATTAGCACTTGGCTATCAGGTTGTTGCCATGTTTGCCTGAGTGTCGAGGGTCGAGGTCATCTAAGTGTCAAGGTTGAGTTGGTATGACACTGAACAAGTATAGGTTAAAAGCACTTACTATACGTCAACCTTACTTGTACCAACCTCACACAAGAAATATTGTATAATTACCGATTAGTTAACACACACATACTCGTACAAGGACGTCTTCAGTGTAAAAAACTGAACCCCGTAAAGTAACTTGATATCAGCCATGGGCGTAGCAATGGTTTGCATAATGTGTACGCAATCATGTTGGCGAATAATTTATATAAGGTTTAAGTAACTTGTGTTCTAATCCATTTGCCATGTATTTGTCAGCCTAACTCTTTAACAATTATTTTTAGCAAAGGTTTATTTTATACGCATGTCTCAGAAACAATATATATACATGTATACACACTTCTCATAGATGACGTGTTCTTCTTTTAATATTTGTTATACAGCACCGGGTTGTTTGAATGTATATACATACTAATCATTACAGACAGTGTACAATAACTCGCATATACCACATTAGACTACATTTCAACATAATCCTCTTCTTTCCAGTGCAGTGTGTGAACATTATACCACGGAAACCTTTGCTAGTAAACGTGTCCTTAAAGCGCAATAGTTAGTACAAGTGCTATAAATGACGTGATGTAATGTTGGTGCAGATTTTTCTACAATGACTGTAACAGGATGTATGGTTGGTGTGTATACTTCACTCTGGTCCCAGTTTGTTTTGTTCTGTCACTCAACCTCCACTTTTCCTAAATTCGAAAGTAGACAGTTTGTGTTTTTAATCGTGAGAGCTGTTTGTGTTACCTAAGTTTCTTTGTTTGTATTTACACGGAGCTGTTTTATCTGGCTGTGAGAAGAGGGGTGGGACAGTATTTCCAACAAAAACTCGAGTCTCCAAAGTTTATTCTAACAATCATCATTACATGTGCTTTTAATCTTTTTAGACTCGTGAAAGGGGGTAGTTGTTGCATTTGCATTGTTTCAGCTATGGCAATTGTTGTGTAACTTCGACGTTGTCAATTGTTACGTTTTGATAAACACGAAGTTTTGGGGAAAGTATTCCTCTTGAGCGGAGAAGTTTATTGTTCTATACCGTGTCTAGCTAAGTGTTTTACGTTGCCGCCAGCGCTGTGAGAGACGGGTGAGGTAGGGAGGAGAAGTTGTTACCCCACATAGAGACTGGTGTGTGGCCCTGCCGGGAAACAATACAAGAACACTTCTATGTGAGACATTGATAGTCGGGATGAACCATCTAACACAACCAATATATATAACATGACTAACATGTGTTTGCTCAGTTTAACGATTTTGTTAGAACTTATTTATAACGCGTATGTTGTTTTGCACTGTCAATGGCTTCAACTTACGAGTGGGAAGTTCATCATAGTGCAGTCTTTAGAGGTGCACTTGTTGATGTGCATGTATATATATTGCATCAGGATATAGTTAACAACTTTAATGTATTCATTCCTGTTTCTGCGAACTCTACCGTTGACACAAATATTAACATGTGTAATGACTTTCCTAAATCCTGTTCAACTCACGTTTACCACGCATGCGCATCCATGAACAAGTAGACTACACATTTACAACGTTTAACGATCATTGTATTGGAGATAAACTGACATTCAGTTCAAAAAGCGTTGGTCAGATAGAAAGGAAATTATTAAAGTTTATCAGAGTTCATAATAAGTATGGTTGATGTATCTAAACTATGTGTTCAACAAAATGACAATGAGTAGAACTTGTTCATGATACTCTGTGTTTGTTGGTTTGTATAAAGCCGAGGTTTGCATCGAAGTCAAAGAATAATTATAGTTTATTATAGTTTATACTTAATAAATGTTTACCCAAAACGTTTGTCTTTATTAACATATGCTATGATACTAAATATGCTGTTTTAATGACATTGACATATGCAATTGCAGAAATAATAACCATACATTGTATGTTCAGTTAATAAAACCATTAGACACCGTGTGTGTTTTACAATCTAATGGTTTTTCAACATTCAATTCAACATGAAGTCAAGTATCTGTTAAATATGTGTTATGACTGAACATTAATGGTCTAACTATTGGACTGGTCTTAATCTTAATCTTAGAGCGGTCTAAATAGCTTTGTGGTATCGGAGCATGCCTTACATTTCATATACAAGCATGTACGTTGTCTTCAAGTGTGTGATTCTGCGACAGTAGGAGAACACAATATTAACTGCTTAATGCTGGGATACTTGTATTTCAAAATATAATTGTCAGATTAATTAACGTGAATAAATATTAAAGATGTTCAGGGAAAGTACAATTAGTATGAATACGAGCGTGTGTGCAGTAAGGGCATATGTAACAATCTATAGATCTATAAAAATGAATTAACAATTCTCAATTACATGAAGTAAAAGTTTGTTTCGTCTAACTTCATAATCAAAATAATTAGATATCAAGTATGGAAGTTGATTGTTTTATGGTGATCAACTAAAATCCATGTTGAATTAATTGTAATGGTTCCATAATAAACTCCGCGCTATTGCCATTTTGATTTTGGTTAAACACACTTGAAAATATTGAAAATGACGCTCTTTGTAAACAAAAGTACATGTTTATCAATTATACTTTAAATATTATAACATTTGGAAATAAGTAAGCATACCAAACCTTTTAAACAAACTAAACTTGATATCGATGTTCTGTACATAAGTATTTTAATGTTTCTTTCCTCCTCATCTCGAGTAAAAGTATGTCTTAATTCAATTGCAAATGTATCATGTGTTCAAGCAGATCACTTTAAATGAAATAATTTAGCCTGCAAGACGGTATGTGAACGCCCAATATATTTTGAAAATTGAAACCCAGTTAGTTGTTCATGAATATGAAAAGGGCATGCAAAACATATTCTTCAATTCATTTTATTGTAGATTCTAATAGACGGCCATATAGTTCATGTGATGGTGAATTTAGAATGATGTGAAAGTCATTTTCTCAATTAAGTGTTCTCAGTGAATGCTCCGAATTGAACTTTATATGCTATTACTTTTACGGTTACATATGTAGGGAAATATATTCATCCACATTCTAAATTAAGTTCAAATCGTTTAAGTTTCAGACAAAAATGCTTTCTTGGCTCCAAAACTATCATTTAAACAATACTGTCTCACACACATTGACATCTTTAAACATGGTCCTGGTATTTTATAATTCTTGTTTTATTGGTAAGAGTTTTTTTAATCCGTATTCCGTGTGTTAAAGTCCGTCTATGAATGTTTAACCTGTTTGATTTGATCGAATGTATTGTTCTTGTTTATCATTTCTTTGAATATGTTCATTTAATACTTCACTATTTTATACAACATCGTGTCTCCATATGTACAATGGTCCAATACAGTTATACAATATATTTGTTTAAAATGCGGAGAAGTTTTGAAAGCGACACTGACCAAAAGCCACTACGTTGTACATATATCCCTTCAGAATAAAAAAGCAACTAATTAAACAGTGTATAGAGTAGATTTCTATGTTTCATACAAAATAATTATAGTGTAATAACCAAAGTTAGTATTATTAAAGTTAATCAAACCCTGTAGAATAGTTTGTCTAGCAACAAAAAGGGGGTTTAATATGCTCTGTGATGGTGTTTTGTGGCGTATATACATAGTGTTGCTGTATGTATATAGTTGATGCTGCTGACGGTGAAAGCTCAGTTTAAGCATATTGTAATGTCCGTGTACCGTATACATTGTGTATCTATTCTAGTTCTCTTTAAAAAGACATCACGAATTATAGACTGTTAATGATACAGCAATTGATAAAAGAAAATAGACCTACCACGCCTTAGCATCGGTTGGTTGCTATAGTGACCTTGGATAAGGTTTATTTCTCTCATGTTGTAAAATAATTATTACACACGACACGTAATATTTAAAGCTATTCATCTGCTTATTTTAGGGAGTTTTCAATAATATCTGATTAAAACAAAACAAAAATCCACATCATTCTGGTCACCCATCGTATGTGTACAAGCTAGGGAGTTTTGTCATTACATCTTATCTTCTATTGAGTCTAAAACTAAAAATAATGTAAATATTTGGATGTCAATTAATAAAAAGAAATGTTTGTGATTTATACAAAGAACAAATTGAGTCTAATATTTTCTGAGATAAAAAATAACTTTTTTAAACACTCTCATACCTCTGTTGTCGTTTAGTTGAATAACAAGACTGCAATTTGTTTCTCCTTAACTGTAATAGTGTTAAATCTTCAATAACCATTCTTATTTCATGTGACCTTATGTTAACCATGAACATTGCTCTAATCATGTATACGATGTAGTAGAATCTCACCAAAACAGAAGACTATACCCATACAATTAGTGTATATATAGAACTCTTTGTAAACAATTATAATGGTTGATGTTCATAAACAGTTTAGTGTTGATTGTATTTTTAAATACTAGATCTACATAATTAAATAAAGGCATCATTATATGTTTCGAAATATTTATTCACAAACAAACTAAATTTATTATCCAACTAATGAATCAGCCATAACGAAGAATTACATAAATTATTGTATACCTCACAAGGACAAGTGCCACATGCAATGTCTTTGCCTTTTGATATTAGACATTGAAGCTGCAATATTCGCATCAACAAACATGTTATAATAACGGCTCCTATCTAATAATGAGTGTATAAACTTTATACTGGTATGTAACATCAATACAACATTGCACAAAAACATATATAAAACAATACACACACATTATATTACCTTGGTTTGGGGGGTATTGTTTTATACGTACACTATTGCCTTGTATACAGTCACATGACCAGGATCACAGTTAAGTTCCCATTCAGAGACAGCCGTTGTCATCCTACATTGTATATTTAATATAGCCGTATACGGTTTAGAGTATGTATATATTAGATTTCTTAATTAAACTGTATACAGGTGCTAGAAATCATACGCGTTAACTCAAACGTCTTACTCAGCACATAAACACACATAACCTACGCGTCCCACTCACATAACGCTATCATCTATTTGACGCGATGTTTCTAAATTCTGACGTCATTCGCTTGATGACTTCCAGCAAGAGAACGCAACGTCGCCGTAAACGCTGATTGTGTCGACATGTTAAAGTCCCTGATTCCAGTAGCACTAAGGTCAAGGCCGTTGATGAAAGTAGGAGAGATTGACCCTTGGGTAGCGGCTTGGCGGTATAACGACTGTAACACAGGACTTAGAAGTCCCCTGGATGGAGGGGAGGGTGGTAAACTATTCATTGATTTGTTAGCACCCGTTTGTAAAGTATGTTGTAAGTTTGATCCCGTGCTTAGATTCACTGGCTCGTTTCCTAAAATCCTGTCTACAGAAAAGTTTAGTCGATTGTTGTTAGATCTACCGACGGCTGCAGCAGAAGACAGTACCCGTGAGTAGTAAGGGTACATGGGAAATGACGCCAGGTTGAGACCAGGAGCTACGGCAGGCGTCGCTGTCTGCATAGAGTAGAGTTGTGAGAAGGGCCAACCGTAAGCTGCATTCCTGTCACCGGCTAGTCCACTGTACGCTATAGATTGTAGATGCGGGAATCCCATACGTTTGAACGCCGCCAGTCGGCTCCGTGACGCTGTCGTAGACCGACGTCTAAGTTTTCCTGTCGTCCCACCAATAAATACGTCATCTGCTGATGGGTCCAGCATCCAATAGTTTCCTTTACCAGGGTCGTCGTAATGCCGGGGAACCTTTACAAAACATTTGTTCAAACTTAAATTATGACGTATTGAATTCTGCCAGCCCTGTTTATTCTCCTTGTAATATGGAAAGTTTTTCATGATAAACTCATAGATTCCGTTTAAGGTAAGTCTTTTTTCCGGACTACTACGAATAGCCATCATTATCAAGGCGTTATAACTAAATGGCGGTTTCTCTGGCTTCTTTGACGCTTCATCCACATCACTGTTCCGTTTGACGTCCTTACCCACAGCGTCGTCGTCTGTTTTATGTAACTCTGTTACCTCGCTGGCCTCACACTCTTGGTCAGAATAATGTTCCAAATGATCAGCTGCACCGTTATTATTACACTCAATATTGTCATTTTCTTCATCAACGTTAATTTCAACGTCACTTTCTTCATCTTTAGAGAAACTCGAATCACTATCCTCGACGTCAGTTGCTCTTATCATCGGCTGGAACGTTCTATCTGCTACAAATGTTTGTTCCATTGAAAGACTAGTCAAATGTCCACTCAAATGTCCGCTTTGTTTGTCATCAGGCATTGTACTAAGTGTGTTTGTTTCACCAAGAACTGATCTAATGCTAAAAGGATGCATGTGCATTGTTGCAGGTGATGTAGAATCCATGGTAAAAGCGTTCACCATGTCACTCTTATATATAAACAGTAATAGTTCATAAGTAAAATCTTCGGTAATAAAAAAACCGATCTGTCTATAGTGTCTTTAATCCAGAATAGCGCACTTAATGTATGCACTGCCTTCACAAAACGATCAGATACTGTTGTGGAACACACGAGCGATTCTGTAATTGAGAAATTATTGAATACACAGACTCATACAATTTGTTTCTCGGTGTATTTCGACATTCAATGAATCCAGCCAAGCGCCAATCAGAAAATAGAGATGCGCCGCTAGACTCCGCCCTGTTGTATGGTATCCATTCAGCGAGCCAATGAGAGGCGGTTGCGTTGATAGCGATCAATTCAGCGGAACATATTGTTACTCTAGCTGACAAATACGGCCCAGCTTGTCCAAACGTTCGATGGTTATCTCACCAACATAATTATTGAAAATTATTTCCGCTAACAGGTTTACCGTAGACGTAAAAAGCTGAAACATTTGTATTGCGTTATTTCTTGTACAAAGCGGATCAAAAAAATGTGCTAGAAGTGCAGTACATCGTCTGTAAGGGCTTGGGTTGTTTACTTTCACATTCACACTCTCCTATCTTAATGTAGGGATTAATCAACACACACCCCTTCACACGTGTGCATCTTATAGTTGGATGAATAAACAGACAAACAAGGTCCAAATAGATGTGTGAAATAATTCCTAATATAAAATGTAAACTATTTGGCTGGAGTTATGCAATGCAAGATGGTGAAGATCGGCTGCAGCTTGAAAATTCAGGAAAATAATGATAGAAAAACACGCGCAAACGCTGTGAAAAGTTGTCTAACAGCTGGGTAAACGGACAGCTTGAAAAATGTATCTGACTTTACCATAACTATGTACAGAGAAACAATTCGTGGTTAATTTTAGAAACCATTGCCAAGTACGCTTATATATCATGTAAAAAGGATAGCATATACATGTTGATCTATTTCACGCATGCGCTTATTGTACTCATGTATGTACCTTTTTTGTTGGAATAAACAAATATATTGAGCTTTTATAATTGTGCCACTGTAGATTAGTGTTTGCTGGAATGTGTATATAAAATGATAAAATTGTTTAAAAAGTGAATGTTATTGTTAAAAAAGTGTTAATTTGCACTCTACCTTTTCTAAAGACGCCTTCATTATGTTCGATTTGCAAATAAAAGAACCTCCTTCTGACAACATGAATTATCCGTCACCATACCAACTTTGTAAACCAATAAAAATGTTTTCACTGTCTATATTAAAATGAATTTAAGATGGATTATTGATGTTTGGTATAATACACATGCGCATCTTTTAGTTAAACGGTCAGCTCTCGACGACGACGACGACGACGACAAGGACGACGGTGAAGATGTTGAGGATGAGGATGATGGAATGATTACGACGACGACGACATCCACAACAATGGCGGTGATAACACAGACGCCTCTGAGCATTATGTTAATGGTCACACAAGCGTCTGTCATGCCAAATATTTAATGTCAGTCAGTTAAAACAAACACTTTCTCTGCCACCCAAATCACCACAATCAAATCACACGCTTTCCCTATCAATGTCACATTACTTTCAATTACTTACAAATGAGCGAAATCTTAAATTTGTTTAAACACGCGTGATGTGACGTAACTATGATGACGCAATGTGTAACGGTACCCTGATTTCACGGCCCCTAGCGCATGTCAGTGTTTGACCCAAAGGAGATAGGGAATTACAGGCGAAGATGTTTCTAAATAAATTGAAACTTGTATAAACAAAGTGTCCGAATTCTTGCGTGAGATCAACATTACTGATCTACGCTTCTGATTCAGAAATTAGTAAGAGAAGGGTGTGTCAATTTAGTTAGTTAGTTAGTTCTCACATAATTTCAGCATATTTTTTATTATTATTAATTATATTATCATCACCACTATAATTGTTTTAATTACGATACCTCTGTTTCTCAAGTTGGCTGCCTATACAAATCTTCAACAACTCTAAAATTACAACCTCTTTATTGTTCTTGTTGCTTAGATGTGCATTGCTTATTTGTGATTTGTTGTGATAAGCGGAGTGTGCTTCAACAAAAAAGTTCTATTCTGTTCTGTTCTGTTTACAGCGCGACTTTCACAATAACCGACCTGACCCATTTCCTCTACATTATGTAGTTTAGTTTGGTTGTTATCTAGTTATCAGTAACGGTACAACTATTTTTATCTTTGCAGACGACACCCTCAACATATTACACTTTCTTTTATTATGAAGTTAGACACGCTGTATCAGAAATCATACACAAATATGTCTATATCAACAATTTGTATTTATATTTACTTGGTTTATTCAACTTGTCATTTATTTGTAAGAATGTGACTATTTAGTGTCAGTCTCAATACATTACGCAACTGCGGGCAGATATCGATCTTTGGGTCCGTTACCGATACAGTAATTCGCTCCAGGACGTTTCGTACCAACTGTTTTTGATACAGTCCTGTTGCTTTAAGATGGAAACTAGATACTGTTGGAGATTATGATGCAACATTGGCAACTGTATATTCTTATTCAAATAATCATTAGGAAGCATGATGAAGACGTCAAACACTAGTTAAAGAGGACTTTATATATATATATATGTAAGTGTGACGGTGAAATGTGGGTAGTAGTATGCTTCCTATTAATGATTTGTTTCCTTAATGTGAATTTAGTCTTGTGGTAGGCAACTGTAATTTCAAACAGGATTTCTTTTATTTAGTTGGTCGTGTGAATCACGGGATACTCCAAATCGATTATGTCTTAAAATGTAAAATTCTAAAAATTAAAAAAGCATTCATAACGTATATAAGACACCACTAGTGCCTATTATAATGGTTACATACTTCTTATTAGTGTGCTAAAGATAGTGTTTCAGAGCCAGACTGTAAAAAAACAAATCGATTACTTTCCTAAAAGTGTAAACTTCAAACAATAAACAATATCAGTTAGACGTTATCTCAGAGATGAATGAGTAAATATCACAATGCCATTATTGTGTTGTTCTTGTTCGTTGTGTCGTCGTCGTTGTTGTTCTTGTGTGTGTGTGTGCGCGCGCGTGTGCGTGCCTGCGCGTGTGTGCGTGCGTGCGTGTGTGTGTGTGTGTGTGTGTGTGTGTTTGTATTCGTATTTGTTAAATATGTGTGTTGCTGCTGTTGTTGTTGTTGTTGATCATGTTGTAGGTGGGGGTATTAATCAACTTTCTTTGGCCAGAAGGAAGGAATATTAGTGTTTTTTACAATATCACTTTTAATGTATATTGAGTACGAATTTCATGAAAACTCAACCAACCAAGATGTCGTCAAAATTGTTACGAACTTTAATTATTGTTTGGTCGTCTGTTGTTAATAGACTGTCTAGCCAATGTGACGGAATGAACCAGTGGATGGATGGCTAGCCATGCTAAAGTCAAAAACGGCAGAAAGTAAAATACAAAATAGTCAGTTCCTCTCAAAACATGATCATTATCGGTGCTTTACAAACTGTTTAGTGGTCAGTCAATTGAACAAGGAATACACAAATCACAATAATTTACTCCAATCCGATAGAAGTGTCAACTCTCCTATACTCCTATTGTCACAGTAAGGGGTTTCGTGTCACTTCAGAACGAGGCTATTGAAAAGGTCACGTCCCCTTCGCTAATGATCTATTGAGAGAATATTGTACAAATACAGACCCACTATTTACTAACATCCTTAAGAAGTGCATTTGTTCGATCGTTTTTTTGTCGTTCGTATGTGACTATGTAGTGCATTCGTGCATGCAAGCGTTTGTCTGTTCATGTAATCGTTTGTTTGTGCGTTCATGCGTTTGTTCGTGCGTATGTTCTTTTCCGTTCGGTCGTACGTTTTCTCGTTCATTGATTTGTTTAACGCGCGTAGGATCTCATTAAACTTATAAAGCTTGATCCTTGAATCAAAATGTTTCTTACAGAACTTGATAGCACACAGTTGCTTTATTTTCAATAGATCTGTATCAGGCACTAGTCTTAAGCAAGATTCTGCTTCGCTTGGAACAAAGACTTGTTTTACAGTAAATCAACCGTATCTCAGGCTTAAGACAGAAGCCGTGAAATCCTAAATGACACTTTTCTTGACTCTTTGAACTTGTACACGTTGATAATGAAGCTCAACATTCTCGCGCGCCTCCGTTCCACCTGCTAAATATAAACACTACCCAGCATGCACTCTTGCTACCTGCTGCTCATGCGCATTGTCACTACAGGGTGACACGTGACCTGTTACTGTTAACACGACTTTAACGATTGGTTAATGATTTAGTCACGTGACACTAATGACATCTCCGCTTAAAGAAAGAAGAAAAAACTTAAATGATTTGAAATAGAAAACAATCGGAGAACATTGTTTTGCAGGTGTCTGTTGTTTGAGCACATCTTTTGCATCTTACACTATTATGTTGTCACCAGATTGTGCCATCACAGAACTAGTCATGGAGTTGATGTATGTACACTACCGACGACATTCATCAGCCGCTAACAATAGTCGCAGTCACTTGTCCGGGTTCATTTACAATATCAGATCATTCAAATACTGTTCGTGCCATTGTACAGCCAAACAATGGGAGCAACAATGTTAATTTTAACTAACTTTTAAAATGGTTTACAATTTATTACAATCTAATTACCGGGCTCCCCTGAAGGGTGGATCGGGTCGGCTGTAGTTTATGCCGTGCTGATATGCTGAGGTAACATGCAATTACACATATGGAAGTCCGCCAGGGAAGTAGTAACCCAGAACAGAATCATAAACCGTACATAAAACTATACATTGCATATGATACTATAAACATGAAACATTTATTTGCAAATAACATTGGTAAAGGAGACGAACGAGGAAAGAAGAGTTCAAGTCTTGGAACGGACATTAACATATATTAATAGGGGGATGGCCTTATACAAAAGGGTGCTTACATCGGTGTATGGTATCTGGCAGTTACTTTTAACCAACGAAACAGAATAACATTGCACATGTCATCATTTTGGATGACTCGGTTAAAATGATAAAAAAGCACGACTCAATGTTTAAATTCGTGACTACTGGTTTCTGTATTTCTAGAAGTATTTTCTGTAGAAAAATGTCATATTTAAGCGTCAAGCCGTATACCCTCTGACTAAGCACAATGCATTCCAATTTCACAATTAACGTCTCCTATTTAGGTTTGTTACAACATACAGTTAGGGTGATCCCGAGGCAGTAAAGTGGTGTATCTCGTAGTGACGGCGCCCATCAGTAGACAAGTGGTTGACGTCTTTTCGTCCATTTTTTTTTATATTATTGCGACGTATACAGTACCCATGATCAAGCCACTTTACTTTTCAAGTTCCGACGACGCGTTATATAACTAAGTTCATATTGCCGTCTGACTAGTTACCGAAATACACCATTTTACCACCACGCGACCACCCTCATTCAATACATGTTGCAATTACATTTAAACACGATTGTTTTACATTAACACATATCCGGATAATTTGATTATATTTTCTTTCTTTTTTCTTCCCAGCACTTTTTCAAATCCTTTGTTTCAGAAGCATATTAGATGAATGTGTTTGGGCTTATTTACAACCATGTTTGAACTTAGTGGTGGTACATCAATTAATGAAGTTCGCTGCGATACATGTACATTATATTGTTGGTTAGCTTGCGTTCAAACCCGTAAACGTCACCAAGTACTTTTTAAAAGTAAATGAACATTCTGTTATTGTTTTATTTTATTTTTTAAATATTTCATCTTTTTTAGGGGGGGGGGGAAGAAATGTTGTTGTTGTTTTTTGTTTTAATTTAATT
>ENA-OREC01000163-OREC01000163.1-marine-metagenome-genome-assembly--contig:-NODE-163-length-19766-cov-13.665245_pt1 | contig 19766 bp, 7 predicted proteins | sample MGYA00248626_ERZ508543 | MGnify/ENA primary metagenome ERZ508543 (study PRJEB26211, sample SAMN05518279) | marine metagenome | isolation source: Puget Sound, Washington, USA | host: Bankia setacea...
TGTTTCCTTGAGCAAGAAACTTTACCCTTGTTGCTTAGTACTGGTTGGTTCCAGGAACGGATTCGAGCGTGATTTCATAATCGAACTAGAATAAATTGAGGGCATTATAGTCATGGATGTTAGGGCAATAAAGGGACTGTTTGTATGGCATTGTCGACCTCTGGGCCAAATTTGGTGCTTTTGGAAGAATCTGAACCAAAATATCCCTAACACCCCTGACAATGATGGAAGATTGACTTACATGTCAAATAAGCCCCCTCGTTAAATATCGTCAAAATACATACGTTACAGTGAGGTAAACCATTGAACAGTGCTGGACCAAAAGGTGATATACTAGCTAGAAGTAAAAACTCTGGTCAGCTGTCAGTTTTAAGTTTATATGAAGGCTACATGTGTGGCGATTATAAATGAATACAAATATGATGTCAGATAAATAACGGAGTGTGAACAAAGATTTATTTGTTACCGAGTTTTCCAAATCAATCGAGTTTAAAAATAACAAGAGCAGCCATGTTGTTTCTAATGAGTGGAGAAGAGGTTGATGTGACATGATGTTAATATTTAGTGAAGACTTAACATTGTCTATTTCTCAGAAAGCGACGGCCATTTTAATGTGGGGTTGTTTGACAGTACATTATGCAGAGGTATAGGCGTTAGACCATCTGTTGTATCCTGTGCAGCTTTCGTATTCCATGATTCTTTGTCTTAAGTGTTGTACCGTCATGTGACAATGTTGTAGCTCCACCCGCCTGTACTATGAACCCAAACGTTTAGATATGTGTGTATGACTACGTGAAGTGCAGTTGCTTGTTCCATAGTACCAACAGACGATACATAGTCTTACTATTCTTGAATATGTACGTTCAGAGTAAACAATTGCTGTTGACAATCCAACAACATTCAGACTCTTCCTCGTAATTATACATGAGCAAAAGACAAGTCGCTTGATGAGTTTACGATTGTGTATGGACACTTGCGTCTGATACAAACAGATATATCTCTATATATGTATATATATATATATATAAACGAACAGTGTAAGTAAACGGCTATTATATTTTCGGTTATGCAAATTACTGTTTAAAGGCATGATGTGTGACATTCCGGAAGCATGTCCGTTGTTCTTCCGTCGGTGTTAAATACAACAACACTAATAAGTACCTGCTGAAGAAAAGCATTAACTGAACTCTGTAAACCCCAGTGATATTCACATCCAAAGGGCATATTTGTTCGCAAGGGAAATTACTCTTCAATTGAAGGCGTTATTCTCGACATACGTTCGTATTTTATTCCGAAATTCAGACACGCATGTATTACGCGAGTTCGGACGCACTTTTAAATGATTCGTCCGTTGTTGCAAACATGGTTAAATGAATATGAAATAATGAAATATTGAAACAGGAAAGCAAGCTCCGTAGAAGGTGAAGAAGGGTTTCTCACTGTTACCCGATACATGTGCATAAAGAAGCTGATTGGTATGACATGAATGTATTGACTGTTCGATCATCCTTTGTGATTGAACCTTATAGTGGACAATGCGTGTGAAGATACCTAGTCGGTGTAACATTTGTGGAACTGACGGCTGACCGATTACCCGTTAGACGTACTACTTTCTGTGCTGCTCCGCCCCTCGACACAGTTTGATGATGTGCGAAACTCGAACGTAAATACATGTATGACTTGTAAGCAATAAGAGCGTTGCATTAATTGTTTTGACAAGACTTAAATAATTAAAACAATAAGTTGACCCGGCACCTATTAGACCTAATTTATTGCGAAACCATAGATATCACTACACGTTAACGTAAGTGAAGCAAATTGATAAAACATCCTGTTGTGAATAGTTTATGAATGCTCAACTATCAAAAGCTTAGTTCCGGTTTTAGTACATTAAAGTGGCTTAGCTTATGAGTAATTCTACCAATGTGGCAACTCTTAAGCGAACGTGGATTTATTATGGTCAGGAAGACTTTGTTTAAGTCAGTGTTAGATATGTTTAAGTGAAATATGAAGCGGAATGCTAACGGACAGGCTACTGATTATGGTCATGCAGAGGTAAACGGCGTGTTTACTATTTGATCTAATGTTTTACAAGCAAGCTGACTGTCTCCTTTTTTATTTAAAATGAACGCGTGGTTAAATGAATAGGAGAGGCCACGGACGTTTACTGTGATTTCTGCGAACACAAAACCGAATAGTTATAATGGTTTCTTATACGCTGAAACATACTAGTTGTAGATGTAAATGAACGCGGTAATAGCGCGGTTTGTTTTGTAGTTGTCAAATGTTATATTCATTCAAGGAGTGGTGTTTCTCCTGCTTTCTTCTACAGAATATGAAATGGTTGATTCAAGTCATCGTTAAAGCTTACACTTACAATTCATCAGACCAGTGTAGCATTGTAATATACTAAGAGCTTTTGTATCCGTCTCATGTGACATATTAATGGAATAGTATGAAATGAACGACATTCAGGGTTAACTGCTAGGTTTATGATTATACTTTCTAAGCTATTGGCCATTTTCACAGCTCCGCAGAAAACAATCTGACGACGTTTCATACCACATGTCAGCCACTAACTGTCGGGCATTAACATGTTAGCCTTGCGATTGTACTAGCTTACCGATCGATCCTGTTCTATGATGTTTTCTCTCCAATACCTGCGAAATCATAAACGGGTGTCATGTAGATCTATTCCAATCTCACAACTTATGAAAAATCATAATATGTTCGTGGTGTTTTATGCGATCAGAGACTTGGTTGCTAACGACGTCATTGCGATTTTTCTTCTACACCGCGGTATTTATCCTTTATGCTTTGTGTCATCGAGGAAACAGAACCGGCGGAAATTTGCACCATTTGACGGTTGCTAGGTTACGAAATTTAGTGTTCAACTAACAAGCATTGCTCTTGTTCAAACCTGTGTGTGTGGAGCTCTAAACATCTCATACATAATATATCGACTGACATTTACCGTGATTATGACTTCGAATTAGTGGTGGTGAAAGTGACAGGATGAACGGTTAAGAGTACTTCTTCAACACTTAGATACTTGACGTATAAAGGTTTCTTATTACTATAGAGGGTTAGTGTTTCCTCAAGTACGGGTAATATAGTGCCGCTTTTCGGTTTGATTAATTCTAGGACAGTACACGGAAATAATCGCGACGGGTTGTATAATGTCATTAATAAACGTTGATTTACAATGCGTGATTATAAGTTCGACAACGGTGACACACATGAATTTATAGAGAACATAGTTTTAAAAATTGAACTGTAATTCTGTGTTTCTCTTTGGATTTATAGCTCAGTCTTTTAAAATATTTTCATCTTTGGTAAATATTTACTCACTCGATCTGCTCGGTGCAGTTAACTCGTTGTAAGCGTGGTAAATATTTACTCACTCGTTCTGCTCGGTGCAGTTAATTCGTTGTTAGCTTGGTAAATATTTACTCACTCGTTCTGCTCGGTGCAGTTAATTCGTTGTAAGCTTGGTAAATATTTACTCACTCGTTCTGCTCGGTGCAGTTAACTCGTTGTTAGCTTGGTAAATATTTACTCACTCGATATGCACGGTGCAGTTAACTCGTTGTAAGCTTGGTAGACATTTTCTCACTCGTTCTGCGCGGTTCAGTATACTCGTCGTTGACTAGATAGATAGATACTTACTCACACTACCTACCGGGTACAGTTAACTCTTCGTTATCCTGGCTAGGGTTTACTCACTTTACATCGGTAAGGATGTATTCACTCAGTTGATAATTGAGCTCAGTATTTAGCTCAGAGAGGGTTCATGTACACATTTTTCACGTTCAAAAATTGAATATTTGTGTCAATGAACCAGGATTTACAAATTCTCACTCGATCTCTTGGACTCAGTCAGGACGTGACATCTAGGCCTGAGTGTATTTGGACTATTTATGGATATATAACATTGAATTTCTTGTTGACCCACTGGCTGAAGATCACCATGTCCCTACACATCCTCCCAGTATCAATATGGCTATATCACTACTGTGTGCGCTATGTGAAGGTGAGTGCCCATGTAAGTTAATCATGTTGTGTAAACTCTCTCTTCAAACACAATTAATGTAAGGAATTATCAGGATATAAACTTTTAGCAATTGTTTAACATATCCTCAAAATGCATAGCACTCTTACTTGTTTATAGTGCTTAAAACTTTATGCAACATATGGATTTGACGTGTCGGGTTTGTTTATATATTTCTGAATACTCGTTATTTTGATTCATTCCTAGATGTCCGTGTCTTGTATGGTTGCATGTGTTTTACTATGAAGTGTTTAATTAAGCCTTTCCCATTCCTTCCCCTGTGTCTTCATTTAAATAAGTCATACATTTTCCTGTTTGCTAACGAAGCCTTCTTTGTAATTGCTTCGATAATTCAATGAGGAGTTTCCCTTTATATAAGCCCTAGTTTGACCTATAAATGTGTTTCTTTTACGCCGATTGCGCGCGTGTTGTGATTGCGTAAACGTACACTGACGAACCAACGCTAGACTTATTTGTTCATCTACAGCATTAACATTAACGTATCTTAGTTTTGAGTTTATATTTTTACCCCGTATGGTTAGATTGTTGCATTGTTTCAACTGCGGCTCTGAACCTCTCACAGTATTTTCAACGTGTACTTGATGGACGGCGATCTATCGACGAGGTTTTAAAGCTACATTTTCCTTACATATACATTCAATTTAGTTTAATTGATGTGAGTTTCTTGTGGAGTAATTATACTAGATCGCCTAGGTCAGAAAAATCATTACATTTCGTAACCTATGCTCAAGCGGTGAACGATAGGGTGTCATAAATTCATATACAATATTTAAAAAGCCCAGTTAATATAGTTCTACCGGCGTCCCTCTGTATACACGAACACGATGGTTACACAATTCTCGTCGGCGTCAATTATTAATCGTCAATACCGTGACATTTCATCCGTAAGTTAGGGAGTTTCTGTCGTCATAAGCACCGCCTTGTTTGACATTTGTCCCTATAACAGTACACTTGGTAGACCCCGTGGCTATATTTAATACGCACACTTCAACGAAACTGCAGGTATTTACAACTTGATAATGCCCAATTAGTAGTGATGGCATATATGGTTACTGGAGTTGATTTAGGACACACTGCTGACTTGTGTGTACACAATACTAGTTACTTACGTAGCTTTTCTGGGTTATCAATAAGCGTAGTTTTATATTACTGACCCCCTACTAAGATCGTGATTAATATGGGAAAAATGGTTTCTACAGTGAGCCTAATTTAATTATCTAGTCATGATGTCAGATGCTATTGATTTATAAAACAACGCTGACAATATGTTTACAATCGTTGACGTGCTGAGAAGTTACGTAATTTCACTTTCGGTCATAACATCAGCAAAACATACACAACGGGAGCAGCGTTAGGGCTTTCATACGTTTACAAGCAAGAAACTGCATTGACACAATCTCCTACGCAGTGCTCTCCCCTAGCACTCAGAATATATACCATACTGTAATGGAAGTTACTCTGCGTGGAGTTTGGCATATACGTGCTAAGAACATGCGTATTTTTATTTCCGGTTGTGCAACATATATCATTTAAAATCCAAGTTGATAAGGGTAAGATGACATACACAATTTAACGGACCTGCAACAAGCCATACATATGTAAACTTCATCCAAGTAATACAGAGTATCATTAAGTCCATCGGATGACTACCAGTTCCAAGAAAGAGAGTCTGTGCCCTCGTTTTAGCTCTAATTAATATTTAGAAGTCATAACGCAACACGCTCATGTAATCAGAGTATTAGCCTTTGATCGGATTAGCGGGTTGCCGTCAGGCAGGTAACATCCGTCAGGCAGCATTAAAGTGGTTTTTATGTGAGTTCAGGCTTACTGCTTACTGCTTTCTATTCCTGAGTTGATGTGCTGTAAAACTGTGTGAGTAGATAGATGTAGATAGAACTCTTTCCCCTGTGCATGCCTTTAATACACGTATAGTCATAACTAAAATATAAGATTAGTTAGGTATGTTTGTTTTATGTTTATCTAAGTTAAATGTAATGGTGGTAAAGTTGTATTTCACTTTGTCCTTATTGAGAACCCATGTTTCACTAACTTTATATCTATATATGGGAGATCTTTGTTTTAGAATTGACCATCACGTTTGTATCCACATAGTTTATAACGAAGACTATGCATTTCTGTCTAAAGGTAGATAATATAACACTTTCTTAAATAACGGTTCTGTTCACAGATGCTAAGCTACCAATCTTATAGTGTTTCCCTTTAATAAGGTGGCCAAGCTTAGTTTCCATTTAGTAAAGAAACTTGTCAACTTGTCAATCATTTAAATAAATATAAAATTGTTCTTTTTTTCTTGAATTCAGATAGCTTCATGTCAATTTATAAGTAAGGAATAACAATGTGCTATGTAAAATAGAGATGTTTAATACATATAATGTTTTCTGTTGTTTAGATGTACAATTGTATGACCAGACAACGGAAACTCAACGACTTCTTGCTGGCAGTCACAAAGTAAGGCATATTATCGGTCCTGATGCAATCAATAGAAAATATCAACGCGCTGCATGTCCTTTTATTGCACGTGTCATTTTGAACAAAGTGATGTACAGTTTCAATATAACATTACGTTATATATACACATATCTACAATGTAGTCCACAGCGTATTGAAATAATTAAAACATAGATGAGCAAGATATGTAAGTAATGCAGTAACTGTCCTAAATTGTTTTCAGTAAATTAGAATCAACAGAAAAAACTCCCGACTGAGTAAGCCATGCGTTATGATTTGCCATACAAACCTCATACATATAGTTCATAGAAGCAGTAGTACAGTGATAACATAAACTGTTAATAACGCTTTTAATCAACTATTTTACAGGTCCATATTTCAGGATATTGTCAGCATGGATACAGTGATAATGAAGATAATGGTGAGAACATTATTTAGAAGTGTACACATTGTATCGTTCAAGGAAACTTAGAATGTCATATTTGTTCTATGTTCTTTGTTTTAAGTTTCCGAATATGAGGGCAGTGATATATTGCCTTCACAACTACGGCACTAGCATTGCGATTCTTTATGAACATGGAGTAAACAGAAGAGCACATTTAACCCTAAAATAACAAAGTCCAAGAAAATAGATAACCTAGAATAATCCGAGCTTATCAAATATTATTTAAAAATATTTGAAATCTGGCAACCTCTGAACAAAACATGTTGGGCCCAATGGTGTCTAGATTTCCAAGGTTTCATTGAATACGACAATTGTTTTTGCCATTTTAACTTTTTAAAGCTACATGTATTTTCGAAGACCATGCTCTACTGTTATCTTTGTAAAGAAATGTAAAGTGAAAATGCATGATAAGAACCAAGTTAGAACTCGTATCATATGTCATCAGTGTATTTCTCTTGGCTCATGTGAGTGCTATGATTTTGGTATTCAGCATTACACCCAAAAGCTTGTTGACGCTGATCGTGCATCACTGTTTCAAGTAGATCACTACTCCCATGAGTTGTATGCTCGTATCTTTGACGTACAAATCGACGATGACGTCACGAACAGCAAGGAGAATTGTTTACGTCATAAAGAGATCAGGTGACCTCAACGGCGCCAGATAGAGCTCTGATATATGTGCTTTGGCTTGATATATTTGTATATGTATGCCATAATGCTAACCTGATTCTTTACAAATTGTTGCGATACAGAATAAGTACAATACGTGATCTAGTACAATAGGACGCACCAGAATATAGCACATCAAGTATCAACACATTGAGCACAATAACATATATTACAAATTAACAATTCATTGTAACACAAGTTCAATAGGACAACAAACTAGCAGTTGCTTTGTCATTGGCAATATATACTTACGCTGATAAAGTGCAAGTAGAAGTCAGTTTAGGACGTTGACAAACCAGAATTCTCAATGAAACATAAAGCTAATTTTTACCTTGCATTAAGCATTGTAAAAGAAAACTTACATGCACTAAATTAATACGTATGCGCATTGCAATCCTGGAACAGAAAGTTATTGAAAATCACAACATAGAACTTCACAACAATAACGTATGCATGAACATCTTTCTGGCATGTTTTACTATCAATCATATATCAATTAACTCGAGCATGTTCTATCCATGTCAATTCTTATATGTTACATTCCAGTTCTCGCAATATTTCACTATTACCAGCAGTAGCAATAACGTTCATGTGCCATTTCAATGTATAAAGATGTTTTCTCTATAAATACTGCAATGCTCTTACGACAACCAACATAGTTTGGTTCAAACAGTTGCTTTTAAAGTTTTTGGGTTAGTTGATAAAATTGTTTTGCAATCCAATTAGTTTCAAGTCTTACAAACCAACCAAACTGTGTTGCTTTTGCAGTAGACTGGTCATAGATTTCTTCTTCTTCTCTGAGTTCACGCCTGTCTACATTGTCATCCGGCCACATCGATGAAGAACTCTGTCTTCCTGTGTTATCTTGCTGTGCAGCGTATTTAATGTTTTAATGTCTACTTTGACTACATAAGAACTTTACTACATAAGAGATGACACATCCACTTTATAGCTGTTTTTCTCTAATGACTTTGACAGACCTTTGTGTCCAAGTGTAACTTTTGCCAGTGATTATTGTCTACTATATATTTAGTGTTTAGCTCGGATTAGTTGGCTTCTATATACATACAATATCGCTTGTTTACAGAACTACGCCAAAAAGCTAGTGAATGCCGATAGAGCATCATTGTTTTTGTTGGATACAAATACGAATGAGCTTTACGCAAGAATCTTTGATACTGGACGTGTGGATGAAAATATTCCCAGCAAAGAAATAAGGTTTGGCTCTTATATAGAATAACTATTTAAACTTACAACTGCTGGAAGATATGCTATGGTCAAGTAGAAGCGTTTCGTTCTTTCTTGTAAACAACTCTCGATAATGCCAAAGCTATATTTGCATCAGTACAAATTAACAGGCAAATGTTTTTGGTACTTAAATGTGTATAGCATTTGTTTGACTAAATATTCTAGATTCTATGAATGTCTTTCTCTAAAAATGTTATATAAATATGGGAACCAATAGAACACTGGCAACTTCCAGAAAAGATAAGTTTGTTTGTTGATATCTGACAACAGAACCTAATCACAAGTTAACATAAGAGCTGTTCAGAAAGTGAGTATCACCTGTAGAATAAAATTGAGTCTTATTTATTGCGTCTGCAGATTTCCAATGGACAAAGGTGTGGCAGGTCATGTGGCTTCTACGGGAGAAATACTGAATATCATGGATGCCTATACAGACCGTAGGTTCAACAGGTAGGTCTCTGTCCTTGGTTCACTATCCATGATGTCATCACACTCATTACACCTTTATAATAAGTTTAACACAGGAGTAAATGCATTCTACTATGGCGCGTAGATACCCAATACCGACTGCTTAATTACAAACTGGGTAGGTACGATAATTCAGTTATTACGAGAGCATTCAGTCAGTATCAGTCATATTCATTGTCTACACGTGCCTACATTCATCCCGACTTTATGACCGGAGTAAATACATTGACCTAACACTCTTGATTGTTTAGTACCGACTGCTAAATTACACATTGGATTGGTTTGATAATCATTATTATACATGATATTACAATACAAATATATAGACTACTTATCAGTCGGAGTTGAATAGGCGTGTGAAATGTATTACATTGAGGCCAGGTCAATATCTATATGATATTGTATGGAAGTACATCATGAACATAACCACCGTTAACTATATAACGTATACGTATTTAAGGAATTGGAACATTGACCTGCCACTCCTGAATATAGGATAGAGTAGCAGGTTAATTCAAGATAGTGTAGTGCCCATTGTGTACTCCTGTAAAACGTATTTTGTAATTCAGTCTTTTTCCTGATATTGTCTTGTATTGACGTATTGTTGAGGATGTATGTTAATGTCGTTTGTTTTGTTTGTTTCAGAGAGGTGGACATGCAAACGGGTTATAGAACAAAGTCCATTCTCTGTATGCCTATCTACATACGTGGAAAGTAAGTGGTTTATATAGTTTTAAACATAAATTGTCATCAGCAGTTTACTCAAATGATTCTTAAACTTTGATCCTGTAAGAACATAAATATTTGTGTGAGAAATTTAACTTAATAGTTCATTGGTCAGCTAAATTACTAATTTTATTGGCAATTGATATTTATGATATACACGCTAAGTGCTTCCTATATGTCCTGTACCGACTACATATTTAGTTCAAGTACACACATAAATGAGTTCAAGGTATTATCAAGCAAATTTATCTCTAATCTAACTTTATGAATGTCAATAAACACGTTGTTCAAGCGTTTTCCATGAAACATGTTTGTTATGTAGAAAACTGTTTGTCATGTTATAACCAAAACGGAGAACAAAATCAAAGTACATGTAGATAATCATTCTTAATTGCATGACCCAGTTATTGCCAAAGTTTGAAATGAAAAACACTCCCGTTAGAATTGATTAAGATAAAGGCGCAGATCGAATGAAATGTCTCACAAAAAAGTTTGCTTCCTGATGTGTGAAATCGGGTGCAGATCCTGAAATGAAAATAACAAATGTGAACATTAAACATGCCTCTTGTACATTAATTATTTAAGGACAGATTTTCGGAATAATTAATGGATGTTTCTGATGTTGCAGCATTATTGGTGTAGTACAAATGGTGAACAAAATAGATGGCATATTTACCAAGTCTGACGAGGAATCGTTTGAGGCCTTTGCAACGTACTGCGGCCTGGCATTGCATCACGCTAAGGTAAGTTCTATTGTTGTATGTTTGAAGAGACAATATATAGCTTGCCATGAGTGTTTACTTGTTTAAATCAGAACTCCTCAGATAATCTATTCATATAGGTTTGGCCGCACAGTTAATATAAGCAACCCGATATAAGTTCAATATGTGGTATACGGAGGTGTGACATTAATGCAAACTAGGTCAAACATATTGCAAACATGTAAACAAAATACTGAAAAGTCACACAGGTTTGGATTGACAATTCTTTCTAGCGCTTTCAAGTGACTTAAAGAATTTCATGGAAAAGCTCTTCCTTGCAATCTATGTTTTAAACAGATACTTTTCTCACATCTCTCAGTCTGGCATGGGTTTTTTCTGTTTCACTTCCTTGCTGATAAATGTCATTTAAAAAATTGTTGATATAATTGTTATTTTTTGCAGTTATATGAAAAGATTCGTCGTTCGGAGCAGAAGTACCGAGTGGCGTTAGAAGTACTCTCATACCACAGTCAGAGTTCTGATGATGAGTTCCAGAATGTCAAAGATATTGGTGTACCAGACAAAATAGTCAATATAACACAGTATGTACAAGATATGGGTGTACCAGAAAAAATAGTCAATATAACACAGTATGTACAAGATATGGGTGTACCAGACAAAATAGTCGATATAAAACAGTATGTACAAGATATGGGTGTACCAGACAAAATAGTCAATATAACACAGTATGTATAGGTTTTGTTTAGACCCTCTTCAATCCATTGATTTTGAAGTCACTTGCAACTCCAGGTGATATATTGTTTCAGGTAGTGTCAGAACGCACCATTTAGCATCATTGTTTTCAAATTGTCCAGTCTTGACATGGCAAAAACAAACGTTTTTCGCTCTGAAGATCCAAAACATCGTTTTAAATATGTAGTGTCAGAATAGCGTCTTTGTTTTCAAATTATTTCTTTCACACAATGGTGTATATATACTCACACACACACACTGATTTGCTTATATCTGTTTTAACACTTTATATCATTCCAAGTTTTGAATGTTGTTTTGTAATTGCAGCTACCATTTTTCACCTTGGGCAGTGACGACCATGGAAAAACCAATTTACGTCCTCTATATGTTCAGATCTCTATTTAGTGATATAAACCGGTAAGTTAACTATCAGGTGTTTTTTTTCAGAATTTGTTCCCGTGTTTTTTAGTTAACAAGTAATTAGCACAATTTAAAGGTGGCAAAGACAGTTTTTGTCTCAGCTGGTTTATGTATTTTTTATTAAGTTTTGAGTACAATGTTTAGTGAACTACACACAGAGAAGAATTTGAATCAGCAAACTGGTATTTAACCGGATTTGGGGGGGAAAAACAAACACAAAAAAACAACTTGGTATTAACACCAGTTTCTTTTCTTAAGGCTAAACTAATATGATCTATTGTCTGTAAGATGCATGGCTGATGCATTTACTTAGTGTAAAACTCTTCTGTTGATGAAGAGTGAACTTAACATTTGAACACTTGCATAATCAGGATAAAACATTTTGATTTAAATAACTGGTGATCACGTTTTGTAGTTTTTTTTCTTTCACCAGAATCACAACTAATGCCTTCACAATTCTCACATTGAAAATGCAGTTGTGTTCGTCCCTCTATTTGCTTTATTTGGCTTTAATTATGGTACATTTGGAGAGAACGATTTAACAATAAAAATTACCAAAAATAATGAAGCTGCAACATATACTTTGTCTTAAAATGCAATTTAGTATCTAGTTGAAGAGCTTTTATTCATTACAATAGTATTGTCGCTGTTGTTTGCAAGGCTTTTCTTCACAAGAGCAAAGACTGTTGTAAATATTTAGATATTTACATCCATAATTTCATGTTTGCACAAATTAAAAGACAGACGAGATTGTTTTGAAGTTATCATTGTCACGTGACTCTATACACCAATGACAATACCTGTTGCTTCTTGCTATTTGCCTTCTGTGCAGAAAATGAGAAATGGGGCATCAAAAAACAATTTAAAAATGTAAATAGAGATAAGGTAGAACTATAGCACTAGAAAACCTGAGAAGTTCTTCCACCAAATGTTGAATTTGGTGGATACAAGGAAGTTAATAAACTGAACTAAATTAAATCAGATTAAAGTTTTAATTTACTTATTTCATTCTTTTTTTCTTGTATTTTTTTAAAATATCTGTTTTAAACCGGTTAGATTCGTCTCATAAGTGTACATAACTTTATAGTTTATATTATATGATACCTTCACGTGTAAGCTAAGTTTCAAACTAATGCCAAGTTTACTCAAATCTTTATAATATTGTTAGTTTTCACTTTGTCTTCTTATAGTCATAAGGATCAATTTTAACTTTTTATTTTGATTTATTTCTTATTTTCAGTCGGAAAAGTTCAAATGTGTAGGTATCCCAAACTTCCCCCATGAATTGTGATGCTTTATCAGCTATATTCCATCTGCTGAGTTCTTTAGCTACTATTGTATTGACTTTAATCTCAAAACAAATAGTGCAATATAGAGCTAGCATCTTTTTATGGTTTTTTTTCATCTTAAATAGCGCCGTTATCTACAAATGTTTTGGGAGGTATTTTTATTACGTGCTCTATTTTAGACCATTTATACTAACTGTAGATTTAGTCTTGTGTTTTTTCTTTACCTCCTAACTTTGGGGCCCATATAGTTTGGGGTTTTGTGATACTACTCAAGGTTATGCATTCACATTTTTCGTCTATAGCAGCATTGTTCTAAAGGCAGGCAATTTCTAGTGCAGGTTGAGTGTGTCGCATATATTAAAATTGATTGATAAAAGAACTAGGCTGTGTTTGATACCGTTTCTCATTTTCAACAGTATATATAGTAACCCACTGCACTGGCTTGATTGATCCTTTGTTTGATAATTAACTTGTGATTCTCTGTTTTGTTATATATCACTGTAGTCTAGAGATGCTAAAATACAAAACAAAATATATTATGGTACTTAAGTTGAACAAAATATCACACAATTTTACACGTACAATAATTAACACTCCTTCTTTTGATAAACTGAAATGGTTTCAAACATAATTTTTTACACAAGTTTAAGCATAAAACAACACTTTTCCTTTTGAGTTAATGGAATGGTACCAAAAGCCTTACCAGCCGTATAAAATGTGTTAACCAATCAAAAGCCATCGTGTACAGGGTTACATGGAGGATGGTCTTTTAGTTAAGGTGGTCGTTATTGAAGGTTTTACATTGCTTTACTAGTGTATAATTTGCTTCTTTCTGTGTCAATAACTCTAGTTTCTAAACTTCCTCTGTTTCGGGCATCATGGCATCAACCCCTTTTCACTTTCCATCAGTTTACAGTTTTCTTTGTGGGCGGTAATTAATCTTTGGTTCTAAACTTTGATTTTCCAAAAAACTAACTGTTGAAGGTACTCTCTCACTGTATTATATAGTGGAAAAGTGGTATGGAAACCTAACTTACTTTCCCCAAATTAACATTAGCGTAATTGTAATCGTACTTGTACATTTGATATTTTTTCCATTTTTGCTTCTATAGTAAACACGTCTATTTTTGTATATTATGTTATACGTTATTTACATAGGCAGTATATATATGTGTGATAAGATCTTTGATAATAAAGAAAAACAAATTTCAATTTTAAGATGTGTACAATTTCTGTAATATAATTAGTTTATACACGTCGTATATTCATATCTGAATCATTTTTTGACCATCAGTGATGGTGTTTCTTTCCATTTTCAAGCAACTTTGAGATTTCATTTCATTCCTTTCATTTTATATCAACCTATTTAGATGATTTTATTGCATTGCAAAACTGTCTTTAGATCCAGCGTTTGTGTAAACCACAAACAAAACTGAAAGAGTACAGATTTTATTTCTTTTGACCTCCGATCTGGTATTTTAATCATGTTTGCAGTCATAACGTGTATACGTCTCCACATAGATATACGATTTCATTTTATATTGTAAGCATGTTAGGAACTTTGTAGTTTTAACCTGCATGAGCTTATCAAATTTACGATAGAACAAAAACGATAAAATCACCCATTTTAAGACAGGTTACTTCCAAAACTATTACCAATGTGTAAACATGCTGAAAGGGTCAAAATTCCAGATGTGTTGGTCATATATAATTAGGTCAAAAACAGTTTTATTCTGCTCTGTTCTGTTCAGTGATATCAACTATTTCTTATTTTAGGTATGATATGGACAGCTTGATTCGCTTTACACTGACAGTCAGAAAGAACTACCGTAACGTTCCCTATCACAACTGGGACCATGCGTTCTCTGTTGGACACGCCATGTTTACAGTACTGAGGACATCCAAACACAAGTTTACTCCACAAGAGGTATGTTCCTTTGAACTAGACAAATGTGACCTTAGTTTGACACTCGCATAAACAGTGGCTCAGTAAGTTATCATCAGAGTAGTCTTTAAATACAAGAACATCTATGTTATCCTTAGCTAGCAATTTCTCTGAAATGCTCTTAATCTGTGACTTAATGCCATAAACCCAATTATACCAGAGCCCAATATATGCTGGGAAGATCGTTGTAATTGATAAATGTTTGGTGTATATAAAGTTTGATTGTGATGAATACAATTCGATCTATTAAATAATGGTGATAAATAGTTACTTATGTATTCATTTGTTTGCAGCTAGATATGACAATTAAGTTGAGCTGCCATGACATTCACTAAACCAATCCAATCTTTATAACAAAGTATGCCTGTATACAATCAAAATATGCTCTAAAACTGTCCTAACTGCTTTATCATGCCATATATAGTTATAAGGTTTATTTAGTCATCTGTTTAATGGTATATTTTCAGTGTCTTGCTTTATTTGTGGCGTGTTTGTGTCATGACTTGGACCATCGAGGTAAAACCAATGCATTTATGGTGAAGAGTGCATCTCCATTAGCGGCCATATATTCCACGTCAACGATGGAACACCACCACTTTAATCAGACGGTTACAATCCTACAAGTACGATACACACATTCTTATACTCTTAAATAAGATTATTAGTTTTTTAGTCAGAAAATAAGCAACATTTCTGAATATGTATGAAATCAAAATTGTAAGCTATTAGGCTTACTTGTCTTTGAATTCTTACTGGTTTTCAGGGTTTCTATAGGCCTTAAACTTGTGATTATTGACAAATAAAGCATCTGTACCTGTGTTTTATCGCAGAATAAATTATAGGTACGAGTTCGGTGCGTATGAATTATATCACGAGTGCGCTAGATATAACGCATGATGAGATATAAAGTAATTCGGATACATTCGGGTCTTACAGTGTATTTTCGTTCATATAATTTACGCGGGAGGTAAAAGTAACAACCATACGTTATCGTAGAATTAAACACGGCTCGTTTCCTTCTTTGTGTATAAAAGATCACGGGACCGTTTACAGTTTCACCTTCAACATATCTCAGCCATTTATTCCTCAATCACATTCAAGATATATGAGATCATAGATACACTACTTTCATATTAGTAAACATCTTCGAAATACGATTGTGCTAATTCTTTCCATTTCCGTTTCAGAATGAGGGACATAACATTTTCAAATACCTGTCATCTGAAGACTACAAAAGAGTATGTTGACAATACTTTTTTTATTTGTAACATTCATCAATTCTCTAAACTGTTTTTTAATCAAGTAGTTTTACCTGTGTTGCTGTTATCAACATTTTAGGAATCGTTTAGTTTCATGGACCAGATAACATTATTCTTGATTAGCTTAAGTGTATGATTGTTCTGTGAAACACTAAATAAACAAAATAAAAAAAGAAGGATACGTTTAGCAGTGAAAGCGTCATGCAAATTTGACTCTACAGATGTGTGCTTAAATCTTAAATCTTATAAATTTGAATAACCTGTGATTTAATTTCAGATGCTTAGTGATATACGAAACTGCATTCTAGCAACAGATCTAGCATTATTTTTCGGTAACAGAGCTAAATTAAAGGATATAGCTGACAAGTCTGACCTGGCGTGGAACGACGTAGAACACAGGTATGAACGTTATGTAGTATTGTAGGCTAATTTGTTTAAATAACTAAGGATTTATACAACGTTCAGCTAATTTATTTATTTATGTTTGGTAGTTTTTAAATACAGTTTATTTCTAATCTGAATATCCATTGGAATTTGAAAACATTGATAAAAAAGTAGTAACTATTCTCTCTGTGTAACATATCTTTTTTTTAAGAATTAACACTGATAGCTTGAATTTCTATAAACACGAATGATGTTTAATATAATGTTTTCTTGATTGTTATTTTGTATAAATTGAGCTGTATTTGACTTCCACTTTGTGTTACTTAAATCATTGTCAAGATGCATGCATTAAATTCTTTAATCGGAAAAACATGTTAATCATTGCAAAAATGTGTATCATTGAGTCTCGTGAAGAAGAATGCGTCTATACAAGTAAGACAACCTTATGGTGTCGCTTTCCAATTTTCTTTGATTTAAATGAACTAAATTAACTATCTTTGGCATATCAGTTTAAGAAAATACAAAGTGGAATATGATTATGAATTTGAAATGCTGAAAATATTTCATAGCAGTGAATACCTGACTGTGACTTTAGTTAAACTTATAAATTAAAACCTATTCGTCAATGATAATTAAAATTGGTGTAGTCTTACCAAATACTCAAACTGATTCATAGCTGTCCAACTGGTTCAAGATTGTGTAACAGTACACTTGAGTTATAATGAACAAAACAAAAGATCAATTTGAATTTCTTACAAATATTGTTCAACCAATTCTTTGAGAATGAGGCTTACTTCACTTATTTTACATTGTAAAACTAATTCCACAGTCTTAAACTGATTTTACTCCGTTTAACTGAAGTCACATGGTGGTTGCCCACTGTCCAGATGAATACAATTAGTTTCTTGCGACTTGTAATAATTGTTCACATTGCTTTAACCATCTCATTATTAAATTTCATGTGTACACTGTTTTGCTTTTATTTGCCAGTACCATTACCACAACAACTAACGTTTTCTCTGTCTAAGTAACAAACACTATTAAAACTATGTTTGGGTTTCAATGTAATATTATCAAGTGTTTTCAGTAATTTATTTACTAGTAATATCATGAAAAGTAACTAATTGCAAGTCCAACTGTAAATTGTTGAAGTTGCCTCCTTATCTTATTGAACACTTTGAAAGAGTTTGTTATAGGAACGCTCAGCAGGTCAAGATGTATGACTGAAATCAGGCTTTTTTACAACAAGTTGTGTGCAAACATATACCAACCATTTGCAAAGATTGGTGTACATTTGCAAAGATTGGTGTACTTCTATAAATAAACAAAAAAGTTGCAATATTTGGTACAAAATAGACCCCTTTTGGGGAAATTAGGGCTTTGTTTATAGTTACTCTATTTATTTATTTATTTATAAATAATATCACAGCATTGTATTATAACTAAGGGGGCAGATTAGACAGTCTTTAGTTTGACTCCATTGACTTGATAATGTGTTGGTACCCTTTAATTATAACATAGAAACCTCCCTTCCTTCTTTTATTGAATTAACAATGTTCTTGGTTTCATACACCTTTTTGTTTTCGTTACAAACTAGATACCTATTCTTTCTTTAATGTTCTAACTTAATTTGTAGTTGTCACAATGTTGACACTTTAGCTGATCTTTTCTGTAGTTTCTTGAACAACTTCTGTTCAGGCTCACCATCTCCCATCTTAAGGTGCTCAGGGTGAGCTATTTGGTTTTTGTCCATTACCTGTAATTTGTTGTTTTTCACTTCACTTCAAATAAGTTCAACAAATATTAGATCGAGTTGCCTCAAATGACAAGACTTCTGATATTTGTAACTTCGATAGAATTATTATTGGCATTAAGCTTTACAAAAATTATTGAATTACTGAATATGCATCAGTCTATGTTGACATGGCAACTGAAGAAACAATATGTAGTTTAATTTATGCAGAACACTTCTATAAATCTTTAAGTCTGTCACCAAAGGCCCTACGTGAGGCTCTGCTGTATGATAAGTTAACATATATTAATAGTATACTACTATGATCAACAAGGACCCAGTCCTCGGGGTCACACATATTAGTGTGTGTGAGAGAACAGAGCATCATCATGGACCCTCTTGCTGTGCAAACTTGTACTCAAATGTTTGGAAAAGTATCATTATTAACATTTTAGCACAATAACACATGGGTTGTAGACTCTGCCATTGTGTACAACAGCTGTTATAGGCAAGGCTTTGATACATACTCTCTCTCTCTCTCTCTGAGACACGCTATAGCTACATGTTTTATTTCACGCCTTCCACAGACGGCTTGTTCACGCCATCGTTATGACAGGCTGCGATTTAGTCGCCTCCGCCAAACCCTGGAAAATGCAGCTGGATACAGTCAAGTATATATTTGAGGAATTTTATCAACAGGTAGTTTCTCTCATACAATACAACACAAAGAACGAAGTGTAAAACTGATCTATCTGCTAACATTTTACACAGCACATAGACCAGTGTTATACTCATTCCTTAAATACACATATATGGCAAATTAACCATAGAGCATGTACCTGGACATTTACCCTCGTATATCTAGAGTATCAAGGATCAAGCACATCATATCTCGCACCAGAACTAGTTTAGCTTTGATATTGCTATATAAAACTGCCAATGCAAACTTTAAAAGAAGAAGAACAACAACAACAAAACGCCACGAAAACGAACAATATTTGAGAAAAGTTGAAAAAGCATGTTTAGTATTTGCCTCTAATCTTTTCTCATATCTGTATATGTTGTGTTCCCTGTTCCATTTTGTTTGCCTTGGTTTCTTACACATATGCCTTAGTTATGTCCCCTTGTCTAGCTGCATGTATGTTGTTAAGTCAGGATCACTGGAAAGCTTCTGATGGACAAAATA
>ENA-OREC01000164-OREC01000164.1-marine-metagenome-genome-assembly--contig:-NODE-164-length-19718-cov-13.741205_pt1 | contig 19718 bp, 4 predicted proteins | sample MGYA00248626_ERZ508543 | MGnify/ENA primary metagenome ERZ508543 (study PRJEB26211, sample SAMN05518279) | marine metagenome | isolation source: Puget Sound, Washington, USA | host: Bankia setacea...
TGATGCTCACTACAAGTGCTGGTGCTGATAATGAGGATGTTGGTGATGCTCACTACAAGTGCTGGTGCTGATAATGAGGATGTTGGTGATGCTCACTACAAGTGCTGGTGCTGATAATGAGGATGTTGGTGATGCTCACTACATGTGCTGGTGTTTAGCGTTACAATCCTGCTGGTGTTGCATCTATTATTAGACTAGCTGATAGAACAGAACGAGTAGATGAGAACGAACTTTTCAAAATGGGCTCAGTGAGAAAAGACAGACGAACCTGGTAAAGTGCATCAGTTCATAATTTGCTCCAGTACGGCCCACAACACGTGATGTTTTATTTAAATGTTTCAATTTTCAAGTCCCTACATGTATTTCATCTGCAATATGTGTATACTCTATAAATTACTAGGTTACAACAAAATGGTACTTCTGCATCTTACATGAAAACATACAATTTTCAACGATTGTCTTTGACTTTTTCATAAAATATTAGTTGTACCATGTAAATGCAGTAGGAGACAGAAAACTGCGATAATTGACGATCTCAACTATATATTTGATGTCTCATAAACACAGCTAATGACAGAATGAAGTCGAATGTATGTGTGACGTATACACGTTTGTGGAAAATTACAGTTGTTCGCACTGTTTGCACGTACCGATATCACCGATATACAAACATTGACCAGACACTCGTGAATTCATTACACAAGACTGTTGAATTGTGAAATAGATGAATAAGTCTGCCATGTTATTACAACAGAGTATAGAACAAGTGTCCATTGTATACACATGTAACACCTATTTTGTAATGTATTGATCCATGTAAATGATTAGGGAACATCTGGTCAAGGTTCTCATACTATATCAGCACTTTGATTAACACATGTATACAATACTGAACAACCCTGATTAGAATACACTCTAATACAAACAGCTTTCTAATTTGTATTACAACATCCCCTTTTTGTGACCAGTGTAGATACTGATGTATTACATTACACGTGCTTAACTCCCGCATCATGCCTAGGAGTTGATACTTCAAGCCAACATGTCAGTACCATGAATACAAGAAGAAGACGTGATTAATTTCAGATAACTTTTTTTAATTATTTTTGTAACCATTTTAAGTCAGGTAGCAGACTAACATGTACATATAACCAACAAAAAGACATGAATGAATATATATAAAAACACATTATCTTATGTGATATACACAATGATAGAAGTGAAGAAAGTAAGCTGTTTCCATGGTGACCAATAAACTAATCATGTTTACTAGTAACTATGGAAACATCAATAAATCTACATTACAGTCAAAAAATGCTAAAATGTATTGTTTTGTACATATAATAATAATAAATAGCTGTGCTAGAAAAGAAACCTTAAACTACCTTCCCAATAGAGATGTGCACCAGTTAATATGTGTAAAGAGAAAATAAATAATATCCTGTAAAGAGATAGATGCATGTCAGCACTATTTCCCCCCCCCCCCCCCAATGTTTATTCAAAAAAAATGCAACTCCTGAAAACCTATTTAATAAGCACTTCTGACTGCATCACTATCAATAAATAATAGTATATTCTTTGTTAGTTAAATGTTGATAATTAATTTAATTCGATTTTAAAATCAGTAACTACAAGTAAATAAACACTCGTTCTAAACCTCTGTGCTCCAGCATTGTTATCCTACCAATCCACCAGCATCTTTAACAAAAAACTCTATAATCTTTCCAACTCTTGAGATCGTTCAAAGAATATCAGTAAACCTTCACAATATCATAATCTTTCACAATAAAATTGATCATTGAGTGACTCCAAAATGCGGTATACATATATGCACTTTATGTCAAATAAACCTGTGGCATTATCAATGAAGCAAAACAAAACAATGCACTGTTCCTATATTTCGTAACAAACTGAATTGAAACTATAAATTATTTAGCATAAATGTTTAAATGTCCTATTTCAGAATAAAATGAGTTCAGTGTAAAAGCTAGCATGAGAGTTTCTGCATATATGTGAGCACTTTATTGAAACTAGAAGATGTTGATGTGAAAGCTATCACAGTTTAACCAGAGCCTTGTTTATAATGAATTAACTGATTAATATATCCATGAAAATGCAAACTATATGTGCTGCTATGTACTTGTGAATGTTGTAGATGAATATGTTAACAAATGAGGCAGTGTTTTGTACAGGTTTCCTATGAAATTCAGGGGTGTGGAGCTATCTTTTTAAACCAATATTAAACTTATTTATTTCTACAATTGACTATTCTTAAAAATAATGTAATGGTTCAAAGGTAATATGTCAACTTGTTTTTATCAAGTTAAGTGTTAAAAGTAAAGTAAGCAATTTGAAAACAAGAGAATCATTTCAGTTCAAACAAAACTATGTGATTAATGTGAAAATGAGTAAAGCAAACTTATGTTCATGAGTGGTCTGTTACAATGATGGGGATACATTAACATTGTGTGATGCTAATATATACATGTACATTATAAACAATCAATAACAGTAAGAGAACAAGGATTCTGTACATAATTTTGCATTCATGTGCACTGCGTTTAACATATATGAAAACTACACATCAAAATCTACAACTACATATACATGTATTTTAATATCAATAAAAACAATATTTGAACACAGGTTCCAAAAAATACACAACCTAAAGTCAAACAAGATAAAAAAATCAATCTTACCATTCAAAAAACTATTTTTCACATTACTTTTAAATTCTGAAGAAAAAAAAAAACCATGATATTATAAATGACAACTCTTACTTTATTTTATATTTTAAAACAGTTTATGCAGTTGGTAAAATGATAAAAAAAAATCAATAAATAAATATAAGACCCTGTTTTAAAAAGGCAAACTTTAAGAAGAATTAAAAATCAAAAAAAAATCTAGAATGAATAGTAAGCAAAAAACATAACTTTCTAGGATGATTCAATACCAGTTTCCTTACTAAATAAGCCAATAAGATTAAGTCACTTTATAAGACAATTAAACAGTAAACAGTTTACTGAAATCATTTGTTTTCTATGCATCATAAGTCAAAAGTAACAACTGTTTAAAACTTAACACATTGTAAAAATCATGTTTACTTCAACGGCTGACTGATTTTACACACTTATGTTGTTGATGTTTTATGTGGCAGCCATTCAGCTATCAGATGTGTTACATTATATTTAGCTACTTAACCGTAAGTTGTTTACGTGTAAACTGAGTCGAAACTGTTTAAACCTGGTTTACCCACACAACTGAGTACACACTGTTAACTTAAAGCACACGTTTAAAAGTTATTAACAGACAACCTATGTATAAACAAAAACAGATGAAATGAAAAAATGTTGGAATTTCTCTGGCTAAGAAAGCATTTTAACAATGTTTGGAGCAATATTTCTTTACATTTAATGATTAGCTAAAAGATCTAAACAAAATAAAAAACAAGAAACTTTATAAATATTCCCAAGTTGTTGCCTCCAGCTAATTGTGACCCAGTTTCAAAACTACAATGTACACATGTGACATATAATTACCTGTGTACAACTACGTTACTTTTATCTAAATTTAGGCACATCCATTATTAACAGTTGCTTTAACATCATGTAGACAAACCTAAATTAGAGCTGACTTTGTTGTACCGTTAAATAAAAAGGTTCAACGGTTTACAAACATGTATATCGCATTGAAAGTGTACTCGCTGTCAAATAAATGTAGACGGACAATCCAAAACTACATGAATTTCAATATTTCTTTAAACATACTCGTAAATGTTTTTAGATTTCAAAAAATGTGGTTAAAACGTTTTGATCATCTTTCTTTCAGTTATTGACTCTCTTAAGCATAACTTTATATAACTATGCATTATCATGGATACAACAAACTTAAATTGTTCACACAGTTAAGTAACAAGGTCTTGCTGGGGACAAAACTTGTGAATATTTTGTAAAAATTGGAGCAAATGTAAAAATCCTGAGGTAGAATTTGTTATAGCACTTTTATGTTAAAAATATATATGTTAAACATGTTAAAAGAATAGATAGATTCAATTCACTTGACAAGGCTATACAGTGAATCCCTTCTCAACCAAACTTTCCCTATAAACTGGGTAGACATCGTAAAAGAAGGCTGTTTTCATTCCTAAATGAGTTTTGTTAATGAACCTGTTCGTATAAACATTTAACTCAATATACCCCTGTCTCTTTGATGTTTGGTACGTAGAGATTCCACTGTACAATAACACTACAGAAAATGCCCCAACAAACACACTTTATATGCAGTTAACATAGATGAACTGTATACACACTGTCAGGTTTACACATATGTATGAGTAATAGAAATGTTCTCATATACATGTACACATTTCACAATCAAAAACACAAAATGCCATTAGAGTGATAAATGTTGGTTTCTTACAGAGTAATCAATACTTGTTATACTTAGTAATCAATACTTGTTATACTTAGTAATCAATACTTGTTATACTTATTGGTTCCCAAGGATATCTGCTGAAGTTGATCTATTTTCCTGGTATAAAAAACAACAAATGCATGCAAAATCGGCACTTAACATCTGTACTGACAACATGTTTTGAAGAAACACTTTGTTGTTATTTATAAACAGTAAGTGTTATAAACCAAAGCTGTTATACATTAATAAAATAACATAGAAAAATGGCAGAGAGATAAAGATAGAGTAATGTACAAAGAAGACTTTGAAAATGTTATACCCTTTAAAAAGCAAGTTTAGTCTATTCACAAGTCATATATACAAAAAGCGAGATCAAATGAAACAGATTTTTAGAGGGAGTAAAACTTTCACATCTTTCCTTTTTAATACATGTATACAAACTTACATGTACATTCATGTTTTTGTCTTTGATACAGTTTGTTATCAAAAACAAAGTCTGTTATTTTGGTGTATTTTCAACAACATCTGTCTTAGAGTGCCCATTAGTTAAAGCATGGTAAACAATCGTAAATCAAAAACAACATAGTTCTTATATAAATGATGTTTCAATTTGTGCAAACACTTATATTATATAAATGCATCTTGAATGGACACACAGGGTTATTATACAGATGTCTTTGTCAACCATTAGATGCAGTATCGATAGTCTTTTCCACCTATGGTTGTTAGATGATAATATATCTTCAATGCACATGATTATTTAAGTTTATAACATCTTAATGTCTGGCTATAACATAACAACTTAACCAAACACTGTAAGTGACGTGTTTTTGCCCTATAAGCACTGATATATATATAAGCCTATCTATGTAGTATTAACCACTAAACTATGCACCAAACATCTCGGGGGTACAAGTTAGAATTGTGTGTATGCACAAATCAGAAGTCCATCCATCCTTGTGCATACATTCATGATTCTACATGTTTATTACCCTTTGTGAACAGGGGAGAAACTACTTAGCTCTACCACCACTAACTTTCTAATGAGCTAGAAGGGAACAGTTGATGAACCCTTGAATCCCTGAAGAATAAGTACTCATAGTTTCATAAGTCACAATTTTGTTCCAGTGTGGCTTGTAAGTTCAAAGGTCAGGAAACTATAACATCACCTCAAGTACCACACGCAGTGGTATTATTATTTGCAGCCTCATTTCGCTTCTCCTCAGTTTGAGCGTCCAGCATTTCAGTAAGGAGGTCACAGAATGTTACGATTCCTTCACGTTTGACTGATTGAAAGTACGCCATTGCTCGTTCTGCAGCCTGACGTATGTGTGTTAAGAGTAACAACAATGAGGGGATATGTCGAAGATTATCTGGGTGATACTTCTGAGCAATGTCCACTATACTGTCCAGAATGTTCTGTCTTATTTCCTGCAGCTTTCCATAACTTGCCAACTTACGTACCTCTGTAAAATGAAAAATGAAAATTTACAATTTGGCCAATTAAGATCGACTGCCTAATGAAACACTTAACCCAAAATACAACAATCAAAACAACAAACTATTCTTTTTTTGCAATATAACAAAAAACACATAAAAGGTTCTAAAGTCATCTGTCTCTAAGTTTACAAATGTTGGAGCAAGGTGAAAGAACAATACATTTTTTACAAGTTGAAGCTATTCATCAAACTATTTCCGTCTACAGAATACTGTAGCCTTAATGAAACAAATTGAAATGCTAATCTTGACCGTAAAGCTTAATGGTATACAAAAGGTATGAGACTAAAACTTTCTAGTATAACTTACCAGCATTAGCAAGTACAGTAGCCTGGAGTAGCAGCAGTTCCTCATTGTGAAGATCATATTGCACGAGTTGCTCGGACACAGCAGCCACCTGTTCTAGTACTTCTGACATACCTAACATGGACCAATATGGCCTGAAACATAGAGAACAGAAACTTAACATCTAGTACATATCACTATAACTATAATATTCAACTGACTACAAAAGATTTGGAAGTCCTAATATATACACTTAAAATTGACTATTTAAGTCTGTAGTTATGATTATATTTAACTGAGAAAACATGTTATCTTATATAGCTCATGTGACTAAATAGAGATTCATAAGTAGTTTTCAATTGATTGCCTTCACTAATACACAAATTGCTTTCACACTTACCTCTCCAGTACGAGATCCGGTGCAATTACAAGCCGTCGTCCACCGTGTTCCATGGAACGGAACGCACAATTCAACAGTAACAATTCCATCCAACAACATTCTATCAAATGAACCTGGTCCCCTAAGCTCAACTCTGTGTAACCTGAAGAACAATGAAAGGCAAAGTTTAAATACGGGACAAATATGTAATAAATCATTAATTGGACTATTAAGTGAAATGTTTAGACAGGCACATAAACTTATCAAGTAACCTGACAAATGGACTAACATGTACTAGCTATAGATGGAACAAAGAGACCATTAAATCTCACAATCAATAGTTCTATATTCTATTGAAAACAGGAGATAAGCATAATAAAAAAAATCTTTTATTACATCAACTTTAATATTTGGGACAGTCACGGCAGGGTATTTAAATATAGAATATAAAACTTGAAATCGTCTGTAGTGTTAAGCTTGGCCCTAAAAAGTTTAAGTAAGAGTCAGTAGCACTTGGACTATGATATTGTATTCTAAATGGAAGTGTATTAGGGTCAGTTTAATAATTGAATGTCCACCCACTTGTACTTGGGAGAGGTTATTACACATGAATATTTAATGAATGGTTTTACGTATACACCTACCTGGCACATTTTTGGCCCAGTTAATGAGGAACACTAATTCTTTTTCTGCCAATTTCACAAATGAAGCTAGTAGATGTGGCCTTGAAGGCGGGACATTATGATTGTGATAACTCTCTAGGTTTGGCAAGTCTGCTTTACTTAAGGCCTCAATAACCAGCGTGGTACGTGATTTCCTAGAATTCTGTAAATATAACAATGGAATGGTTAGTCAACAATTTAGAATTAAATACAAGTTCACGTTACTTCTCTGGTAGTATTTAGGTATTTTTGTTGTAGTCAAAGTTAAAAGCATTAGAGTAAAATCTTCTGCACAATCCCTCAGTAAGATATAGAAATCACTGTTAATTTTCCTCTGTATTTGTTACAACCAATCATCATCACCAAACAATGAATTCATTTTTATCATTAGTTTCTGATTTTTGGGGGATTTATTTTAGCTTTCAACTTTTGTCGGTTCTGTGTGGCCATTTGTTCTTTTCATCCCCGCCACAACGGCCAATGACCTCCGACTTGAAGGATTTTCTATCCCAGATTTTATCCATTACATTTATTTTCCTACCTTAATTCTTAAATCTGAGAAATGGCCAGAAATTCCCTTTTAATGTTCAGTGCTAAACAAGGGAACTACCTGGTACCATTTTTATAACGTCTTTGGTATGACGAGTTCCTTGACTGGGGATTGAACCCGGGACCTCTCACACTCGATGCCAGCACTGTACCACTTGGCTATTGAGGAGGCGGTAAGTTTCTGATAATTTCATACTAAAAGTACATGTATACACTGTTACTGCAATTTAACAAGAGTTTACTAAAGTATAAAGTAAATAAGTAAAGGCCTGTACGTACTGATTTGCCTACCTTGGCAGGTGTGGGACTGCTATCTACCCCGTTACACAGCGCCTCTCCGGAATCAGATCTTGGTCGCTTAGGAGATTTGTTGTTCTGTGTCGTACTTGACTTTCGCTCTTTTCTTTGACTTCCTACAAACAAGAAAGAAGAGTCGTTTAAAAATTAGATATCATTTTTAACTCAATTTACTAATGTCAACCTACGGAAATCTGTCTAAAACTGTATTCATCTGTTGTATATTGAGAACAAATTGTTAACATACTATTTTCTCTTGTTATTTTTGAATAATGCTATGCTTTTACAGCAAAAATAACTTTGCTTTCTTCTTTGATATATTATACTATTATTAGGTTAGTAATCTTGTTTCTTTTAACACAGGTTATGTAAAAATGAAAAACAACAACATACCTTTATTCATGCCCACCTCGTAGCACTTGCGTAGTCTACATGCCTGGCAACTTTTTCGTCTATGTTTATCAATGGTACATGTATTTGTAGCGGGACATACGTAATCAACTGGTCCTGCAAAATAGAAGTTACACAAATGATACAAACTTGAATGATGGTAACTTTGCGAACATAAAGAATTTACAAATGTGTATCACTTTGAATATGATAACAAAAATAATATTACTGACGTATGTACATATACCTTTTTATATTTGTTTTGTTTTGAGACATCATACTCTTACAGTTAAAGATATAGAAGTCAAGTTACGGTATTGAGTACATTCTTGTGGTATCTTTTGCTTCAATACAATTCTTAAGACGTACTTTTCACATTATTTGCATTGATTTGTTTTTGGAATGTGTGACTTTATATTGCCAAAGACCATTCACACAAAAAGCAAATACTTGCCAAATACTATTGATTGTTTAACAGAGATTTTTATTTGATATTTTCAATTTTATTGTCAACATAAACGCTGTTGCCCCATTTATAGTTGATTTAGCAGATAAACGTGAAATATTTGGTCAGCTTGTAAATGATTGAACAATAGACCCTGCAATAATGATAAACAACAAACAAACAAGAAGACCAGGGTCCTGGTATCTTACCTTGTATGCTTCTCTTGAAGAAAGCTTTACATCCTTCACAGGACCATACACCATAGTGGAACCCTGAGGCATTATCACTGCACACCTGGCATAACTTGTTAACTGTGGAACCTGTAAGCAAATAATCAAACATCAGATATACAAATCTCTCAAAACTTACAATTGAAAAGGATATAAAACAGGACCCCAACAAAATGTTCAAATATCTTGTAATGCTAATCAGAATCAATGAATCATGTAAAAAAAGTGATACCAATAAAGAATGCAGGAATTATCTTGGACTCATCCTACAATGTCATTTCTATTTTACTGTAATAAGACTATATATATCACCATCCGATAACAATCAATTTTGCTGACTGACTTGAGAGAGATATCTACATACAAACACATGACCCTACTCAGTTAACTCATGACGTAACCTTTCATCCATTATGTTTTCATGAAATCGAGGGATGTAAACAATTTAGGTTAATCTTGTCTACCGTCAATAAAACAATAGTATGGCAATAACCACTTAAATCCCACATAATCTTTCACCTACATTTTCCTGGGGAGTAATTGTTCACCTTACCATTTGCTTTACTGTTCTTGTATTCCAGTTCCTTTTGTAATTTACCTATTCTAGTTGTTTTACTACTTAGTTATTCACATTGTTTGATTATTCATGGATACCTCTGAGTTAATGAGGTTTTCCACAGAGTTATGTGTGTACTTGATTACAACAAAATCAACATATCTGACTACATGGCATTTTCTACATGGCTTTGTATTTCATAGGCTAGTGATGTTATATTCTAATTTTTGAAGATTACAAATTCCCGAGTGACAGCCGAATTAAGTTCTATCTAGTAACGTTCAACTTCAACAAACACAACTTCAAGTTTACGACTTTTCTGAATCTTGACATCAGAACATTCAATTCTCAGAAGTTGTTGTTTTTTATTCTCAGTTTTTGACTAACTTAACTGTACCTAAGCAATAGGTATAGCTGGTAGTTTGACATCTAAAATTGTTCATGATTCTCTTTCATACTGAGACTTGACCAATAATTCCAAGCTCAAATGATTATATTGTTATCTCAAATCTACTAAATCTGATTTGTTGTTTTTCTATCTCTACCTCTTATATGTAATAGACATTTGGCACTAACTGTTATCTGTTACTAAGCAAAGTTCATCACACTGCCTTCTCAAATAAAAAGCCAATAATTATGCCGAAAACTTTTCGAATCCAAAAGGCTCTCCCCCATTAACTCTGCTTGAACGAGAAAATATTCGAGTCAGAAGGATTACATCCAAGCCCAGACAGGAAATCAATATTATCCCACAATGCCCTAGTTTTACTCCTCGGTGAAACACTACCCCCCACATCTACTGGACTAGTGATTTTTTCTTTCTCTCTCTCTCTATCTCCCCATTACCCTATTTTCTCATAGGAAAAGAAAAAAAACCTGTGTACAACTCAGATCGATCTTTCAGATAATCAGTTTCGTGGAAGACAAACAAAAGCACAGAGGGGGTGGGGGCCAATACTCTAGCGGTAGTTGAGAAAATAACTATGCCTATGTATATGGTTGACCTATTTCTAATACACGAGAACTCATTTAAAATGGTGGCTCATTCATAAACATTTGTCACTCTGAATGAAAGAAAGGGTTTACTGGTTTCTATTTTGAATTGTCCTACAGGGGAAAAAAGATATTTAATCCGATGATTTAAAACAAATACAGTAAAGCATGATGAACTTCTATTCCTATTGAAAAACAGAGACTTATCTGTAAAACTGACACTTTTGAGCCTAAAAAACCCTTCTCCAGCAGCCTACAATACTTGTCTAGACAAAAACATTTATCAGAAAAATCTCTACTTGAAACTTTCATAGTAACCATTTATTTTTTTATGTTTATGTGTGGTTCTCTTTTTATTAAGTGAGTAAAATGTTGTTTCATGAAAATGTTAAACTTATGATCATGAGTTTTAAGTACAACACACTATCATTTAATAAAATAATTCTGAGCTATGAAAATGATGATGTTGAGACAGTTTCCTGCTATGGATGTACAGAGGTTTTAAGAGAATGTTTATCTATATGAATGAATAACTGAATGAGAAGTATAAGAAAGGTTTGACTTACCACCATGAGATGATTCTGGCTTTAACCTGCGTGTGTCTGTGAGGAAATGAGGATTCATCAGCGCAGGGTGAAATCTGTCCCCATGATCCATTGTAGTAGATGTTGGGCTCTGATTCATCGACTGGGTGGGCGGCATCATCGTGTGAACGGGCAGGTAACCCCCAGGCGATATCATACAATTTGTGTCCTCCACTTTGCCCAAAGTTCGATCCAACGTCTCTCTATGAATAAAAGAATCGCATGTTTCATTCATCTCAGTATAACAATCCACCAGCAAAATAATAACCACAGCCAAAACAAGTCACTCACAAAATTTTCTCAACCAAAGGATGGTGCTTTATTAATGAATGAATGGACGTGATTTTCGATTATGTATTCAAATATATTTTCAAGAAAGAACATTTACGAGTTCAAACCATCCCTTCATTGACATTTTTTGCTTGATACCATCTAAAATGAAAGACAATTGCTGAGGTAACTTGAACCATCTGCCAGAGATTTGTCATTATTAGTTTTCCCCTCATATGTTTTCAAGACATTTTCGAATAATTTATATCAGAATATTTCAATTTCCGCTCCTTCCCAATTAAATAAGAAAACACTTTTGTTTATATTAAAAATGTCTATATTGTATTTCAATCTGCAAAAGATTTTTCATAGTTAATGTCTACCAACAGTGCTTGCCCACTCACTCAACTATGAAGTCAATTTGCAATAAACATGATTTTCCTCTGCTTGTATACTTGTTTTGAGAACTCATTATCATATACGTCCATTTAGGTAGCTTTTTTCTTCAGTTAGAGTACTAAACTAACTGTTTCCTGACAAAAACCCACATTTTTAACAGTCTAGTAATTTTATAGCCACGTACTTCAATTGTTTGATACTCTTCAATGTGTCAGACACAGTCTCTATATAGTACACAAAAGATATATTTATAAACACATTAAACAACAATTAACCATGAATAGGTGGACAGGCTACGGATACTGTCTATGGGGGCTTATCAGTAGATGTGTTTTAAACAGACACATTGACATATTTAGTGTTTGTCAATGCATAAACAGACAGAACCAAGTCAAGCGAAGGAATACATACAGGTTTTCACTAACTTCTTTCAAATAAACCGTTCTTGTCACAGTTTAAATCAACAACATCAGTTTAATGGAAGCACATTAATTAACAAATAAAGTTAAGCAGCTGTTTATCTGGAATCACAATCATGTTATGTGTAGCTTATTAATACTAACTGCCACATTTATCAGCACATAAGACATAAAACTTCAAATGTGAAACAAAAAAGATCATGAATCTTGAACACTTACATAAAACACACATCTATAAAATCTACTGTTCAATGATGAAGGCTGTGTTTAAAAGATTCCTATTTGAGCAGTCATGAATGAAACTTTAGGTTCTGTACAGATTAAACACGTAAGCCTTCATCATATTGACAAGTCATGAACCATCATACATTTAACAGTTCAACTTACCTATCATTAAGCACATGAAAATTCAAACTATAAATATTTCAAGAATCGAAAATAACTTTAAAAAATCCTCTTACCCATGATACAAGTCGTTATTATGATCTTGTAATAATTTCATGATGGACCCACTACCCTGGGGAATGTGTGTCTGACCCCTATAGCAAGCCCCGTAAGCTTGGCTATCACAATCATACTCATGTTTAATCTCAGTCCTCAAGATTGGGTAGCTCTCAGAACACTCATTGTATGTATTGTACATGATTGTGTACTAAACCAATGTACCTATATATTCCAAGTACACAAATCACTTCATTGTTTATCATTAACTATCTATTTCATTAGTGTTTAGTAAAATGAATTATCATTAGGTTAACAGTCACCATTCTTAAACTGGTTGACCTACATGTACACTATTACATATTCTTTGTACTCCAAACACACTACATATTCCTGTTCACTGTTATCTTGACAATGTATTTCATAGAAGTTAGAAATTAAAGTTGAATTGTGTTACCCACAGTCATTAGTGTTAATTGGTTAAAATACATGTACACTACTATAAACACTTCCTCCATTTTTACAGTTGAATCATATCTAGGTCTGAACGATCTTCAATACACAGGAGTACTTAAGTTATGTTAATAAGCATAGTGGTACTTGGATGGCTATACACTAGTTTACACACGGCTGTTCATTGCCCCCCAACCTCTGACACAAATCAATATCACACACACGCAATCTGTTCAGAGTTTTTTTCAGTGTTACAGCATCTCCTATTGAAATCACCACTACAGCCCAGAGTTAGCTCCTTTGTTCTGGTAAAAAACCTTTACACAGACGCCATAATATAAATCCAAGTGAGTGAATAAAAAGCCATTGTTTGTTACTCCCTTTAACCAGTCAGTAAACAAAAGTACTTTAAAGTCATTCAGGTCAAAGGAGACCCAGTTTTAAGGACACTGGTTGTATAATCCTAGGGAGTTATTCACACACAAAGTAAAGTTACATGCCCATTTTAAAATAGAACAGACATAATTAGATAAAATGGCCCTGAATTAGCCAATGGTCAGTGGCTGCAATGCATGACTGAACATTACTAGACACTCAATGGTAAAGTCTCATGTGCTAGTGTTAAACTGACCACTACAAATGGCCAGTATATGAACCAAAAGCTGACAGACTAGTTTAAAGTGTTTCATTCAACATAGTGTTCAGTCTTTCAAAATCTAACAGTTTTAGTATGATGGTGTTAGTTAACATATTCTAAGAAATCCATAACTTAAATGTTTGACTCATAAATCATCTTGGTATGAAAAGAAATTATGAATGTGAATATATATACAGACTTGTCAGTTGTTCTCTTTATAACATATACTGTTTTAACTGACATCATTTTGTTTACACAGGTCATTCACATTGTTTTATATTTGGCATAATTTAGCTGAATACATTCATGAGTGTTTTAATTCCTTACATTTATAATTTACACATTTCTAAGCTAGTAAAATGTGTGTAGAATGAATTATTAATATAAGTGTTTTTGTTTTAATTTTCTTCTGTAGTGTGTTTTAGTTGCTCCTTATTTACATTCTTAGATTTATGTATAGAGTATAGGCTTAACTAGAATACACACACACACACATACTAGATGTATATACTATATTTACACACAGTACAAGTGTATGCCATAAGCACAAAAAACAGTACACGAGTCCTTGTCTTGACGTATCTATCTAACTGTACATAAATAGGGTTTAAGTGTTACCATGCACAACAAGTAGCTTCCATACATATAATTACTTGCTGCCAATTAAACTTCAGTTATAGACTGTATATAATCAGATACTAACAAACATTTATGGTTCTTAGTTACTAATACACGTTAATTGGTGCACCTCTTTGTTTACCTTTTCACTACCTCCATCCTAGCTCACTATCGTCTTATAACACGGTATACAGTTCCATGAGATCAATGGTTGGCCACTAGGTCAAGCAGTCTTGACCGCTGGTCAGTTTAGACGTTTAAATTCGACCTTTTGAACCCAACACTACAGACCACACCAATTTCCAACATACGAAGGGAGGTAACTTACTAAACGTCAGAATACTCTCCAATTATTTATAGACAAGTTTTTACTTTAAATTGGACTCAAACATCCATCGACAGCAACTTAAACGTGACCATTTAATTGAGTAAGAAACAAATCCCTAATAACAATACTCAAGGTTGAAATCAAATAAGCTTGTAACCGAATTACCGTTGTTCACTTCGCTAATTGTCTTTACGGAGATACGTTTCCTAACAACTATAGTCTATTTTCCGTAACGTGATACATAGAAACGCGATCCTTTATGGTCCGCATTTTATCGGGCTACGCTTTATGTACAGTACTTGCACATACTTTAAATAGTATACAACATATTTGGCATTCTAAAATATAACTATATATTTCCATATAATTTGGCTCATTCTCCTTACGTATTTAGAGATGTGTCAAACGTCATTTGTTTTTAAGACCACTATATTCAAGTAACATATACTGTTTTGGTACTCGTGGTCTAACTTCGTTCAAGTTGAAGGTTCATTATTTTGAACACGATATTTATGTTTCAACCTCCATAATTGCATTTAAGTGCCTCGTGGAGCATTGCACACATTACACCTCAAAGTAATCTCCCCTTTCCCACCATCGCATCTTTAACTGGAAACTTGCACACACGCACACCTTGTTGACAACAAAAATTAAGGGGTTTCACATAATTATAATCATAATGATCATTTTCAACATATCATAATCGATCTTACCAGTTTTTCACCGTTGGCATTAATGGTTGAACAAAGAATATGGTTTGTGTCTTATACATTCGTCTTTATTTAAGGACGTGTCTTAGCTTTTGGACAGATGCAAATCGTTGCTTCCAAATTTCGTTTGTCAACCTAATTATAAAGTCTCTTTTTTTCTAAAGAAATTTCAGAAACATGAAAACAAGTTTGTTTGCTTTCGTTTACATGCACTAAGTATGTAATATATACATACATTAATTAGTTCGTACTTGCATTTAAAATCACATGTGTTTTTTAAAAAATCTTATTTTTCATAGCTGACCAAAAGCTGAAACGTGAACTGTTTTATACAAACATGTATGTAGACAAATTTCAAGGTTATACACATCTTAACATGTGTACGATTGCAAAGGTAAACCATGTTTATATGGCGCAATGGTATGTTGTTTTTGACCGGGAGGGAGAGACGTGGAGAAATGATGTAAGCATTTTGCTTGTCACACTTACCTTGTATGTGCATCATATCGCTGATAGTTGCCGATCATCCCGCTCATGGGGTTAAATAGTCCATTCGGGTATCGCGCCGGCACTGCTTGTACAATATTTTCCTTCTCTGTAATATGATTATTTACACGATCGTCCCTCGACCCATCGTCCGTTCTTTCGGACAAGAGGCCCACAATCCGCCGATGAGATTCTAAATATTGTTTACTGCGTTCTATAGCAATTTCTTTACTTTGCCGGAGTGCCGCCCATTCTCTGTAGGCACTTGCTAAGCGGCCCTGGTCACTGGTGTTGCTAAGATTTTCATATAGTCTGTGACCAAAATGTTTTCCTGCCTCAGATTTCTTTGACAAATCATGGGGCTCAGTCTCGTAACTTTTCATAGAACACGTACTAAACGATAGATTTTGTCCATGTTGGAAAGTGCTCATACTAGTGCGGGGTTCGTGGGGGTGGCCTTTACCGCCGTATATGATGGATTGTGCAGCGCTACTGGCCAGGGCTGACGCCACTAATGTGTCTATCAAACGTCCTTGCTCCGAAGTCAGTCTTTGTTGAGGAGTCACACTGGACTCACTATCACGACGCCGTTCGATGTCTCTATTACATGGTTCCTCACCTTCACTCACTTTAGGGGACACGCATTCTAATTTCACTTCTGAATGTCTTCGCTTTTCTATCTGCAATCTAATGTGATCTTGGTATTTTCTGAATGCTCCCATTTTCTCACCGTCTTCTACAGGCGGGGATAAAGTTGTAGGAGATAATATTTCCTGCTCAGGGCTTCCTGGCACTTTTTGTTCATCAACAGAATGAGATTTCATAAGAAGTTTGTGGAAAATATGAGACCGGTCCTCGCCCGTTTTCTCAGTTTGTATGCTATCCTCGGAGGTCTTATCCGAATCCTTGACTGGGACAAACACTTCGCCGTCGGACCCGTCTTCCAGGGATCCGGCGGGACTGTTGCCTTCCGAGTCGCGGGAAATTCGTGCTGACACTGAATTACCGCCCCTCTCTTCCTCGGACATAAACTGTTCAAAAGAAGTCCGTCCAACCTTCGGTTTCTTCGGAGGTGGCATGGTGCTCATTCAACACATCAAACTTAAACAGATCCTGCTGGATAAGGCTCTTCTATGAGGTGTCTGAAAGTATATAGAATATAATTCTTATTTTTATGTTAAGTCCGAAGCGCTGATAAACTTTTGTTTTTTTTCCTTTTCTTCACTTTGAAACTTTGGAAGGATGCGCGCTTTTGAGTGTGCGTAATTTTCAACCTGGATTTACTTTAACCAATAGTTCACTGATTTCGCTAGGTCCACACCAACTCTAACATTGTACTAAAAAGACATAACTTTTATTTTCTTTCGTAACACATGCTCGATCATGCACCTTTACCTCTTTTTATTACAAAAAAACACAATATGTATAATGAAATATATGCGCGAAGGTAATTATTTTGATGTAAAAACCACGAACAATATCTAGTGGAAATGACAGATACTGTTTGGCTGAAAATAACATGTTATCATATGTGTACATGTATGTATTCTAGTTATCGTTGCGGCAACGTTCTCTGCAAAAATGCTTTCTCAAGAACCCAGTACGACAAATGTGTTTACCAAGAGAGACAACTGTGCACTTATTGCATTTTGCAGCAAAATCTCATTATCTCCCATGACATACTTAGTTGCCGGTTTTGCTTCGATTCTTGATCCATCCTTACACAATTTGTGCCAACTTTGTTTTAAATCGACACTCTTTAATCAGAACAAGTGTAGATATGTGTTTTGTCACACTTTTAGCTCTTTTTTATTCCCATACTTTACTTGAACTGCAGTATATTTGCGTTCTGCCTTTATTGTATAACATCTACACCTACATGCCCCAAACCATCACATGCTCATACTTACGCAGCAAGTTACTCCAAGAAAGCAAACATGGATTCATCTAAAGTAAACAACCAATGTCTCGTATGTATCGCTTATTCCCGTGTATATAACAGTACACAGCAGTAATATAAATTGCAATTTCTCTCTGCAATGTCTCCCTAGTATAAACAAGACGACTTGATTCAATAGTATGACATCACGAACTGCAGCCCCTCTGTGTTGACCACTTACTATGTTCGCCTTTCTAGCGTCAATGACATGTCATCTAGAAAAGTTCGATTCGATCAACGGCATGTTGTATTAGAGCGGTGTGACTGAACTATTTTGTTTTATTTATAGCATTGTGACCGCTGTATGAACTCCAGTGCGCTACCTCGAATGAACCTCTTCTATGCTCTCGTATCCTCAAACGACCCCCTCTGTGAATCGCGCTTGCGCAAACTTGACATTGCATTAATTCTACATTTTCCGTTTCCTTTAGACAATGACTAAATGCAAAACAATCGTTTCTCGCAATTCATGTGTTTAGCTCATTGACATGCGGTCATTTTTTATTTTTTTTTGAAAATTCAAATTTCTATGAAAAAACAACTTATATAGATGGAAATTGCGAGTTTGTAGTTTCGAACCTGCTTTTAGAATCAAAGATTACTCTTGTTACTGGTCTAGTTAGATGCAGATGGAACTCACATAGGACACTTGCTCTATATTACCTGTATACATGAACGTGCGAAGGTATACAAGGGTAAGATGTAACTGTTACCTGTATTTAAACTCTGCTAATTATATGTAAACTCAGTCTTTGTATTAGATTTATAGACTCTTGACATGGTACGTAACTGACATGTACGCAGCATGAACCAATAAATATCTTTGGAAAAAGAAGGAAATAAAGGTCTTCCGTGATTTTTAAAATAAAGTCTTGTATCGCAGAGAGCTTTTTTTGGCGATTTAACGAGGGAGCTTATTTGACATTTAAATCAATTGAGAAAAACAGGATATTGTAAGCAAAATAAGACACTCTTCCTCGAACAGTGCACCAATATCAGTTAACAACAAAGAAGGAGTGAATTATATTGTCTCAATATAGACGAATAGATTGCAAGAAAAATAATCTTTTTCGGACGGTCCAAAATTCCTGTAAAATGAAAACTTTAACGTACGTGTCTGAGAGAAGCTCTTTCATTTTATTTGTTTTCACGTTCCTAACATCAACAAAATTTGTCCTAAGATTTCTAAACGAATTAAATAACTAACACATGTCCTTATATACATACATACATAATATGAATTTGCGACTGACCTATCGCATAAAGGTGGATTTCAAATCGATAAACGCTGGCTTGATGTGTAATTTCTACGAGCCAAGCAGTCAATATGTAATTCATAGTTCTTTTATTCAAGGAAAACAAACGTTACATACAGAGAACACACAAAGGGGAGGTCATACAGGTGATCACAAGCTGCATGACATTTCGTTTCTAATTTATTTTAGTTTCTCGGTGTTTTGCTTAAGACATTTCAAACACTTTCTCCAGTAATGTTATGTTGAGACTCGATATAATGTTGATTCACATGCGTGGATCTGTTGCCAAGTACTATATTAACAAAACAACAACAACAACAACAACAACAACAACAACAACAACAACAACCACAACAACAACAACCACAACAACAACAACAGTACATCATGAATAACCGGCTGAAGTGTTCTTTTTTTAATAAAGTAAGTAACAACTGGCACTTAATTATTTACATGCATACGAAGCTGTGTTCATCTAAAGC
>ENA-OREC01000165-OREC01000165.1-marine-metagenome-genome-assembly--contig:-NODE-165-length-19698-cov-13.646756_pt1 | contig 19698 bp, 10 predicted proteins | sample MGYA00248626_ERZ508543 | MGnify/ENA primary metagenome ERZ508543 (study PRJEB26211, sample SAMN05518279) | marine metagenome | isolation source: Puget Sound, Washington, USA | host: Bankia setacea...
TTGAGTTCTTTAAATAGTTCTGAGGATGGTGTATACAAATCACAGTCTAAGATTACTCGTGCTGCCCTCTTTTGGAAGTTAATCTTCCAATGTAGAATTAAAGTTACCCCAGTTAATACAACATAACTCAAGATGAGGTAAAATGTAAGAGTTGTAAAACAGTATTCTGTTCCTTCTAGGTAAAGCACTTATTCTCGACAAAAAGAATAAAAAAGAATTACACTTTTTAATAAGCTGATTAATGTTTTACTTGTATGCTTCCATATCTCTAGTTCGCTACAGCAGTAACAGTTTTAGATGCAACGCGATAGTCAATGAATGTAACTAATAAAATCGATAACTTGGATCATTTTTATTTTTTGTTATTTGGTCGTACATGTATTGTCAAATCGTCAATCTGCAAAAAATCAAATGTCGATATTGGGATTGCGTGTGAAAACTATTATCAACACACCCTAGTTTACAAATTAAATACAAACTGTCAACGTGTACGTCTAGTTGCTGAGACATTAATGTTTCCTGCACACTCACAAAAAAAACTCATTACTAGAGAGAAAGATGTAGACGGCAACAAGCTGATGATATCACGGACAACACGGGCAAACTTAAATCCCAGTGCAAAGGCAAATGGTTAAACCACGGTTCAAAATTAGCTTTAAGCATTCATGCATTTCTGTGGATGGTTCTTGCTTTATCCAATTACTGCCAGTCATTCTGACGTGACGCACCCGAGCATGGACCCTAGAACTGATCTACATCTACCGACGACAGACAAGATGAACAACACGAGTCTGACAAGGTCCAGGTATCATCACGTACTACAGCGAAGTAACGAGTTCCAATAGTACAACCCTTCGTTAGCTTTAAACACCAAAACAATAATACATAGTTAGCAGAACGGGTGCATTTACAACTTTATCGCACACTCCCCAATCAAGGATCGCGTCATACCAAAGACGTTAAAACGGTACTAGTAACTCCCTTGTTTAGCACTCAACATTAAACGGGAAGCATGGGCTCTTTTTAAAAATAAATAGATAAAATAGCATCATCGTTGAGGGCCCTATGGAAGATTGATGTCAAATAAGTTCCCTCGTTAAATATCGTCGAAACAAAAACAAGCAATAATTCATTAGTATGTCGGTAACAAAGTATATGTATAGCATGGTATGTACATGGAATGTCAGCACAAGACTTTCATGTCTGTATTCCGCCATTAAAAACGTTCATTTTCTATCTAAACGCTCGAACACATTTCTGTAAACCATCACATTCTTTGGGGCCGTCCATCCGAGGAACTCGCTTTGAATGTGTGTTTTAGTTTCTATACATGCACTAATTTAGTTGAGTTTGATTGTGAAACTATTAGTTCTTCTCATGTAAACTTGTTGTTTTGGAAAATCAATTGTGTAGTTCTTAATTAAGATTAGCGTACTTAACATTTATAACTTGAAGCATGTATGTAAATTTGGAATAATTAAACTTTAATTCACCATCAGGAGATAAGATTCCGTTTCTGTTTGAGATTATTATGGTTGTAGTTTTATTTTACACTGGTTCCAAAATAGCTTAGTCTTTTATATAATGGTTTAACTGCCTTGCATTAGTTTTATTTCTTAGACCAAGGAGTCAGATAACATACCTACATGTAATTAAAAAGTGTATAAAAGTTAATTACTTACGCCACCTATATGTGTAACAATTCAGGGTCTTGCCTCGCGCGGGCCTTTTGTGTGTCTTATTAGGCCCAGTGCGTGTGATACGATCTTGGAGAGCAAAGGTCGGGGCCTCGTGAAGCCTTCTGTCATAGTTTTAATAAGCCACATTAACTGGTAGCAGCTTTTTTGTACCTGGATCTGACTTAAAATAACGATTTCGCATTTTTACAATTAGAAAATCTCCTGATGTATTATAAGTTATCTTCTAATTAATCTCACATTAAACTCATCAATGACGTCCTTTCATGTTTGAAGGGTTTTAGCGTTTCTTTTTAAGACATCACCTTTAATAATGACTAAGGTATACTAATATGACATCAAATACTAGTTTAGTATGGATACCCTAAAGCCAATGATTAAAGTTCGACTCTCGTGGTGTTATTATTTTATCTGAATCTTCAATCACAACCTCAGGCCAACCATTAACATAACATCCATTTTACGTCAATACTTAAGGTTTTTGAACATCTCCGTACTTTTTGCGTGGTTGTGACTAATTTCGAAAAAAAGTTTCTTTTTTTACCGAGAAGTTGGGCATGCACACCTTTGTACAACCCCCCGTAGAGCTGTGCTTCGTAACATAGGAGACGGTGTGGAGATAATGCAATATCGTTAATGTCATCTAAACATCTAAATATTAAAAAAACGCTCCAATCTTTTTATGCGTAGTGCGTCGTATATCTTATAACAGTCTGGAGTAGGTTTAGAGATTAGAGGGTACATCGGTGTACTATTGTATGTTGAATTCAATCTTACAACTTCCTACTTCCAAAACCATTGCTTCAAGGGAGATAATGAACTTTAGCAAATTGGCAACCTTGAACTTGTCGACAAGGTGCTTTTTTGCCAGGAAATTACTTGGGTCTTAACTGCAATTTTTCTTCGGATATAAGTACATGCACTAACGTTAAAAGTACCACAATGATTATGATAAAGGTAACTATGAAATACAATACATATCATGAAGTTCGAATCTCAAATGTTTTAGCTGATGGTGGTACTAACACGGGGCGATGTGTTGGAAGTCAATGCCCTCTTGAATCAGGACACCAGAGACGATATGCGCAAAAACGGTTAATCTAAAAAAGGTATAGTTAACAAATCTAAAATCAACCTTCGATACAAATGAAAATATACATTCAAGCAAGCGAACAACCAAACATTAAACATACAAGTACACACAAGCAAACAATCAGTATGCAGGGCCTAATTGATAAACACTCCGGAAATTATTCATTGTGTGTTGAATCCGGTTTGTATTAACAAATGAATCAGATAACTTTAGATTACTCGATAGACCTCGTATATAGATGCACACGTATCAATCTAGGCTCTCACTTTCAATAGTTCTGACCACAATTAAGCACTTTGAAATTAATCCGATTACTATCATTTTAATTAAGTTAGTGTTCTTTAAGCTGTTACGGTTTATCAAGCTATAACAACAGTAATGGACCGAGCTCTTCAAACCTACGAGAGCCCATTATCCGGTTGACAATAGTGCTTTTCGACGAATTGGTTTGTATCATGTACTGTGGCCAGGGATTTAATTGAACACCTCGTCACTGCTCATCTGCTAAACAACTCAAATGCATAGATTGGTGTAAGCAGACCGCTGTTACCCCATACTAACTTGTTTGACCAATATATACAGAAACAATACGCCATACATGTTAAGAAGAGGGTATACGAATAATTGTCGAAATATATTAGTAACGAAACAAAACAGTACATACAAAATAAATATTTACACAGTTATATGATGCAAATCAACAGTAAACTAATTTAAATGCAAATAGACAGTATCCTAAATAGAGCAACGGGATCCATATACAGTTTGTAAAGAACCATCTGACCACTGATGACGTGATAAACCTTGTGTATACAGTTTGATAGTCATGCTTCAAAACTTCAATAGCCCAAAAACACTTTCATCTACGTTTCTGTCAAATGTTGAGTTTTGGGAGGTCTGACATGGTGTACTTATATTGACAGTAGATAGTATAACAGAATCAACATACACGGGCACCTCCTTCGTACAACACCGATATCAGTACTTGTAAAACCATCACCGCCCGGGTCTATCTCACAGGGAAAATACATTTAAAACAACAAGGTCAAAGTCATAACTCACCATTCTAGTTAACAGATCCGATACGTGTATGCTTCACGCATTTAATCAGATTTTCATCCCCCTTCCATCAGATTTTGCGTCATATTTTCGGCTTTGCCTGACAAGGGTAGCATAATCTCGACCAAGAATTGTCAAGATAAGTAAGTCTATGATAAGACCTTCAATCAAGACTAGAATTTATAGATTCCGTGGAGAAAGTAGTAGATAGACATCATATGATGAAAATACCATTTCCTAAATAACAGAAAGAACTGATAGAAACACCGGGATCTTACATTACAGCTCATAGAGGCAAAAACGGCACTGATATCTCTCGATATTAGATAGGGAAAAAAGACTATATTGTGTAATTTGTAGAAAAACGGTTTTACAAATGTGTGACAGTAAATATGGTGATCACAAGACCTCTTGTCATCAGTAAATCACATCAGGAGTTCTGAGGCTACCGTGAGACAGCCCGTCAAATAAAACCTTAATGTAAAGATAATGAAAGAACGAAAAGGATGGACTGGACTGAGTGATATCTTTCTTCAAATGCAACGCCAGGATATAACAGCTTACACTACGCTAATTATAGTTGAGTAGCAGTGTAACACTTGCCATTACTACGGTTTTCAAAACATCATCGAAAGAGTGAATGTTTATAAACAAAACAAGTCTTCCGTCTTTGTTTAAACATGACATGCATTTCAAGCAGCCCAATAAGTGTTGTCGTTGCTTGTATATGACCAGGAGTTAGACAGAGTCCAAACTCTTTTTCAGATATTTTTGTTTAAAATAAAGCAGAAAAGATACACAACAAGGAAATCGCTGAGAGCGAGGAATGCTCCCCAAACGCCTATTGTCTATAAACGTTGTATTCAAGCACTACTTGTACACGAAGACATGACAAAGATAACCTTTTTACGAAACGAATTAAGGAGAGATAACTCAAGTAACATGTAAGATAGGAGTATGGTTCACATCTTCTGCACTTCCTCTCATTAACATCTATGTATGTACCAAGTTTAATTTCAATCCCTTTTGTACTTTCCAAGATATGGCCCGGACAGGCATCTATTATGAAACGGTTTTGAAACTATTTTCTCTCACTGCTTTCTATCTATAAACCAAGTTTCATCTCAATCTCTTTAGTATTTTCCAAGATATGGCCTGGACAGGCATCCATTATGGTTAAAATGGTTATTGGGAGATAACTCAATAAATATACAGGATAGGATTATGGTTCTTGGATTCTGCCCTTCCCCTCATTGTCATTTATAAACCAAGTTTCATTTAAATGCCAACAGTTGTTTTAAAGTTATTCGCCGTGCAAGGTACCGGATGGACGGACGGACGGACAAAGCGGCGACTATATGCTTCCCTCTTTGGGGAGCATACAAATGAACTTCAGTATAACGTAAAATTGGTTTCAATGTTACGAACCCTTATAGTAAGTGCGTGTGTAAGTTATTGATGGATTGTGTTACTTTGACGTTCCTTTAACTTCATCAAAAGACGCAATACAATCACCCTCTTTATTACAGTTGCAGTATTTCAAACGAAGAAACGAAGCCTAGCCCCCATTACTCACTATACAACAACTAAATATTTACAAGCTGCAATTGGAGTTGCGTAAACAAACCGCTGCAGCTTCAAACATGGCTGATAAATGATAGTTAGCTAGGGATCTTCACCGTGAAAGTATTTAGCTTGATTTATGTCCCTTGATCAACAGAGTGTTCACGTATCTTCACAATATCACAGCTCTTATCACATACGTTTAATAAACACGATACGAGAAGCCTACACAACTGGGCTTATATTTGATAACAACATGAAAACATATATATGTGTATGGGATATCATTTGCTAGTGGTTTTATAGTGTAATTAATATAATGTTTCAGTATATCATAAATGTTTGTACACTTGAACTGTGTATTTCATTTTTTTATAACAGTGTTTGTTTGTTTGTTGGACATAAGCAAACAAATAATATTGGTATTCGATTTAACATATCAATAAAATTGTGTTTGTGTTTGTTATGGAAACTGATATATTCTTTTCTTTAAATTATGATATAAAAACATTATGATGCATGTTTTTTGTGCTAATAATAACAACAACAACAACAACAACGACAATAATGATAATAATAATAATAATAATAATAATAATAATAATAAAAATTATTATAACAACAAGGAATACTGGAAAGTGCCACATATTATAGCATTGACTTTCATCATGTAGTAGGTGATACTGAGCCATTGTATTGATGACAAATAATTGTATAATCTCTATTTAGAAAAAAGTAACGAAAAACAGCTAAATATTGCTTGTTTTCAGAGTATTTTTGTTTGAAGAAAGGACATTGACCTCTATACCAATTTACCCAAAACATGTTGGTAGAACAAAACAGGTTTGTAAGATCAATACAGTTTTCATTTATTTTGTTGAATTGCTCAGATATATTTCCCACTTGTTCCGCCTGATGATCAAACAGGCTGTTTTCCAGGCATTAATTAGTTCTTTTGGTTTTGTCACACTAACTTGTAAAAAAACGAATATACTTTACTTTGGGCTTTAATTATATTTTCATAATCATTCGAGTAGCCCACTTCATAACCAAATATTTTTAGGTCCAAACAAAAACAAATACAAATAATTTCAGTAACTGTATAGTAGCAATAGGAATACATTTGGGAACACATCACGTAGTGGGAACACACATCACGTAGTGGGAACACACATCACGTAGTGGGAACACATCACGTAGTGGGAACACACATCACGTAGTGGGAACACATCACGTAGTGGGAACACACATCACGTAGTGGGAACACATCACGTAGTTATTTATGTGCAAACTCACTTATATACTGTTTGTTTTTACTTATCATTGAGGTAACAAGAGGTGTATTGACAATGTCGCAGTCTGGAAATGGTGGAGGACGTCGGTTGAACATTACCACAAATATGGTTGATGAATTTGTAAAGTATGGATGTCAAACGGCAAACAAACATAGAATCGAGAGACTGTCTGTACAAACCGAATTAATATTGCTACATACAATCTACTAAAAAGTAACGAAACATTCCTTAAGCCTTTCTTTCAGACAGAATAAACCCTTCGGAATATTGTTACATAATCTACCAAGAACATTGGCTCACGAGGACAAGATAAACCGTAAAATTAAACAATGTTGCTGATGGGGCAGACAAATACGTTCCAGAAAGCTGACACCAACAATACCCGACTTAACAGTACCGTTACGTTCCTGTAACCACGTAAAGAAGTCTTGAAGGCAAAGGAATCCGATCGCCAGCTCTAGATAGACTTTATTTTGTCGATAAGCGAACATTATTTCCGCTATCGATTACAATCGTCGAACGTACAAATAATAAAACTGTTAAATCTACATAGATTATTTCTCGTATCGAAATATCACACAAAAATAAATAAATCTATCAGATAAATTGCCATGATGATGAAAAATATGATAGTAATTTTGACTTTTAGCCCTACCAAAGCTTTCAGCCAATCAGTGGACAGAGAATTTGAAATTTCGTGGTTAGAATATGGCAGAGGCGTGTGGCTTCTTTTGAAAATGTTGAGTTGCGGCTCTAAAAGACGTTATGTGGTACCCTACGGGGTTGTACTGATTATCGTGCTAGATTGCCCATATCAGCTCCTATCAGATGATCAGATTCAAATGCGAAATCTCAGAAAATATGCAACCATTAAATAAAAGTTTAAGATTTGTTGGAGCGATACTAGACTGGTTTGTGGAAAGTGGAGCATTCTTGGATCCTGGAATGATCGTATAAACATAGTCACCCGTCTGTATAAAACACGTTTATTACCCGGTCTCTTTTAAAGTAGCGGCACCTGACAAAGAAGACAGTGTAGGTCTAGGAACAACACCCTGCTGGAATACCACATGCGTCGCTTGGTTGTGGTCTTAATAGAGTTTTCAAGTATAAACTTTATAATTAAATTTCGAGCAAAAGAATGAAGCCATTGGGTAAAACAGCATCTAAGTATAATAAAGTAATATAAAGCTGAAGAAAGGGAACGTAACAAAGGAATAAAGGGAATGAATGAAGGGAAAAACCCACACAAAAAACAAAGATATTTTCAAAGCAGAAAACAAACCTATTGATGAAAAGATTACAAGCAATATAACAAGATTGAATAAAAGATAAGGACATTGCTGATTTAAGGAAAGCACTATTTCGTAATCGTATTTTATTTGTGTAATATACCAAGCACATTGTAGTATTCCCATATTGCCAACAGAGAAACAACTCCATGCAAGAAATTGTATATCTTCCAAACACTGCGACAACATATCATTGCTGAATGGGTTAGGTAGAAGCAAGCTTAAACCCTTTGCAGAGATCAATCACAAAGGTTTGCACTAGAATGATTCATACACAAAGATGTTAAGAAAAATATAACCGTAGGTATATGTATGACCTACTGTTGTTGAAACTGAAACAAATAGTGGAAATATAGTCCGGTAGTAAATCATTTAGGTTTAGTATCGGCTCTGACAATGAGCATGCCCCCCAATTTGAGAGGTTAGACTGACGGCGAACGACTTCACTGAAAGAAGGAAACATAGGAATAAAGAATCGTGAAATACTCTACTACAGAAAACCAGAAATATCATAAACGCGGTAGCGATAAGCTTACGTCAAGATAAAATTTGTGAAATGTCATACTAAGTATTCCAGAATCATGATTAAGGTTGATAAGTTATGATAAAGGGGATAAAAGGTTTTCGTAGGCTCGGAAGGTGATAAAATGATAAACAAATCTCCCGCTCTCGTGCCATCTAAGCATTTGTAAAGTAGGTTTGATAGAGGGAAAGTCAATCACTCCAGTAACGTGCATGAGGTGGGTATCAAGATGGTACAATAGTTAGGGGTGGCTTATCAATTTGACGATATATCTGCTGAAGAAAAAAAACATGGATTAACATAATTAACCATTTTCGAATTAAGTGTATGACATGCATATAGTGTGTGTCAGTGTCAGCATTAAGTCGTCTTTTGTTATAATGGTTGACCATATCTTATTTTGTCATAGGTGTCTCTTTTTGAGTTGTAGTCACATGTCTAGGTTTTGGATATTGCGATATGTTTTTATCACACTTACATTTGACTGTAGACTTCATTGATCATCCCACGTTTGAATAGTTGATGGACGAGTTATGGATGAGACAAAATGGTACAAATGATATATGTTATTGTATATAAAAGGTAGGACTTACGGTCGGCACTTTAACGAGGTAAGGATGAACGGCAACATAGTTTAACCAACATACGGACATTTACAAAACATATCTATTCGTCCCCTCGGTATTTCGTTTCAGTTAAGAAGTTTCCCCGATGTCGCCAATGTCCCTGACTACCCACCAGCGGTGATGACTCAAAAGGATGACAAATCAACAAATTCTTGAGTAAGTCCCGCGTTCGTCGTACTACCATCATGTCAAGTCATCAAAAGCATGTACCGCTACTGTTTTTGTTGATTCTTCTATTCAACTGTTTTATTTTGCCTATTTGAATTTAAAACTGCATAAGTGACTAGACCAACGCATACCCCAAACCCAGACCTACGTACACAGACGAGTAAGTGTTGCACGCCCTCGCTGTAATGCAAAGAGACCGTTATAAGATGGTACAAGTAGTTGACAAAGAAGAAGCTAAGCAGATGGTGCATTAACGCAGTAGGTTAAGGATCAGTCATTGCGTCGTTATTTATTAAAATATTGTTTTTGTTTTTTATGACGGGTTGCAGTAAAAACATAAATATCATTATGACATTGCATTATATAATTGCAGATCAATATTAATATGAAATAAATAGACTCTATTCCAGTCCTAGTAGAGAGAGGTCCTTATTAAACCAATGGTCAGCGAGTCGTTGGCCAGTTTAGTAGATTACGTTGTCGTTTCAACATTTACCAAAGAATATGTTCATGAGTTAACACAACTCGTTCCACTTGTTTTACTTTAACAGAACGAGGTGATACATGTCTGTTTAAGTTAGAATGTTTTTCTTGTTGAAATGTTGACTTTAATCCTTTTGCCAAAACAGTTAACTTGATTTGTTTGGACTACACTCGTTTCCTCTTTCATCGGAACATACTTATCTCGTAATTTCCAAATTAACCACATTTAAATTTACACAAGCGTAATGAAGACACACTGATGTCAATACAAAGAGTTGTTATACTCAAAGGTGGGATTTAATTAGAATTTGAACGTGCTTTACTTTTGGGCTGTACTTGCTCATAATTGTTTTTCTTCCAGTTATTGTAAACAAAATCATAAAACTATGGTAACGGTTACACTTCAAAAACGTCGCAACGAATGTTTGTATGTGATAAAGAAAAGCATGACAACAAAGGCATTCCAAGCAACGGAGACTCGCGTTTGAACGTGATTAAGATATCTGGGAAAATAAAATTAGCTCTATGTTTTGGATATTATTTCCAGCCGGGCTATTACACTATTTAATTGTTTTCGTTATCTAATGCATGTTCTTCATTGTGCAGTCTCGGTACTATCATATACTTTTAGTCACAGTTCTGAGCAATAAAGCTGCTGGACTATTAAAATTATGTGAGAGTTTCTTTAGAAGATTTTACGACGTTCTTGAAATTATCTATCTACCCTTGATAACTGAAATTTTGCCAATCGCTATATTGCCTTCCTTATCAGAGTAATAACGACTCGATCATTACCACATTCTGATAAAACATTACATGAAGCATCCATAGTTTGTTGAGGAAATTACACCGATGTTTAATTAAGATATAACTGTGGCCTGGTATATCCGGGTGCAGTTTAAAAGGCAATGGCGTCAACGGGCCAGTTACAAAATATTACCAGTTACCAATGTGTTAAGTGAATATCAATTTAAGCCACAACATGAGACAGAGGAAGAAAAACTATAAGTAAAAAAACCTCAGTGATGCACCAATGCGGCTAAAACACCCTTCGTTAAGTTATCTATTATAACATCAGTAAGTAAATTGTATTGCCCACACTTCTGAATTATATGTTTTACTGAAACACTTGTAGTTTGAATGTTAATTAATGAGATAGGATCACACATTGATTGTACAGTTTGCGTTTTAATCACTCATATAATTCTGAGCCAGAAAAAAACCCGTTAACTTTCAATATCTTTATGATGTTATATGGAACATTTAGTCGTGTTTTGATACTTCTCTGCCAACAAAAAAGAAGAGCCCAAAAATAATTATGATCAGAAAGATAAATACCTAGCTCTAATCCCTAGAGGGGAATATTTTTCAATCCACTCATTCGAGTCTCCGATGTTCGCTCTTTTTATTTAGCTTTTAAGGTTTGTTTTAAAGTTTCGTTTTGTCCAGGGTAGTGGAGAAAAAACACGAAACGTCCACATGAGTCCTACGTTCGAATGTAACAGCCTTGTACATAGAAATCCCATTAGTAATTAGTATTTATAGATGCAAAAAACTAGGAATTGGTTAAAAACTACAAAACCTCAAACATTGGCATTATAAAAGGAAATCAATCAGCGACACAATGTTCGGATACAAATTGTACAAACGTGTAAGCCTAGGTTTTTACTGCACTGTAAGCCGTTCTTGGCACAATTGTGAAAGATGTTGACACTTGTCGGGGGAAGGCCTAGATTGAAAAAAATATTTGAAATAACACAAAAAAATACTCCCTCCTTTTGCAGCTGCTCGTTAGAAATTACGACTTCGCAAACAAGAACAAAAGAACAAGAACTTCTGAGCGTAGGTTTTTCTAATGACACTCTCAGAAATATGGAGAACTCCCTAATGGCATCAATATAATAAATTAACAGCACGGGGATTGATATTGATAAAGTGATTCATTTCTCGTTAAAAATGATAAGTTTGTGCAAGTTCTTAATCATTGGGAATAATTATGAAATTCTCATTTGAAAAATATTGGTATTTTCTAGTATTTTTGATAGTCTTTCAGTAAATGTTTCATTAAACCATCTCGTATTAAAATGCTACGACATGCAATTAAAGTGTTAGTAAGTGTAAACAATATAGAAACAAATTAAACCTTTTTTCCATCACTATGGCATTTTCCGGTCACAGAAAGAAACATAAGTACAAGGTTTATTATATTCTAAAAACATTTCGGAAATGAAAAGGAAGCATATGTTGCCTTTAAGTATGTGACTTTTATTTAGAAATGTCACTGTCCGGCATGAATAATATTACTTCTGGAAAGTGCATTTGCCTGTGTTTCACCTTCGCCGTATTAACCTGTGATGTGTTGTTATTCATTTCCTACAAATTTAACGAACACAAGTCGAGCATATTTAATAAAAAGCACATTACTTCGTAACAAGAAATAATAAGACACTATTCAAGGACATCGCCAGACTTTTGTTTCCCGCAATAGTGACACAAGCACACCAATAATCATACTTTTGGAAACGTTTAAGAAAAAACAAACAGCATTTCGATTTGCTTTATTCGATGACCATAGGTTCGGCGTTTTAAATTATATTCAGATGTTCTTATGCTGAACACACGTTCACCTCGAAGTCTTTGAAACTTCTAACACAGCATTTACCTCAAATATGTTAAAAGTGTTGACAATGCTTAGCTACTTAGTCTCTCAAGAACTGGTCAGCTTTCTATTTTGATCAACACTCATTCTTCCAATCGCTTTGTTTACAGTTTAGAGAATATTCGAACAGAGGAGTTCCGATTGTATGAGTCACGTGCTTTGATTGTTATTATCGTTTGGCCATTGGCTATTTGTCTAAGATGACGACAAAGACATGTAAAATTTAAACGACCAGTGTTACATCTTTAATTCGATGTTACAATTTTTTTCGGTAAGTGTCGTGACTGGTATAGTGATTAATTTCTATTATCGTGGAAAATTGAAAAAAATAGTATAATGGGGTCACGAAAACCGATGACATGCCAAATGTTATCTTGTCCTAGGTCGAAATATATTTTTGCTTTATTTATTTTAATATTTTCTAGGTAAGAACTGATTATCTCGTTGTACTAAATAGCTAAAGGACTTTACTTCTTATAATTTATTGTTCTCAATTGGTTTGCCGCCATGTGTATAGTACCTTTTAAAAGCTCGCATTCAATGTCAACACTTAAATAATTTTCTCAATGTTGACTATGTCTTCTCTCTAGTTATGTATGGTAATAAGTTTGGCTGAATGTATGCTAGTATACTCGGTAGATAAGTCAAGGACATTTACTGTGTCACATCTGTACTTGAAATTCAACTGCATGTGTTTAATAGTATGCCGTAAATGCGTGTATTATACGAACATGTATGCCGTTAATTGCAAGTTTATGCGAGCTGGCCTTATTTTTGTGTCTAAAACGAGTGTTTAATAGTGCACCAAATGCTATGTTTTTGTTGAAATAGAGCACACCTGACACCGTCGTGTATACAAACTCAGTCGAGTTGATCGTTAAACAGACACACAACACAGCTCGTAATTCTAGTCACGTAGTGATGCATATGCACGATTTGATGCACACATAACTGTTCTTATTTATAGGTGAAAAACAGACAATTAATGCCAATTAAGCAACTCATTATTAAAGTATCATCGGTAAGTTTCCTTAGAGTATTTCCTCTTTCCTCTAACGTGTCTTAAGTTGCTCAAACTGGTTTGTAATTGCGGCAAAACTTGAATAATGTACGTGCAAAGGTGTTAATATCGTAGAGCTTAAGCAACTTCATACGATACAAAAATGGCTTAAGTTACAGAAATGAAGGCTTTCAAGTCGGTTTTTACCTCTGCATGTTTCAATGATACTTTCACAGAGTTAAATCTGCAACATCTTTCTGTCATTTTTTTTACAAAGAATTCCATCAAAATCCCTTATTGGAGGCAATAACACGTGAAGTAAAGGCGTTTCCATTCTGATCATGACTATGATAACCTATAGCTTTGCATACTAAACAGTATAATACATTTGTTTTCCAGTTCAAATAAAGTAACCTTCTGAACACTTATGGGGTTAAGGAATTTAAATGTTTGTATTTAACGTATATAATATGACCTATATTTGAAAGTAATTAACCTAGGAAGCAATCTAGAAACATAAACAGAGCCACATGATATGTATAATTATATCTATCTAACAGTAGCAATGTGAAAATGCATGGTTGTACAAGCACCATTACTACCAGTAAGTATCGACAAATATATATATATAAAGAATTAGTGGATGGTTTAATCAGTCTTATTTAATTAGTGTTATTCATTAGGTCAGCAAAGTATTGAATGGTGTACAATATAGACATACATACAAAGACTAAATGATTTATACAAAGGTATGCTGATGGGCAAAAGGAGTTTAATAATATAGTGGAAAACATAACAAGACAATTTTTTCTCTAATTTTATTTCAGAAAGTATAGAATGAAAAGTAAACAAGTACCATGTTTGTTGATCTGAAGGAACTAGATATGAACTAAAGTCTGAAAGAGGAAGACATTTATTCAAAAGTACAGGTGTATATGTAAAGTTTGATTAAACAGATTACCGGGAAAACCCCCCCAGATCACAACACAAACTCTAAGGAGAAAAATGAGTATATCTTTACTGCCTGATTTAAACAACACCGTACATGTATATATCTGATTTTTTTTCTGATTATGGATCTGAGGAAAAAATCAATAAATGGTTTATTTATTCTTGTAAAAATCAGAGACTACTCCAAAGTGATGAGAGAAATGGAAATTAAAAACAACACTGTTTGCCACTATATCCAGAATAAATCTAGTGTTATGTCTTCGTGCAGAGGTATAAACAAAAAAACAAATGTTCGAGAGGCATGCAGGCAAAAATATTTCGTTAAATCTATATCTGTTCCTTTTTCATCAAATTGGTTTGAGGAAAAAATATAGTGAGAGAAATAAGAACACAAAGCCAGCAAACACAATTATGAATATTTACTCATATCTTCAATAGTAAACTGATAAGATTTTGAGTTTTTTATGCAAGAAAGCTCACATGGCGAATAATGAAAGATGGAATTTTCCTTTTAATGTACACTATCAGGCAATTAATCAAAGATCAAACAAATATTGGTTAATGGTTTTGTTACACTTTTTGTCTATTTAGCTCAACAAATAAAGCAGGCTTTTAATAAATCGTAACAAAAAAGTTGTAATTTCTACCAAATGCATGCAAAGTCTAAACAAACAGAAACGTAAAGAGTTCCAATAATTTGAGATCTGCATGATTTGATACAATGTACTCAATTTTGTTGTTTTCTTTTTTGTAAGTAAGGAAAATTATATTAAACAGTGCTAAATTTAGAAAACTGAATATAATCAAAATAAATATCTTTGAAAATTAGAAATGAACCATTTTAAAACAAGATATGAGGGTAAGAATCTACCGGTACTTAGCTATGCATAACGGCTAAAAACTGCTTGAAGTCAAACTAATTTAAAACTTACAAAACTCTCATAACATATCTATTTCAAATAAGGTCAGATACAAAAACTGTCCAAAATACGGTATTCCATGAGAAATATATTATCCAAGGATCTTGAATCATTATTTACATTTATGATACCGATTGTTAGCCGTACATCAGTCATTTCATTCAAGAGTCATTACCGATGACAAATGTATCCGACAGTTTTACAACTTTTTACAGGGCAACCCCGAAGTAAAATCATGGGTCTATGTAAATATACTAAATAACTGCTACCTCAAAGTCATAAATCATATGGACTGTTTGAAATGAGCTCTTTTCCCCCAAACTATTGCTCCTTCATTAGGTACAGCATTGTCTGCTTTACAAATATACCTTGACCACTGCATGTACGGGGGCTTGTAAAGCAATAATATTTTATTTACATTTTTAACATAAAATTGCAGCTTGATTAACTCCACCTATTTGGGGCTATTTTGACTTGACCACTCGCTACCTCAACAAAGACGGATTGTTGGAGATAAAGTCAAACAGTTTGCTGATAACCTAATATGATATTCATATAACTTCAACTTCTATACGCTTTCTTGACAGGTAATATGTTCTGGGTCAATGGTCAAAGAGAGAAGTTACAGCAACCATAGACACCAGCCTTCCAGTCTCCAACCCTGAAGTCCTCAAGATTACTTGTCTTTGTGAACATGTCCCTACCCTAGAATTAACAATTAACACCTAAAGTGGATTTTATCATCAACTTCAAAATTGCTTGATTTGTGAACATGGCGCAGGCTAGAATAAACAATTAACACTGTATGTGGGTTTATACTGATGTTATCTGAGCCTCATGAAATTACTTCTTTTGTTGTAGCCTCCGTGCTTATCAGTCACCAGGTCTAGTAATCATTGAATTTCTACTCAAATGTCTGGGTATCAGTGATATGTATGTTAACTGCACCTTGAACTGCAGTACAGTAAGAGAAACATTCCCATCTCGATGTCTCAACTATAATCAAAGGAAGCGTTTAGCAGATTAAAAATCATAAATACAGAACATCCTCCTTTGGTTACAATTTTAAAACTATTACTAAATGCTGTTCAATGTTACTACTGTAGATCACTCAAACTATATATCATCAAAATCTTCAACAATAATTAAACCCATATCTTCCACTATGTTGACTTAATTGACTTGAGCTTATAAGGAAGAGCCCACCACAATGTTAATTAACCCATTTATAGTTGTTAGTCAATTCCCCGGGTACATTTCTATAATGTAACCACTGACTTAAGTCATACAATTTCTATGCAAGGTTTAAAAGGATGAGTTGAGTTTTTTTCCATACTAGAAATGGGATTGGGGTTAAATTAAAGAAAACTAATGTTTGTTTTGATGAACTCGCTTTCAGTACTGCCATGGTTTTACAGTCAACGTCAAAAATGTATTACTTTTTTTAGCTTTTTAAACATGAACAAAAATGTACGTCAACAGTCAAGGTTCTGAGGAACACTAAAAAACTCATTTAGTTAATTGAACAAAGAGACTGACAGTCATACATACAAGGATTTGTCATGGCCTTTTTCATTGTCTTTGTTTCCTTTGGGACATTGATAGTAAGAACGCAATAATTGTCAAACCATTAATATCTGAACATTTAAACTTGGTTTTTTTAGTATTTCATATCTTTGATTTCATTTGGAAATTTAAATATTAAAATGTAATAATATATTGGCAGCGCTAGAAAAGTATATGTATTTTGTTTTCAATTACAAATAGTTGTAGAAAATAAATCTGATTTGAAAATCTTGCTTCAAATAAAAATAATTATAAATGTAAATATACGGTTAAAACTAATATTAAAAGCTTAAGTAGTATATCAAATGTGAAACTTTATAGGTAGACTTTATCATTTTTTAAAAATAAATATTTCAAATTGGTCCAGCCAAGTAAAGAATAACAACACTCAAAATTAAAAAGTTCTATTCAAACAAAGCTTTGTGAATAAAAAAATGTATGTTGATTTGATTTAGATCTGCCAAAGCATTAACTTGTATTCGAAGATTGTCATAGCATAATGTTTTCAGAACTGTTAAAGTATACATGTTTGGGTAACTTACACAACTTTACTGTAGTCTATAGTGCTCATGTAAAAGTTGCTAAGTTTGATCCATGTAAGTATGGCATTCATTACTTGCAACAAGGATCAATCAGGATTATTTAAACTTGTGTTGTAAATATAACCAGTTTAATGCGTTATTATTTGTTTCAATATGTCAAATGTTTCTTGTACTTATGGAAATTATGTCTACAAAATAAAATCAAACAAAAAATTGTTTTATGTATCCATTTTTGCGTAGTTTTGAACAAAATAATTGGAACTGAAACGTGAAATAATAAATCAAACAGAAAGTACAATTAGGAAGAAAAAACTGAAACTATACATCTATAATTGTGAGAGTATGTTAAATTATACATGTATCTGTGACTCAGCAGTTCAAACAAGGATCATATTATCTTACAAATTTGTTTTCATTGAATTGATAGGTAGATAAAATTCTTTCATCATAATTCATATATGGTTTAATAAGTTAACTCACAACACTTATTAACAGTTCTGTATTAAACTCATAAAAGTGGAGGTGAAAAAGTAACTACAGGTGAAGTCTCAAAAAAGAAGAAACATATTTATATTGCAGAATAATCATTGTCAAGCAAGTTTCATCATCAAGTGAACTTTGAGTTAAACATAATTTCATTTTTTTTAATTTGACAATATATTGCAATGTTAAAAGAATAGTTTGACATTGTTCTTGTAAAACAAATGAGCAATGCGTTGTAAATAAACCTCTGCCTAGTTAGTGTAAAAATGTCACTTAGCGATGAGAAAAATATTAATTAAATAAATCATTTACACAAAGGAAATTATTTTTATCATCTCTGAGTCTAGTTGGAGCCACGCAAATATTGAAGAGGCAAAAATAGGTGAAAATAATAAGAAACTTAGTTTTTGTTGAACTGTCAAACTACAATAGATGAGTCACATAGAAAAAATGGAGTGAAAAAAGAATGAAATTATCATCAATTAAAAACACAGAAAAGATGTCAGTAAATATAAATTACTTCAAGTGTCAACAATGTACCAATGTTTCTATGTTAGGTATGATCATTTTTGTTCTATTATTTCACTTATTAGATTTTTTAAATTTGAACTGTAATAATATTAATCAACAATAATGGAAATGTTTCAAGGTAGAATAATTATGTTAAAACTAAAACACTTTTCAGTATTTCTATTACCTATAATGCTTTAAAATGTATTTTCAATTTTAATTATAAACATTTTTTTCCTACTCTGTATAACAATGTGTTTAGTTTTTACAGTAACAGCTATATCAGAAAAAACATCAAAACATTTATTAAAGTATACAAAACAAAAACAATTCTCTTAAACAAACAATGAAAAACACTACATAAGTTATATTTTCTGGCCAGCCAGAGATTAAACAGTTAACAAACAACAATTCTAAATGCTACAAGCAACAAACATGAAGTCAATAAGGATATGTTACAGAAGAGAATACATTATGCATGGAGTTGTAATATTGATCAGTTGTGCAAAGAGCACTATGTCAAGTTGAGGTGTAAGTCAGATATGAAGATATAGTGTATGTTAGTGTACAAGTATTAACAGATTAAATTAATAAGATCATAAGTCTGTTCTCCTAACTCTAGTATTAGATGGAAAATATGTGTTTGTGTGTTATACTATACCATGTGTTTAATAGAAAACTATCCAAACTGTCTTCTTACATTATTTCATTGTTTTCCATTCACAACTCGGTATACAAATCTCCTACATTAAACATTGTCTCTTCTGTCCCCTTATATATATGTGTGTGTGTATCAATATATCACAGTGATCTTTATAAAAAACAATTTAGGACAGATTAAAACAAATGTATTATTTTGTGCTTTATTTTTCTTGTCTCCTCGCACAATAATCTTTTCATTAACAGAGAATTACAATGTCATGGACTTTAAGTTCTCATTAAAAATGGTGATTAAAGGTAATTTTACACTGATACATAAGCTCATTTCCTTGTAAGTCATGCAAACTGCTACTGCCCGTGTTTACTAACAATCTGATCCTGACTCAAGGTGAACCAAACTGACCCAAAGTAAGTCACACTGACCTCAAGTGAGCCAAATTAACCCAAAATAAGCCAAACTGGCCCAAAGTGAGTCAGGATCAATAGTGAACATGGGCCCAGCTGATGAAGTGTCTGCAGTCGTTAGTACAATGGTATGCCATCCACAATTCTCATTTTTCCAGTAGCCCTTGCCTTCCTACAGGTCACAGTCACGACCTGAAATACAA
>ENA-OREC01000166-OREC01000166.1-marine-metagenome-genome-assembly--contig:-NODE-166-length-19696-cov-13.630053_pt1 | contig 19696 bp, 4 predicted proteins | sample MGYA00248626_ERZ508543 | MGnify/ENA primary metagenome ERZ508543 (study PRJEB26211, sample SAMN05518279) | marine metagenome | isolation source: Puget Sound, Washington, USA | host: Bankia setacea...
TTTTTATCAATGGCTTTAATTGAAAGACATACAAGCGTCTGCATTCATAAAGAGAGTTATCAGTATGTTAAAATTAACCTAGGGTAAGACATCGATGTACCAGGAGAATCTATCGGTACATTCATCGTTTCGTAGGTGAAACATGTGACACAATAATTTTATTGTGTTTTTCCTGTAATTACTTTGTAATTTACTCTTTAATTTTGTCTGATTTGAAAAATACGTTGATTATTGTAATTCAAGGGCAATAACTCTGCTTTTTAGATTCACTTAACCTTCAGGATACGAGTATCATTAGTATGAGTAGTGAGTTTCATATGATATATAATTATGTGGCTTGGATGTTGTATGAATGAAATGTAAACAAAAATCAAGCTAAAAGCAGTATACAATTGTTAAATCAAGGGCAATAACGAAGTTTTAAATTTCTGAATATCAAGAGTTATTATAATTTCACCATACTCTTGTACTGTTTATCAGTTCTATGAAGTTTGGTGACTTTAAAGTTACAAACAGTGATGTTCTTTTTGCAAATGCTATTTTTGACGAATTCAAGGGCAATAACTCTGCCCTAAGCCAATAGCTGTGAGATACGCAACTCTTATCACAAACTCGTTTTATGTATACCTTACAAGAAATAACAATTAAAACTGTTCATCCAATTTGGTACCAATCAACCCTACTGGCTCACCGCCAGACTAGGGAATACTATAATCATGTTTTTTTTAAAGAAAGGACTGGTCCGCATATAACACATTTTTATCTTAAAGGAGCGTTTTAAAATATATAGTGCTGTAGAAGTATATTTCAGTAGTTACATTTATTATACTATATCATGTTTATAACTATTTTGAAACTTCTTGAAGTCTACAGTATTATTCTGTTGTGTTTGTAGCACATCCGGGTTCTACTTCCTGTGTGTTTGGCGCCAGATTCAAACGTTAATGAACAGATACATGGGTGACAGGCTATGGATAAGAAGAAAAAACTATTGAGCTTTTACAGGGGTAGTAACATTTCTTTTTCAGAAAATATTGCAATTGAAAGACTGTAGGCATTGACCGTGTGTAGCTACTTATGACATATATATGAACTGCGTCCGAGACGTCAATCACCTGTGCCTTGAGAAGCAGAATTACTGTAATGTAAGTGCCGTAACTCTTGTCCCTTATCAGCTTGAGAAGCAAAATTATTGTAATGTAAGGGAAGTAACTCTTGCCCTTTTCCGCATTGTGGCTGCAGTCCGCCTTGCTTTTGCCTTGGTAGTTGCGTATAAATGTGTGCAGTGGCCGGTTAGGTTCACGGCTGGGTAACACCAGTGTAACCTGTCATCATACCTCCCCTGTGAGGAGGTTAGATCTCCCCATGTCAAATTCTCCCAAGCGCTGAAAATAGGTGACGTCATTGTGAGTACATACATGGTGGAAATCTCCTATTCAGTGACCTCCCTTGACAAGCAGAATAGATTGAGGCTGCAAGGAACAACAACTCTGCATGGGAGACTTGGTGGTTTGATAGTTATGATGTTTTGAAAGGGTCTGGGATGGAATAAACAGACGAAATCATTTACGATTGTACATAAGTATTTATTTAATTTCTTTTGACAAAGCATGCATGTGACAAACGCTTATGTAATATTGTTCCTCGCATCGGCGAAAACTGGTGACACCGGGATATATCTTCTTTAGTGTACATTCAAAAATATTTCTAAAAACAAAATCGACGTCACTATTGGTTTCATTGCTTCATCGCTGAAAACTGTGTTGGTTAATTTGTTTTCATTCACCGCTAAACAAAAAGAAACCGAACAAGATACCATTTAACTGACACATTAGAGACGGTTAAGATTAAGTTATTACACACAATGGACTTGAGGAAGCAGTTTGGATTGACTGATGGCATTAACTACCGTTTACTCATCTGATCTTTTAAAGACGACCGAGATTGTTTGTTGCACAGTTGTCGGATGGTAAGTCACTTCGAGCCCTAATGATATACAACTGTGGATTGTTCCAATACTTTATTTCAAGCAATTTGCAATGTGTGTACAGAGCCACGTTTATTATTTGCCGTATACATAAAAATGTAAACATATTGGCCAGAACTGTAATATCAACCATCATTTGTATCATTGAAATAATACAAAAGGTTTGTATCATTGAAGTAGGAGATGATCAGAACAAACAGAAAATAATCAAAAAGGACATTACACATTGAACTAATTGATTTAGTTAATCTAAGTTCTATACTGAGCCAAAATGAAAACTTTACACTTTTATAATACAAATAGCTAACACAATATCAAATCAATGTATTTCACTCTGCCTACATAAAATAGGACACCTAACAAAGGCTATGATATGCCTTACATAAAAAAGTCATTTATCATGCATAACAGGGAGATAACTCATATAGGGAAAACAGACTCCATTGGTTGTAAGGATCAAATGTTCTCTTTGCTGTCATTTGAGAAATTAAAAATTCAAATTCTTTAATTACCTCCCTTTGTATTGAATATATAGGGGAATTTGTGACCTTAAATCAGAAAGATCCTAATAGTTTTTGTTTGGATTTTTTATGAACTTACTCCCCATCTCATAAAGTTTAACATCCCTACGAATGATTGAATTTCATTTCCTGCATTGGGAGGTATCGGTGTTTTTTTCTCATGTATAGTAAATCCCATTATAACGGTGTAAAGTTTTCATTTTGGGTGAGTATTCTTTACAACTATTTAGACAAATCTAAGACCACTGCATTTAAACCAAATCATCTTGTTAATGCAGTTGAATAATAATTGCTAAAGTAAAAAATGATTGTTGAAGACGAGAGAGAAAAATTAATCATGAGTACTGAAGTAAAATTGCAATCATAACTAGAAAGTCACAAGAATCATTAAAGTAAATCATAAATCAGGGATGTAAAAAAGAATAATACATTAACGGTCATAACAACAGTTACCATGGATGTAAAAAGAGTAAATTTGTAAAAAAAGGCAAAATATGTCAGCTGTACACTTTGTTCATAAATCTGTATCACATCTTATGATGACGAGAAGTAAAAACACTTCGTAACAAGCCACATATTGCATTGAACCTCAAAAAAAGTTTCACAAAAATGAGAATAAACCATGTGATGAATAAAATTGCCAAACAAATATAATCAGGAAAAAACAACATCATTACATGTATAACGTAAAAAATGATATTAACTGTGATCAAGCATGTGTATTCAAGTAAAGTTCCACTAACAGCAGGACTGCCAAACAACTTCTTGGTCAAGGGATTTAGCATGTAATAAAAATTAACAAACGATCTTCCAAAATAAAACTAACATTTTCCAAAATAAAACTAACATTTTCCAAATTAAAACTTACACTTTCCAAATTAAAACTAACACTTTCCAAATTAAAACTAACACTTTCCAAATTAAAACTAACACTTTCCAAATTAAAACTAACACTTTCCAAATTAAAACTAACATTAAATTGTAAGACTATGATCAATTTCTGAGTATCTTTTGTCATTTTATTTTGGATTATCTGCTACCAGTAGTAAGTTTAAAAGTATTGAGTAAATAAAATTCAAGCAGTTTCTAACCTTTAGTTAAGGTAAAACTAAACTAAGCTCACCATGAAGATATGCTAAATACTGCTAATTATGGTCACGAGAATCAGGTAAAGTTTATATTTACATGTAGTACTTATTTAAGAATAATGATTACCCTAACACAATAATTTATGCATCAATTATAATATATAGCACTTTTATACGCACCATTGTGTCTACCCCACAGACAAGAAATGTGCACCGAATTTTCTGGACAAATCTTTTTGAATCCTGTCTGAACATTTTGAATACATTTGGTATTCCAAAATTCAGTCAGCTTAAGTTATGAGATTGTAAGATGGCATATATCACAAATCTTGAAAGTTTAGGTTTCTTAAGTTCTATTGATTTTCAAATTTGATAATACCACCTATTCATGAAAACAAGACGTATAGCATGCATGTTGTGCCACTAGTTGCAGTATTTTGAATTGTACCAAAAGTTTTAAACTTATAATCTATTGATGCTAACACATGTCATCTTAGGAAGTATACAAACACTTCTAGCATGATTATTTCACTGTTATCTTAAATTTTACTATATATACTGGTTCTAAAATAACATGAAACAAAAAATATATATAGTATATTTGGCATGAAAAAAGTGATGTTTATATGTGTACAAATAAAATGAGAAAACGAGTGTGACATTATTTTCACCACTGGTTTAACAAATCAGAATAGTTTGGCACTTGTAGCTGATGAAAATGAAACAAGCATAGGAAGAAATCAAACAGAAAACAAATAAGAATGAATTTAATAACAAAGTTGAGGATGAAACTAAAAGCAATGTCATCTCAAATCATAGCACTTTTAAACATTTGCTTTTAAATCAACATGATTAATCTGGGAATATATCTCACATGGCTAATCTGAATTTGGTACCATATTTTTCTTAGTATTATAGATTTAAGTGATTTTGAATGATTGGTAGATTGCTGTCATGACTCTAATATTTCACACACACTAAATATTCAGACACAGTTAATTATTGAACAAACAAAATTAAGCTCTACATCTAATTTAAGACTCTCTAAAATCAACAGTTCACAGTTCATGAAAAGAAATGAAAGTACATGTATACTGAAGATTGAGATGTATATGAATATTACAACCTTAAACACAATACAATACAGTACCAATCTGTTATACAAGTAATATCCTTATTGACCAGTAAAACACAAAGTGTAGATTGTAAAAGTTCTAGAAAACTCACAAAGATAATATGAATGATGCTAACCATCTCTGAACTAGAAATGTGTCTAAAGATAACCCCCACTGAGGTCAGACAGGTGCCTGCACAGATGGTTTGCTTTGGTTAATGATAATTGATTCAAATAAAAGTATGAACCAAGACATTCTGCATATAAAATCACACTCAAATCCATTTCTGGAACCAACCAGTACTGAGCAATGAAGGTAAAGTTTCTTGCTCAAGGAAATATTTGGGGTCTTGAAGATTTTCGAACTCTGGCATGACAGTCTAACCATGCATACTAAGTTTGATGCACTAACCACTAAGCAACACTGTCCATTCAATGTTTTATGATCTACTTAAAGGCTATCAAAAGGTGTCAGCATGAAAAGATGCATTGCAATTTATGGGGAGATGGTTTAAACCAGACTAATGCCAAACTGTGGCCATGGTTAGTTAAATGATATGAAAGTAATATGATTCTTCAAAATCTACAAAGACTGTGTGATTAGTTCACCACTGCCCTATGTTAAGTACACTCAATATCTGAGAGGAAATGTGTATGTGATAGTCGACTGAGAGGAAATGTGTATGTGATAGTCAACTGAGAGGAAATGTGTATGTGATAGTCAACTGAGAGGAAATGTGTACGTCGACTGAAAAGGGTAAGAACAAATGGCCATTTTGTTTAATATTTTTGAAGTTTGACAAAAAAAGTTAAAATGTTTACTGCTGTGGTAACGACGGTAAGAATTTGTGAAACAACAGGATATTACGATATAATGTATTTTGATTGCCTTTTTTATGAAATATCTCAGTGTGAAAACTTCCACAACTTGTGATGTTGCTAATATATGTGAGAAAATGTTAGTGTGGGTTTAAAGTGCTTGTCTGAAAGTCTTTTATAATGTATGGATCTAAAGGGGATTATATTTAAGTGATAAAGAAGGACCTCAGTGGGACATAAAGGTTTCTGTTGAGTATGCAATTTGTACAATACAAATACTACTGCATTATGTGTACTGTAAATGTAGGTATTGCATAGTGTATGATGATGCTACAAATCATTGGTTTATGAGGACATGTGTGACAACTTATACAAGTAAGACTATAACTAGTTAACTAAAAACTTGTTTCAAGATAAAAAAGGGTAAGTTGAGTAAGACAAGTAGTTTTACCTACAGCAAGAACTTGTATGAACTTTGTACCCATATTACTGTTACATTGTACAAAGAAAATTATGAACATGATACCCACTGCCTGCAGTGTGATTACTCACCAATAACAGGTGCTAAATAGTGTGATCAAAATACAAAATAATGGGACAAAACTATCAGAATGTTCAACTCTTAACCTGGATTCCATTTATAGTAGAGATCCAGGTTTTCCACAAAACAATGAATCTGGCCAAATATATCGACTTTCATCTATGAAATTTTCACATCAGTAACTGCAGTATCTTTTATGCATGACAAGTTTTTGAATGCAAAATGTTTACTCATTGATTCATATATAACTGACATTTTATAATCATTGTTACAAAATAAAATAACAAAATCTGAAGTCAGTGTAAAGTATTTCTACGACTGAAGCATAATGGAACATCTACAAAATAATTGTGTCAAACTCTTAAAATGTGCAAATCATACCATGACTGTGTGTACTTGCACATATGCATAAACGTTCAAATACATTCATTCAAACAAGTATATTATGAAGTTCAATAATTTGATTTCCCAAGATTATTGTGATTCCAAAATTACATGAAAAAAATATAGTGTTGTGTTACATGTACTTTCAACCTAAATAGTACAACATCTGTCATAGTGATAGTATAACCATCATTTGGTCAACACAAGCTGCAAATAACAATTATAGAAAATAGACTACACACACTATGCTCAGAACCAGTATGACATTTGATCACCACTGTCTATAAAGTAAGTTTGCATGCATATGTCTAATAAATATATATACAGAAATGACATAAAACAATGTGCTCAAATCACGACATAACATAAAACAGAGTGCTCAAATCATGGCATGACATAAAACAGTGAGCTCAAATCATGACATGACATAAAACAGTGTGCTCAAATCATGACATGACATAAAACAGTGTGCTCAAATCATGGCATGACATAAAACAGTGTGCTCAAATCATGACATGACATAAAACAGTGTGCTTAAATCATGACATGACATAAAACAGTGTGCTCATGACATGACATAAAACAGTGTGCTCAAATCATGACATGACATAAAACAGTGTGCTCAAATCATGGCATGACATAAAACAGTGTGCTCAAATCATGACATGACATAAAACAGTGTGCTTAAATCATGACATGACATAAAACAGTGTGCTCATGACATGACATAAAACAGTGTGCTCAAATCATGACATGACATAAAACAGTGTGCTCAAATAACGACATGACATAAAACAGTGTGCTTAAATCACGACTGACTGTGCGCAGATTCTTTTCAACTTAAGGGTTTTCTTGATACATCTTACACTGAGTCTTGAGTATAAAACATTATACACAGAAGTATCAATGTAATGAATGTCACAACTAAATATACTGCATTGTTTATGATAAGTACACACTTTAATACTAGGTAGTGAAACAAAATAACGCTTGATAAAGCTGCATAATAAAAACAGTATGAAACTTTTCTTCACCACTGTTACGCTTACATAGAGAAAAAATATCAACAACAAAACTAGCAACCCGTTGAAATTAACATTTCGAACAAAACAAAGCAAAAAAGGGGAGAAAAATATAACATTTCTTTTCAAAACTTGAATATTAAACCTGTTATATCAAAATAAAACTCGAAACAAAATCTCGTTCATAACCTTATTTCTACTTATTTACAGAAGTTACGTTCCCTATACACTTTACATTCAATGTTACAAATTACAATGTAAAGTTGTGTTTATAAAAAACTTTAGAGCTAAACTTCTAAAAAAAAAACACTATATTTGTTTCAATCAAAGCACTAACTTGTTTTAGCACTTAAATATTTATGTAGCAGAAAAAATATACATAGAAATGTGGAGTTCTTGTTGAAACCACAGAGTATCTAGTATACATGTATCAAGCCTAGTTTTAAATAGTGGCCTCAACTCTGAAATAAATAAAGTCAGAGGTACAGGGAGAAGTGCATAGATATAGCATGGTTTGTATTCTAATGAGACATACAACTAAAACGTTGTCAAGTACCATTGAACAAGAAAAAAAACACCCGCAAAAAATATCATGCCAACCCTGTACGCACTGCCCTAAATACTCACAAATGTAGAGTGTTTCTTAGTTTAGATGGACTAATTCTTTAGACAAAAGTCAATTTCTAATCCCAGTTTTATCCATTTCTAACTGATTTCTGCGCAATATCATAAATAGCAAAAACCATACCTTAAGTATTGACTCTCAGAATCAGCTTTAACTACTAACTAACTAAAATAAAATTTCAATACAATAACAGCAACATACTGGCCAATACAATTAAAACAGGTTCTGAATTCTATAGCCAACTCCTGTGTTATCATTACTTGTGGACGGGTCAGTTAGATTTCCAGACACTAGAATTCCGGACTGTTGCCTCTGGACTGCAAGGATTGCCTCCAAAGCCTGTGACACGGCCGGTTCGTTTGTGTCCTGTAACCTGCGCAAACTCTCTATTGCACCTTGCTCCAAACTATGCATATCTGGCTGCGTAACCATACTAGTCAGCTGCGTTAAACTTGAATGCGACTGTTGCCCGATAAAAGATGACAAACACGCGATATCAGAGACTGTCACTGAATTTGGAAAGGATAATGTATCCGAAACTGGTAGTTGAGCTATAGTGTTGTCTGTCATAACATTATCATTCTGCAGACCAAGATGATGAACAATACTGTTTCGAGCTTCGTTCAGAGTTTGACCGTAAGCGTGATTGGACATTTCTATTGGACAAGACACCATGTTTAGGATTGGTTTTTTGGTCATCCCAAAGCCAACATCGTGTGCTATGTGATCTAAAGGCATCAGTCTTGTATTTTTCTCAAAAGCAATCATTGGATTTACAGGTGGTAACAAAGACGATGGGGCTGTTTCCTCTTGTCTTATATCTTGTGAATGTAGACATAAATTTTCTGTTGCTACTCTTGTCATAGCATTTAGATGTGCCTTATTTCCATCTAGGATACTGGAAACCATCTGGTTCACATTAAATGTTGTTGTAACTGCATTTGTCACTTTCACTTCAGATGCCGGCACAGCTTGCTCAACTGGTAGAGGCAAGTTTGGGTCAAGCACTTTCGCGTTTTTAGCTAAAATTTTCACAACCTGCTTATCTTTTTTCTCCGTATGCATCAACTTGGCCACGTCTTTGGTCATTTCGTGACTCACTAACATGTGCGTGTAATAGTTATGTGCCACAGTGAACTTTTCATCACACAGTAGACACTCGTACACAATCTTCTCAATATGTGTTTGGACATGATCTTCGAGTTCTTTACGATCACTAACTGAAATTTTACAAACATGGCACTGAAACGTTGTATCCTTCAAATGTACAGCTGCATGTCTCTCCAAAACGTCTTTTCTTTGGAACTTGAGATCACACTTGTCACACGGGTATTCTGTTTTATTCTCCATATGATTCTTCTCATGTCGTCTCATACCTTTAAGATACTTGAAAGACTTTCCACAGTACCTGTAAAAATATGATGACACTCTGTAGTGAAATGAAAATAACAAGAAAACAACAAGAAAATCGCTGGAAGCAAAGAATGCTCCCCAAATGGCTATTGTCTATAAAAGGCAGAACTCGTAATCTAACACCACTTGATTGTACACCAAGACATGCCAAGGAAACAACCTTTTATGAAAAACAATTAAGGAGAGATAATTCAAGTGAAATGTAAGATAGGATTATGGTTCTTGGGTACTGTAATTCCTTTCATTAACATCTATGTATGTACAAAGTTTAATTTCAATCCCTTTGGTACTTTCCAAGATATGGCCAGGATAAGCAACCATTATGAAACAAAATGGTTAAGGGGAGATAACTTAGTAGTATACAGGGTAGGGTTATGGTTCTTATGTACTGCACTTCCTCTCACTGCCATCTATCTATAAACTAAGTTTCATTTCAATCCCTTTTGTACTTTTCAAGATATGGCTTAACCAGTCATCAATTATGAAATATAAATGGTTAAGGGGGATAACTCAGTGAATATACATATAGGATTATGGTTCATGGGTTCTGTGCTTCCATCTCCTTGCCAACTATCTATAAACCAAGTTTCATTTAAATCCCAACAGTAGTTTAAAAGTTATTTGCCGGACAAGATACTGGACGACAAAGCGGCGCCTATATGCTTCCCCTTCTGGTGTTCAAATAAACTCAAGATTGTGAAGAGTAAGATAGGAATAGCTGTAAGAGTTAGACCATACTGAATAAGTTCATTTAAAAGTGAAAAGGAAATGAAAAGTTTGTCACAACTTTACTTCAAAAACTGTACAAAACAAAAATGAAGAATGAAATATTAAAAGTTTTAATGCTTGCATAGACAGTATCTAGTACTACAAGTCTTATTTGCACAGCCTCACAGTAATGTTTGATGTTACCTGCAAGTGAACTGCTTCTCTGTAGAATGACTGAACACATGATCATCCAGCTGAGATCGACGGGCAAATGTCGCGTCACATGTCTCACACTTGAACGGCTTCACTTGTCTATGAACACAGCGTGTATGGTTGGCAAGGTTGGAACTGTGGTTAAACTCAGCCCCACAGATTGAGCAAAGATATGGCTTCTTACCTGTACAAAGAAAACAAGTGATAAAATACACCATGGTCAAAGATATAAGTGTGTAAGACTCTCTTTAAAACTACACTTAAGTCAAAAAGTTTCTTTACACTTGTAAATTTAAAAAAAAATACTAAGTTAAATGTTTAGAATAGATATTAACCTTTCTAAATAGGATCTTTGAAACTTAAAATAGTCCTGTTTTACAGTAATAAACATTGTAAATAAGTAGACTGCTTAAGGGACCCAATATGTTGGTTTGTAACAAAGAAGTTTTGCTCTTTTTTAATACTGTGCTTTTAACCAACAAATTCTCCTCTAATTATCGACAAGAGGGAAATTTATGCGGATCCCACATTAAAGCCGAATTTTTATATTTTTCTCCTAATTTTTCAACACAAATGAATGTTTCTTAGTACAATACAAACCCTACCAATTGAAGGTCACACTGTGGCATATCAGTGTAAAGGTCTCGACCAAAAAAACATTGTGTGTGAGTATGAAGTAAATTGGTTGACTAATGAAAAAGTTATTAGAGGAAAACGAAACTTTAGTGCAAATTGTTAACAACAACGGACGACCGCCCACCAGCCCGGGTTTCACCAATCTATATGCCGAAATTTTCTGTAAAAAAAACGACGAAAAACTGTGAAATTAAGCAGGGAAATATGATTACATAGCTACCTGGTACTTTAATCTTGATTGTGTACTGAAAGATACGTTTATCACTGAGTGGAGACGAGGTATTGAGACCAGTCCAACCATGCTTCTGTTTAAAAATCTTAAACCCACTTCGAAATTTCACAGTACCTTCTTACAGTTTCAAATGTTAAACTCCGCCAATATATTACAGCAATAAGATTATCTTTACATAACCTGCTGATTGAGTATGGAAGACATAGGACATCCCACGAAATGAGAGACATTGTAACAAGTGTACAAATAACAATGGTTCACTCGAGGACGAGTACTATTTTGTGATCGTTTGTAATGCTTATCATGACTTGAGAACGCAATATATATCTACTTATTACTATAGAAGACCATCTATGTATAAATTTATAGAACTTTTTACTACAAACAATATAATTACCCTGAAAAAACTTGGGCTATTTCTGATAAAAAGTTTTGAACGCAGTTGTGAATAATCAAACCTATTAAGATGTATAATCAACTTTTTTCTTAGTATCTATGTCTGTACATGTAGTGTTTTTTCTGTTTGTTTTGACATGTACGTGTATGTTTGTTTTTTTTCAGTTAATCACCGTATTGTGTATTTGTATGTATGGTTTGTGTCCATGTGCCTGTGTTGCATACGACCTAATAACAGTTATGTCGTTGTTTGTTGTTGTGTAACTGAACTAACACAATCATTTTCTCATAATTTTCATCATTCAAATTCATCAATGGTAACCTGTCAAAATGTCATATACAATCATCTGTAGCCTATCCAACTATCTAAATCTCACTAACCTGTATGGATGTGCATGTGCATTTTCAATTTGTATTTCATCTGAAAGCCCACTCCACATATATCACATGTATGCTTCTTCACTTCATCGTGTGTTAACATATGTCTCCGTAACTTATCAGCACTGATCAATCCCTTCCCACACAAGGTACATATAAAGGGTCTCTCCCCTGGAAAACAAAATCACACAAATGTTGAACCTTTGTCATTCATTGTGTCTAATGGTCAACAATAAGTTGAATACATTCACCATGACCTTGAAATAAACACAAAGAAACATACTAAGTCAATTTCATGTAACAAAATGACTCGCTGGTTTCAAAATATGACTACTTTAACCAACTTCTTATAAACAACAAGACACACTCATTTGTTACATGTACTTATTTTGAATGTATACTGTTAGTGTTAGCTAATAAGGAGTCTTATTATGAATTACCTGTATGAATGCGGTTGTGTATTTCCATCTTGGCCCTCGGCATTATATGACCACAGCTCTCACAGGTATATGGCGACTTCAGCAACAAGCTTTCTTCTTTCGACCTCTGCTTCTTCTGATCCTTGGCAGCCTTTCCTTTGGACTTTATCTCAACACTGACAATGACATCTGAGTCAGTTACTGGACTAGCAAGTTTCTCCAACTCATCAAGTTTTGAATAACTCTCCTCACTTCCAACAGGACTTACAGGGCTGTTAACACTCTCTTTCTTTGCCTTAACAAGAGAATGAGCATACGACCTGTGTCTGTTTAGATCTTTCTCTCGCATAAACTTTTTCCCACAATCTGAGCAAGTCTCGCTCAATTTTTCTGGATGTTTTAAAGATTCATGCCTGACAAGATTAGAGTTGTTCTTGAATGCAATGTTGCAGAATTCACAACAGTGTGTAGCACCAGTATTTTGGTCAATATTTGGAGTAAACTTTTCAGGTGAATCTACAGATTTATCAGACAAGCAAGCAATAGTTTCAAGTCTGTCATTTTCAGTGCTACAAGTCAATTTGTCAAACACATCTAATTCCTTTCTGTTTTTCCCTCTTCGTCTTTTTGATTTTGTCACCGGTACTTCGTCGCTTTCAGTTTTTAACCTTTTCTTTCTATTTCCTTTGTCTTTTTTCTTCCTCTTCTTAGACCTTTTCTCATCTTGTTGGTCACAGTCTGTTGTGATATTCACATTGCTTGACTTTTCACATGGTGAACTAGCATCAAAACAATAATCTGTTCCAAGTTCAACCTCTGTATCGGAATCAAACCCTTCAAACTTTAGTTCTGCCACAGTCCTATCAACAGTTTCTGTATACACATTATCTTTTGAAACATCACAGTCAGGGTCCCTACTAAAGTTTTCATCCTCTGTCTGTGTAAATCGGCAAAAGCTGTCATACTTTGGAAAAGCAGTTTTTAAAATATCATCGTAATGATAGGAACCTCCAGTGTGGTGGTAAACTTTGAAGTGATCATGTAAGCAGCAGATAGTATGAAACTTTCTCTTGCAACCTCCACATCTGAACTGCTCATCAAGAGTGTCATTTTCTTCAACTTCGTCACACACATGTTTCAGAAATATGGAAGATTTTGTTTTTGACTTTTGGGTATTTTTCTTACTTTTGGAACAATTACTGTCATTTATGGCCTCTTGTTTAGAGTGTATTCTGTATTGAATATCATTTTCATAAGTTGGCCTTTCAAAATCTGTTACCTCAACAGCGTCTTCTGGCATATCAGGCATGGTTGGCAGGTTTTCTAGATAAGCTGAGACTGAAGTTTCCACTGAAACTGTCAAGCCTTTTGACAAATCATTGAATAAAACATCGCTTCCAACTGTAGTAAAACAATTTTCCATAATCTGAGCACCATTCAACTTATACTTCTCTTTCTTTTCCACAGTATATAACTGAAGAAAGTGTTACTTCCATGTTACTGCATCATGATCTTAGTGAATAATGACTTATTGATCTGTGTGGCCATGGCAGTTTCCACAACCTTGCTTGTCCTGAAATGAAATATTTCCTTCTGTGTATTATCAATTACAAATACTCTATTTAAAAATTGTGAGGCGAGCGGTTTAAAGTATAACTGAATTGAATAGAAGACTCCAAGACCAGAATTGAAAATCTTATCATTGAAAGGATCCTTAGGTCACAACTACAATAGCTTCCGTAATGCGCCTAAATGACCCAACATTATATGAACAACAGAAAGACTTGGATTCGTCTTCCTTCTAACATGATTTCATATGGTGGCCTACTTAGGACCTACTTTTTCTAGACTGGATTGCACCTTATCTCAGAAGAAGAAACCTGTAAGACAAATTAAGCATTCTTCAGCACTTGACCTGGCTAGTTTTCCTGTTACATGGTTTTTATCTAGGACACTTCCATCTATGTACCCCTGTGTATCCCAAAGGTGACTCAATCCACATCATTGTCGAAGAGTTTTTTCTTACATTTCGAACCCTAAATTTATCTATCTGACAGTTTTCTCAGATAGAGATAGTCTGTGGTAAGATGCAATAAAGTCATCAAAATAAATAGGCATTACTGTATAGGTTGACAAGTTTAAAATGTCTTGTCACGAAAATGTTTCGTTTGCACTTTTACATCCGGATCACCGTATCCGAATGTTAAGACAGTTCGCTTTTACGCCCAACCTCTTTCATTATACAAAATGAAGTTGTTACCAACTGTGGTATGTTTTAGGAAAGAAACATGCTAAAATGTGTGTGTATAATTTTGCACCAGTAGATAAAAATAAGTTATTTCGTACACGATAATATTCCAGTCCTACATCTTGCAAGGGACATAACTCTGCTCTCGGTTAGAGTATAAACTTCTACCTGAAAATAATTCAATCTCTACCAAAAGTTGTCGTTCCTTTTATAACGGATAACTACAAACTTTAACCCTTGTACTTAACTATTACCTCAAGTGTATGGAAAAGAAGCGATCTGCTGAAAAGTGATTGATGATTTCACAACTTTTTAGACAGTCACCGATTACGTGTTTGATGTTACGTACATTGTGTAGCCTAAATGGTGAAATCTTGTTTGACACTTATATTAGAGCGTTATCTAGAGTTACTTCGGTATGGTGTTCATGTTAGTTTAGTTTTTACAAATTTATTTCAGTTCGTCTGTGAAACAGCTTAATAATTTTTATTTGTGTAAATGACGTTTGAATCCATTGGGAAATCCTTTCATGAATTGCTAGTATATATATACACTTTTAAAAACGAATTTTTAGTAGACCCTTTTCACAATTGATTTAGAAAAGGGCTGCGTTTTAGCTTCGACAGCGACAAGGCGGCCGATGCTTAGCGCTATTAAAAAGGCCTATTGAAAGTAGAGTGATTTTGGCTAAACTGTTTTCCCCGTAGTCAGCGTTAATCGTAATATAATGTGACTATTGAAGCACCATTTGATAGAGGATTACCAACTCATCAAATATGTGTAAATCGCAGTCTGTATAACCCTACAGAAAGCCTAAATAATATCATGTTTTACGTACCTACTTATGCGATTTTTAGCGCTAAATGCGCACTTTGTCGGACTTCTAGACCAGTATGAAGGCGTAATTTAATTAATGTGTTTATATTGGGTCTGTCAATGATTGGAATAAGTAACCTTTGGTCAGTAATGTGTGTTTTGACAAACCCTACATAGAAAAAATACCCGATGTTATAGTTATTAAGTAACCCTTTTCCTAATTAAAGTTTAAACTTTATTTATTTTACAACGATTACGAAACAAGTTATACAAATTATATTAATCATGCTCGTTGGCACCTATGTTTGCGTTCGGATGGTCTTCGTGTGGGAGGAAACCAGAGTGCCCGGAGGAAGCCCACCTGTCTGACCTGGTGACCACATGACCATCTCACATGCCGACGCCGAGTATCGAACCCGGGTCGCAGCGGTGAGAGGCGAGTGCGTTAACACTAATTGTGTAGCACATACATGTATATCCATTACCTACTATAAGATAATACTAACTTTTGCTAACATAAGTATAAGCCCATCTAAAGCAGCATTTTAATCTCAAAATATTTTATTAAACCTTGAGCTAGTTAATCTGAAGATTTTTTCTGTAGTAATGATGATTTTGACGTTTGAAACTGGCATTTGAATGACACGCGTTCCTCTGAGCTAAAGTTACACCGGTGACGTCTTGAAATACTGAATAGATTATCGGATATGTCGGTTACGTAAACAAGGGGAAAAAAGAGGTCCGACGACAGAGCCTTGGGGAACACCAGCATTTACATGTCTTGACAAAGACTTGGCAGGACCAACAATCACAGATTATTGTCTATGTGATAGATATTCTCTAACCCATGCTAACAGTTGACCATCAACTCCATATTGACGTAGTTTAAATCTAAAGTAGATATAATAACCTCAACCTCTAGAACTGTGATGTGGATTTCATGGAGCGAAGCGTTACACTTTTTTATTGAAAGGTGGTAGAGTAGCCGTTGATTCGTCAATTGTAGATATTGAAGTAAACTATTCGTCTAAACATTCGGCCTTTTCTTCGTCTGAATGGAGAAATGTTTCTGTATTGTTTTATATGTTTTTAGTAAAGGAATAGTTTCAGACTGTTTGTTTTCACTAAACTACGTCACTCTTTAAGCCATTGTTCTACTTAAAACGTATTTATGTTATAATAATATGAACACACCCTGAAGACGGGCATTCTTTCTCCTTTAATCCATGGCAAAACAAATACAAATCTAAGTCCCTCACAATTTAATTACCAAAGTGCAGCTCGTTTTTTTTCAACCGATCGATCGATTATCAGAAACAATACATGTTTGTATTTTACGTGTACATGTTGTATGTTAACATGGCGTGTTTGTATTTTACGTGTACATGTTGTATGTTAACATGGCGTGTTTGTATTATACATGTACATGTTGTATGTTAACATGGCGTGTTTGTATTTTACGTGTACATGTTGTATGTTAACATGGCGTGTTTGTATACACGATAACTCGTCATACTACCTTCCCTGCAAGTCTGCTATCAAAAATCTGACAACTGTATACTCAACATATCTTTATTTTACACAAATACTTCAGTAGTAAACATATTATTCAAAGGAGACACCGGAAACGTGTTGCTGTGTCCATTTTAAGTACGGTCTGCTTACTGTTTAAACAGTTGCTGTCACTATTGGCTGTGCTGTAGTCATGGCGGAGGAGTCAACTGGCGAGGGTGTGGAGCTAGAACTTCCGGCAGGAGAGATGGAACGCTCCAATAGGAAGATATCCTTAGACGAACACCAGTGGCGGACGTTTTTTGGAAGACTGGTGTCATCGTGGTATATCTTAGTCTCCGGTAGTACACCCAACCATTCTCGCATCATTTGTAACTATAGCGACAATTATAACATGAACTGTATTTTACATCTTATAAATGTCGTAGAATCAGTGATTTCTTCAAAGATGTTAAAATGGATTAATGCCTTTTTTAAATACAACGTAGGAGGGAGAGGAGCAACGCTACCCAGCGCATCACACAGTAGTTATTAACAACGCACAACATAATACAAATAGATGGAAGCATGGATAGGAAAACAAGTTACTTAAAATTCTTCTCCAAGTGGATTGTTGTAGCTTTATCACTTAAAAGTGAGATTCGATAAAGGTAATAAGTGATGAGGTATTGTTAGAAACATGATATGTACCATACACTGTCTATAGCTTACCTCCAGATCTTCAATACCTAAGCTCGTGTGCACGTGATCTTGTTCGTCACGTGTCAATATCACCATAAAACACGTGGACTTTGTTGCTGATATCAGATAATGCTGCAAAATTAGTAAGCAAAATGTTACTGTGTAAGTGCATGACATATGAAAAAGGGAGAATTCACAGCAAAGGGAATGAAAAAGTATAATACATTTAGTTTTAAATTACGAATAAAACTTGATTAACTACGTTGTACTTACACATAAGAAATGAAAATACGTAAAATAATGTAGTTAGTTATTAGAAGAAAACACGACGAAAGCGATGATAATCGAGTTCATTAAAGTCATCCAATGTATTATATTTTGAGAACGTGTCCAACGGTTTACTATTTTTGTTTTGTCTCTGTTGTTGGTCGAAGTGACGTTGAACAATATTGAACATGTACAAGAGTGAGGTCCACACAGCCTAACTGACACATTATACTGATTACCGTGTCAGGGTCGTAGTAAAAGTGAATGCTATCCGTCTCCGTGTGCTCTGTGGGGTGTGTGGGGTGTGCAGCATACGCAACGGCCGGTATGACCTATGCATAACATAAACACAACATTCTGTCATGAAATACATATATTCATATTTGATGTAAAATACAACCAATTTAAATGCAGGAACTTATACTGAAAGTGAAACTTGATAGGAGCTGTGAAAGCTTTTGAAAGATACGTGTACATTCCGCGTCATACATAGGAGTAAGAGAGCATTTTGAAAACACTATAGTCAAAGACGTCTAGTTTCGGACCACTGTATAAATACTCGGGTTTAAATCTGACCTAATTGTAAAACACATGCGCACTAGTATTATAAGAGTTCACATAATGGTCTTAGTAAGTATCAGCCCTGCATTGTAAACAAAGTGTGTCTACGAGAAAACGTAAATTATAGTTAGAATATAGTTCAAAGTATTACTCCTTACCAGTAAAATTAATATCGCATTCATGTTGACAAATCTAAACTTAGTGAATGTTTATCTATAGCCTACGTTTGTATTATAACAGTGTTCACGAGTGAGAAAATGTCTTGAGACTCGTAATTTCGTAAGTTCTCCCGATCCTATCAGATTCCTTGTTATATATTTTTAGAAGTTTTAGCTTTCAGAACTTTTCTTTTGATTTGCTACCGAACTTTGGCGAAGAAACATGGACAATGCCGAGCTCTTTATCGAATGAAACGTGTTAAAGATAAGACAGAATATCGCAATGCTTGTGAAAGATAAGATAGTGACAGCGTTGTTTACTAGTTTGGAACAACGCATGTACAGTGTGTGTCATCCGAATAATATTAATAGAAATGTGAATGTTTGAAATTCCAAGACTTTGACTGAATGCCTTGTGTGCGGATCTCGCTAAATGTTGATTCACACAAGTGTACCTTTAATACATTAGGATTATTATTTCAAACACAACTTATTATCCATATACAAATGTACACATGTAAAAGTAAAATGTTCATTGGTGGACCGCTTTTGTCTAGCCCTAAAGTGTGTATAGTTATACAAAATAAGTGTATGTCTACATATTAAAGAACACGTTAAGTTGATCTTACATAACGCAATAGAATTTACACATATAGTGAACAAAGTGATGCACGTTTTTCTCGATATATGCATACATCGATCGATACAACATCCATTGATCTAGCAACAATCGATCCAACATCCAACGATCCAAAATCCATCGTTCCATCATCCACCGGTCCACTCATCGATTCACTCATCGGTCTACTCAACGATCGATCAACTCATCGATCCACTCATCGATCCACTCATCGATCGATTAACTCATCGATTGATCCGTCCGTCCGCCCGTCCGCCCGTCTGTCCGTCCGCCCGTCCTTCCATCCATCCATTCATCCATCCATCCCTCCATCCATC
>ENA-OREC01000167-OREC01000167.1-marine-metagenome-genome-assembly--contig:-NODE-167-length-19681-cov-14.052642_pt1 | contig 19681 bp, 6 predicted proteins | sample MGYA00248626_ERZ508543 | MGnify/ENA primary metagenome ERZ508543 (study PRJEB26211, sample SAMN05518279) | marine metagenome | isolation source: Puget Sound, Washington, USA | host: Bankia setacea...
ATTCAATGCAGATGACACACATGTAGGGTATTCAATGCAGATGACACACATGTAGGGTATTCAATGCAGATGACACATATGTAGGGTATTCAATGCAGATGGCACACATGTAGGGTATTCAATGCAGATGGCACACAAGTAGGGTATTCAACGCAGATGGCACATATGTAGGGTATTCAAAGCAAATGACACACATGCTTGACAATAGATTCTTTCTTTAAAAACAAGCAAAACTAACAGTACCTCATTTCTCTAAGCCTGGTCACATGTTCAATACATTTTTGAGCTGTATATGCTATCTCGTCTTCTGTGGTAAATCGTCCAATACCAAACCTGGAATTCATTTAATTAGGATTACTAAACATGCACAGATTATGAGATATTCCAGAAGTCCAATAACCCTTAATGTAGATATATGACTTCTCACATTAAATAGCCATATTTACCTGGCTACCATTTTCCTGAAGCATTTTACAGAATATAAGCTAACTGGTAGATACAACTTTAAGCCTTGCAAACAAATCTAAACTCCTAAATTATATTCAATGTTTCAAAATGAAATGATAGTGACCTCTTGAAAGTTTTAAACAACATGCAACAGCGGAACTGAATAATGTTAATTCTTAGACCAATTATATTTTCACAAGAAATCCTAGTTTTCAAAATTGTGTAAAGCTGATTTTATAGTGATTTGGTGTTGACATTTTTTACATAAATGTCAATCTACCATAAGGCCCTCAATTTATTGAGTTTGATCGTGAAATCATGATCAAATCCATACCTTGAACCAACCAGTACTAAGCAATGCAGATTAAGTTTATTTCCCAAGGAAACAACGGCAGTCTTTTCATGTTTTTCTAACTCACAACTGACTGATTACAAGTGACTAATGAAAAACTTAACAAAATTAATTAGTTTTTTATTAAGATGTTTGTCTATATTCACGAGGTTGTTTGTATAGATTTACCTTATAGAAGAGTGTGCCAGGTCCTCATCTGCTCCAATAGCTCGCAGTACGTATGAAGGTTCCAGAGATGCTGATGTACATGCACTGTGGAAACAAAGGAAGGAAACTCAGAAATATACGACAACTAAAGACTATCCCAATTATCTTTATGGTGTGCTGATCATCAAGCCAATACCTCACTGACAAGTAAAAGTAATATGTTTTTGAGAAACTAGCAACACAATTTACAAAAAAAAAAGTGAGTGTAATATAATATGTTGGAAGTTGATAAAGGGTCAACAATAACTGAGTTTAGTGATTTATTTGTCTACATTTAAAGACGATCGCGGCAGTTTCGATTCTCAATCTAAAAGTTATTATTACGAATTATCATTTTACGCAGTATGGGTGTTCAGGGACTGTTTAAAGACGATCCAGCAGCTTGAAGTTCAGCATCTCAAATTTAGAAACATAACTTTTTTCCGTACAGAATATAATTTTTCGCTAATTATCACCTATCATCCCATTATTGCAGAACACAATACACCAACCTCAATGTCTATAGGAAAAATTAGAGGTTGGGAAAGTGGGAACACACCTTTAAAAGTTATCACTTATACATGTCATGTGTTTCAGAAAAGAGGTTACACTTTTAGGATCATAGAACAAATTTTAGACTGCCTTCTGGGGTTTCTGAAAACACTACCCTACAAAGGTCAAATATTAATATATAAAGAGTTGCCTACCTTCCAGATGATAGGGCAATATCTTTTAAAGCCATTAGTAAACTTTCTCCCTCAACGAAAGCAAAGGATAGATTTATACACCCTGTAAGTAAACATACAACTGTCTAGAAACATTTAGCTGACTAGTTAACCTTTATAAAGTCTGTAATAGCATTTTTGACGATTTAGCTGAATTAAGTAAGTTGTTGGCATGGAACTGTATGACTTCATCAAACTATACTGAAATCAATTGTACATTATTTGTATCCATACTATAAATGATATTTTACTTGCAGAAATCAGGTCATTGTAATTTGTGGGTTATATGTATTTGCATTATATGTATTTACCGACATATCAGTCTAGTTCAAATCGGATTAACTAAATCAGGCATGCCCAAAAATTTGCTACAAATGATTCAAAAGCAAACCTGGAAACGTTTGTTCTGGGTCACCATTACGGATCACTTGAGGTACTTTGGCTGTTATTGTGTCTATCAGTTGATTGGCTAACTTGGATATTCTTCTGTGATCATACTGTAAATAAAAATACATACCATGCCACTGAGATCATTGACTAGATATTTGTTAATTTCATTGATGTTGCTCATATTCCATAACTACGCATGTATATTAAGCAACAATAGTAAATTGAGTAAAAATTCAACATATTTTCCATAAAGTATAGGTCCAAGTGAAACAACCTTGTAACTGATTGACCAAGACTTGAGTTGCTGATAGCAGCATTCCACAAAGTAACTAGGTTTAGTTTTGTTTAATGTTTTTGTTTGCTTGCATGGATTTACTCCAATTCGAAGTTTGTTTCTATTTATTACATCTAAACTGGCAGAGTTCCTGTTTTAACATACATGTTTACACTGCTTATACATTGAGGGGTGAAAGTGCACAGGTTCTTGATGCTATATATTAAAGAAGCAGATACAACACTTTCACATTTACCCTCTAGCCATGTACACCTTCTATACAGCCCTACCTCCATTTCCTGATTGGAGAGTTCACAAGCTGCCCCGAGCCCCACACACAGGGGTGTAGGTAGTGTACCACTTCTCATACCACGCTCCTGTCCACCCCCACTCTGTGGTGCCTCCACTCTGACCCGAGGTCGACGTCTCACATACAGCGCTCCCACACCTGTATAACAGTAATGTTTCAAGGTACTCACTATATAACTATCATTCAATTAGACTGAGAAAACAAACTTCAAACAATTGTTAACAAGGTCCATGTTGTTTAGAAAATGTACTAAATATCTAGATTGTAGTTTTCCTTTTCATGTAGGACATACAATATATTTATGTACCAAGATGTTAAAAATGGCAATTGAAATTAAAAAATTTAGCCATGAACTCTCTAACTAGTTAGATAACATATGTTACAATTAAAATACAAGCTTTTTCACAATCACTTTTATAAATATTTACCTTTAGGTCCATATACTTTATGGCCACTGATAGACATAAGATCAATGTTCATTTTGTTCACATCCAGAGGTATCTTCCCTACAGCCTGTGCAGCATCTGTGTGGAAAAACACTTTCTTGGATTTACACAGAGCACCTGTAAATAAAATTAAACAAAATCTATATGTAGGAATAAACATGTTCTTCAAATAGAGGTAATCTGCCAACTTGTTATGTTTTAATCGCAGGTTTTAAAATAGGAAAGAGTGGTGAACAGAATCTTTACATGCCCCCTATCTTATTTGGATAATTTAAAGAAATGTTTTACAACTTCTTTTGTTGTTAAGATTTTCACCTTACAGAGATCCATGTAAAACGCGTTTAGTAAAAGATTATAAGATGTCTAATCTGTTGCTATAGTGATGGCATTTTCTTTTTTGAGATAACTTTTGCAAAAATTCAAGAAAAAAGCAAAAATAGCTTTGTTTTTCTTGTGTTAACTATCATCTAACAAATACTAGGATACCGTTTTAGATTGTCCTGCAGATGACATGTGAGAATTTGGTTTTGACTCTATTTAACGAGGGGGCTTATTTGACATTTAAGTCAATCTTCCATGAGGCCCTCAATTTATTTTAGTTCGATTGTGAACTCAAGCTCGAATCCTTTCTTGGTACCAACCAGTACTAAGCAATAAGGGTAAAGTTTCATGTCCAAAACTGACATATTACGAGTCAGACGCGCAACCCACTGCGCAACGCCGCCCCACAATCAATGCTTAATCACAACAATTGCTTGTCTAGTATCCTGGAACTCAGTTGAAAATAAGTTGTCAAAGAAAAACCCACAATCTGCTAGTTACCAATTTCCTCTACAGGTTGTTGTTCACCAATCTGCTACTTACCAATTTCCTCTACAGGTTGTCGTACACCAATCTGCTACTTACCAATTTCCTCTACAGGTTGTTGTACACCAATCTGCTACTTACCAATTTCCTCTACAGGCTGTCGTACACCAATCTGCTACTTACCAATTTCCTCTACAGGCTGTCGTACACCAATCTCGTTGTTCACAGTCATTATAGATACCAACACAGTGTCTGGTCTCATTGCTTCCTCCAACATCTACAGTATAGCAAGTAGTCGAGCAATAAGCTAATACAGTTATGCAAACAGTAAATATTAATTTGGATCTATGAAGCTAACAAAATTAACACTAATGGGGCTGTTAATATGTCAACAAACAGTGTGAATTAATTTCTTTCTTACATGCAATGTCATATTTTGACTGTTAATATTTCAACCAACTGCTGTTTATTTTTAATTAATTTCTTTCTTAAATACATTATGTTATTGTTAATTTCATCTCATCCTCATACTTTTCACTCATAACTCTTGAAAATTAAACATTCATTATATATTTATAGGATCTCCACAAGGGTAAAACTGTATTCTCACCAATGCACATGTATGTATTCCTTTAACATATCAGACAAAGAGTATATTACCCTTTTTGACCATTAATTTTGTTGAGTGTGGTTTAGAGATTCGGAATTTTGAACTAGCTAGCGCAGGGCATGAAAATTCTAAAAATCTCCATCATAGTAGACTAAAAGAAATATACATTACAAATATCAAAATGTCCAATAGTCCTGCATAAACAAACACCAGTCAGGACAGTAGAATGAGCATTATTTTGATGCCCTGCTAGCCAAGTTAGAATACACAAGACAATATTCACTAGCCCAGTCTTAAAACACTATCAAATGGGCACCCAGACTGTAGAAAATAATTACCTTCAGATCTACGAGACCATTCTGTTGTACAGGTAGATACGTGACCTCAAACCCTTCGCCTTCTAATGCTCTACATGAGTCCAACACACACTTGTGCTCCTGTACAAATACAACGCCAACTTTTCAAAACAAATCTACTTACCATTATAACTGTTTGCACATTGATTGAATAACTCTACAAAGTTTCATCACAAAAAACAACACTTGTTCAGTTTCAAGTATGTTTCAGTTTTTATCTATGCAGAATAATTAACTGAACAGGCAATCAATACTTCATATGTTCAACTATTCCCTTTGATTTAATCTAGCTTGATACAATTTAAATGGGTCTACAAAAAAATACAATAATCAACATCTTTTGTTCTATTCAGGAGCTAATAATGCAGTATCAAGTCACACATTTTGTCAGGGGTATTCTTCTATGATACAAAAGTTATTTTTCTAGTTTTAAAAAAGCTCAATTATATGAAGTAACTAACAATGTTAACATCTTACAGTTTGTGTTGTGATGACATGTTTCTTTTTGCTTTTGTAGAATCTAGCTGTGCCTTTCACACTGATATTGTTGGACTCTGTAGCTCCACTGGTGAAGATTATCTCTCTTGGATCTGCTCCAATACAGTCGGCTATTTGCTGTTTCATGATACAAAATTGAAGTAATACATGTATTATCTTTCGGCAGGCATATACACACAATGAATATCTTAGTTTAACAAACGAATGTTTAAACTGCAATTGTCTTTTTCTCTAATTTTGTATAATTATCACTGTGCACTGTAACGGTAGATAATTAAACTGTATATTTTTACTAATGTTACTGAATAATCTTGATTACCTTTCTTGCTTTTTCAACAGCAGCCTCTGATTCCCAGCCATAGGCATGTGTTCGAGAATGTGGGTTTCCATAGTAACTGACTAAATATGGTAACATGGCATCCAGCACTCTCGGATCCTGTAAAATATTTTGTATTTACTGATCACAGGGTTAAGTTCTATCACAGACCTATAAACCATGGATTGGCAACTCCCAGATATCGGTAAAACAATAACGAATAATATTTTACCCAGCAGCCTTAGCGCATACGCAGTACATATCGGGAGATACAGTCATTCTGTCAATCGGCGGTAGTCGATTATTTCCGTATCATGTCGCGTTATTCCCATGGATACGCATTGGTTTATATATAGTCGGAAAAAAATTAGATTCAACAGCATGAACCACGTGGGACATGTTTTAAACGATGATTTCAACCGATCCAACCCCTCAATGGAGACGACGATGCAAAATTATAATTACCCAGAAAAACACGTGCCTTGCTGGTGGTAGTACAACCATAACAAAGTTTTTTCTCCAGGTAATGTGTGAATTAAAAATAGCACAATTAAAGCTTGCTAACACCTTATCTACAAATCGGAGCATTGGCGGAGAAGGCCAAGTTTGTAGGATTGCCAAATGATGAAATTTCTGATGACATCCCGCATTGTAACTAACACAGTTTCTAATGCTTCACAACAACAACAAACATGATTAAGAAGCAACTGAATGTTGTCTCAATGGTTATTGTGATGAGAGGCGATAACCTATTCCTGTCATACTCAGTATTCAATGCAACAGGACAAACAGAATGTCCATGCCCTGGTTTGAAATTAAGAAAAATTATTAAGTACCAAGGGAGTTGTTGACTGTGCATCCAGATACAGAGGTCTCATATCTTTGTCAGGCCAATCCTTGCGGAGATTTGAGAAGTCTGTCTTCTTTACTGGAACATCTGAAAGTCAGTAAAAAATTAAAATTCAATATCATTAGCATGACATTTAAAACAAAATGACATTGTTAAAACAAAGCAATTGTAAAAGCAATTCCATTATAGTTGTGCACAAACAAAGGGGCAAGGTTTCACTATAAAAACTCTCATAAACGTTTGTTTCATAAGTGTATGGTTATAGAACCGAGTGCGTATATATACCCCACCCACTTTTGTAAACAGTTGCGTAATGCATTAAATTTCCACATAAAATGCTCACCTTCATGTCGAGTTTGCGAATCTCGGCTATGGCTCTGAACAGTCCTTACAACTGAATGTGGTATTCTTATCCGACAAATCCGATTGCCATGTCGTGTTAAAAACGAAAACATGTTGATAAAAAAGAGATAAGTCTGTTTCACTTTCCACTGCAGAGCCCAAAGCTGTCCGATTGAAATTTATTTCGATGCGAATCATGTCTTATATACCCAAATATTCTCATTAACACTTTCTTTATTTTTTCTACATGTGTAAAATAATTTACCAAAGATAAATCATGTAAACTGAAACTAAAATATAAGTGTATAGATATAAATTTTGATTTCGAAACTAAACCCAGACGAAAAGATGGCTGCCCCCATGGACCAAAAGTGAACACTTATGACATTGGACTGAAAATCGTCCCATTTATCACAAGCTTTCATTATGAATAGCATAGGATCCTTAAATTTAAGGTGTAACACGTTATGGCAGCTCGGAAAGAGTCGTTTACCTTTTGGACCACGCGCTTTGGGGAATGCCCAGGGCATATTTCCTAGTTCTTCATCCAACAGGAAATTTCGTTGTCAGCATCAGTCTGAACGTGGTTTGACGTCTGACTTATACCCACGACTGTCAAGACAACAAGTGTCATACTACCTCAGATACCATGAGTATTCCAGTTCTGATCTGTTTGATGGGGCCATCAAGAACTTTGTAACTAACAAGTTAGCAGCAAACAACCCAATAGAAGACCGTTCTGCAGAGATCCAATTAAACCTTAAAGCTGACGAGATGACAGGACAATATTTGTTTGGAATATTCGACGGTCATGCAGGTTGTGCGTGTGCTCAAGTACTTACAGAAAGGTTGTTTAGCTACATAGGTGTAATGCTATCATCTATAGACACTTTAGAAGACATAAGACACCAAAAAATTGATCCTTGTAATGATCTCATTTACAGATTCACAAGAAAAGATCATTATTTGAGCTCAGACATGGCGGACATGTACAGAACCTCACTTCAAAAACTAGCCAATGAACTTATCACAGCACCGAATGATGACTGCACAGTAGAGGATATTCTTAAAGCAGCATTCATGCGCCTTGATCATGATATTCTTGCTGATGCCTATCCAGCAGATGGCCGTTTAAATCTGAATCTTGAGACTTTATCACTTGCCTTGTCTGGCTCCTGTGCAACTGTCGCTTATTTAGATGGAACACAGTTGTTTGTTGCAAATTCAGGAGATTGCAAAGCTGTAATAGGGCATCAGGTGGACGAAGACACTTGGAAGCCTATAGCTGTATCCACTGACCACACCGCTGAAAACAAGGGTGAAGTTACAAGGTTAAACAATCAGCATCCACATCAGGCAGATAAAATCTTGAAAAATGGTCGTTTACTTGGAGACCTTGCCCCACTTAGAGCCTTTGGAGATGCTAGATATAAATGGCCTGCTAGAGTTATGAAGCATATATTGAATGTCACCAATCCAAACATGATCAGTATTTATGGTAAAGACTTGATTCCACAAAACTATATTAGTCCGCCATATCTAACAGCAGAACCAGAAGTTGTCTGTCACTCTCTTACACCAAGAGATAAGTTTATGATTTTAGCTACTGATGGTTTGTGGGAACATTTAACTGAGCAACAGGTTGTGGATTTAATTGCTGGTCACATGGAGGAAAAAAGTACTCTGACTCATTTTACATTACCACGTGAATCTGGAATCAACCTTAAGGAGGTTAATGAAATTCTCAAAGTACGGAAAAGAAAACTTGCAAAGAAGCCAGAAGATGAAAACGTTGCAACACATCTGTTAAGGATGGCATTAGGTCCAAACCACAACACATTGTCGCAGTATTTGACTTTACCCGAGAGGCTTGTGCGATCTTACAGAGATGACATAACAATTACTGTTGTGTTTTTTGATACTGAGTATGTAGCTAGCAAGTAACAGTTTGTTTGGTTCATTTTTAGTAGTTACTTAATCCAAAAAGTAAACCATCCCATGACTGTTATTTTTTAAGAAGGAAAACTGTTTCCTAACCAAAAGACTGTCAACAGTTGTTATGGAAGAACTTGTGTATCTAGAAATAATCTACTCATCTACAGGGTATAATGACATAGTGTACTTTCTATTGCTTATGTAAACCTTAAATAGGTATAGAAAAGATGAAGAAAAAAACGCTCTCTCAATAGTTGATAAAAATAGCATAATAATTATTTAGAAGAAACAATAGACCTCTTTGATATTTTTGTAATGCATCTACTTTATAAATGTGTTTTATCCCCAGCAATTGTACATGAATAGAAAAACGTTTTGTATCGGCAGTACATCAAATATGTTTTGGTGTAAATGTGTTACTCGTTACAAGTTTTGATTCGATTGCGGTAGCAACACTGGCTTCTGTATTGATGATGTCCATCTGTCTGTAAATATTTTAACATTTGCTACAGTATCTAATTACGTGCTGTCCAGCGATCCAGTGATAATATCTTTGGTTGATTTATTGTTTTATCTAGTATATGACTGTAAGCGTTGAATAATATGTACAACTACAAGTGTTTGTTTAATGATAGATTAATGAATGATGTATTAAATAGTATTGAGTAAATCTACCTGTATGTGCTAACATTGAAAAAGTGCTTGTAATTTGTGATCTTTTGTTTTATTAGTTTCTTCAATGTTTTATTCTTTTTATCATCAAATTCTCTAGTAAAATACATATTTTTTTTATTATTGTTACATTTAGACGAAACTTGAAAAATATCAATTTTCTTCATGCTTTGTTGTATGGTGTATTTGAATGCATGTAATACTATTATAGTGTGTACAATTAACAGACACTTCACTGTTACTGCCATACCCTTCATGTCACGGTCAGTCTTCATCATTGTTTATTTAGACAAGACATTCCCCATGCATAAATATGATATTATGAATAATTATGACTGACCCAGTAAAGTAAAAGAAAAAGATAAGACCTGACTGTGTGACGCACATAGGAATCTAGAAATGTTATTGTTATTGTTTTTATTGTAAATACCATATATTGACATATTAGTCTCAATGTGGTTGTTGTTTTGTTAAAAGTTTTATACAATTCTTTAAAAGTTCTCCTGATTGTTTGCAATAGTCTAGTAGTACATGTAGTAGTCATTAGAAAGGAGTGAAGCTTTGTGTAATGCTGAGTTTGATTTTCTATTAGTTTCTGATGTATAGAATGACTAGGGAACTGCATGTAACATCAATGATTTGTTATAAAAAAAATGAGAATCAAGAGTAAAAATAATGTAAAGAAACATCCCACACATTAGAGTAAACTTTTATACCTCTTGTGTGATTTCTTTTTAGCACTTAGCCACTTCAAGGAATCAACATATAGTGATATAATGTATATCAGCATGTATCAGATTTTATAATTAATAATTGCAATTTATAATAGGATAACAAATTAACTTTATGAATGTACCGGTTAATACTAGAATCTCATTGTTTGATCCTGTTGTCATTTGTGTGTGAGCAGTGAACCACATGTCTTGACCCTAATACATGTATATGGCTATTTGGAACGATTTCTTCACTGTATTCCATTTATTTTGTCCACAGCATAGAAAATTGTTGTAAGATAAAATTTAAATATATTGTTCAGTGGTTAAGACTCGAATAAGAGGTACATGTATGTCTCAGTGCGTTCAATCAGCTTTCCTGCCACTTATACTTTTGTATATGTCCCTAGGCAAGGTATTTTATCCCCCAATAATGGAAGGAAAAAAACAACTGATTAGTCTGGGCAAAATTAGAGTCACTAATTACTCTGGGCAAAATTAGAGTCACTAATTACTCTGGGCAAAATTAGAGCCACTTATTACTCTGGGCAAAATTAGAGCCACTAATTACTCTGGGCAAAATTAGAGCCACTTATTACTCTGTGCAAAATTAGAGCTTTTTATTACTCTGTGCAAAATTAGAGCCACTAATTACTCTGTGCAAAATTAGAGCCACTAATTACTCGGGGCAAAATTAGAGCCACTAATTACTATGTACACAGTTAGACCCACTAATTACTCTGTACAAAATTAGAGCCACTAATTACTACGTGCAACATTAGAGCCACTAATGACTCTGTCCAATATGAGCCACTGTTCATGTATTGTTAACTCATTGTTACCTCCGACTCAATTGGTTAAAAAGGGTTAAGTCACTGTATGCCAGGATGAAGAACATGCATTTTGATTGTGTTTCTGTATTTTATCCCTGTTAATGTAAGGAACGATGCTATTCTGCTACTTGTGTCATTGTTAAAGCTGGAGTGTGTGCTCCAATGTTAAGTTGAAGAATGTTTGTTAGCTATAGTTTGTTATTGGAACTTTCTGTCCATTGAATGCATGCACATGCAATTATGAGGGAATGTTTTGTTAGTATAACTCTAGAAATACTTGTCTTTATGAATCATTTTTTACATTGATGTAGTACAAACATGTTTTGACAAATAACCATGTGATAAAATTCGAAAGGAAAATTGTATCTATATGAATATACATATATATGTAGAAAGATTTTGCCATTAAGTTCTGCATATGTCTTGAGAGATTGTCCTAGACACTTAGGCTAATAATAGCCAGTTGAAGACGGTTTGTTATCTACTTTTGTTTTAGTTTCTCATTCTATAGAATATTAAAACACACGCTCTTGTCTTTGTTCATTAGAAATTACAACTTTGGATTTAAGCATTTTACAGTATTGTCGGTGTAAAATTGAGGGGATAAACATGCTTTTATCCTTACTATTTGTGTACTGTATTTACTAATATTTGTGTAATTTAATTTACCTAATGTGTTGTAGTTTGTGCCATCCTACAATTATCTGTAAAACTTACTTCTGTTGTAAACTCAAACAAATTACAAGTTTCATGCAGTAACACTTGCTAATTCAGTTTTTCACATTATTTTTTCATTTTGGTCATACTGAACTCCAGTAAGTGTACTGTTTGTCCTTAAACAAAACTGCCACACAAATTAACGTTCTGTATTATGGGCGCACGTTTTTGTATATAATTATTTTTCACCCTCAGCGTTAGATATGAACATTGATATTGATCCAACCCTCCATGTAAGTTTTATTAAATATATCACACAGAAATGTTATTATAAAAATATCCTTCGTGCAATTAAAATGGAACTTACTAACATACTGAAAAATCATGTTAAATTATTTTGTTTTTAAACACACATGACATAATAAAATTATCTATATGTACTGTGGATTATCAAAGTCAAGGTGGTTTGTTAGTTGTATCCTTAATTAAGATTGCAGTCAGCAGTTAACAGTTAAATACTTGATACTTAATTAGACCTTGAAACAGTTATCAGTGATTTAATCTGTATTTCAATGTACTGGTAAAATATATAAGTATTTAATATTAAGACATAATTTTGGTCTGCGGCTTTCAAAATGAATTGACACACATTGACTTTAGCCCATAGTACTGTGTTTTTAGTAAGCAAATTGTTTTACAGTTATATACATACATGTAGCTTAGTTTTAAGGGAGAGTGGAACTGTTATCGTTCTAGAAAACGTCTAGAAACTGATACATACAAAATGAGAAGAAAATTTAATGCACTTTAATAATAGTACTGCGAAAATATAAAAAGGTAAAATATATATGTATTTTCATGATAGATATAAAAAATGATAATCAGGCCACTTTTCGGGGGGATTTCTAATTCTAGAGATTAAACTTCAGTATTATGAATAAAGGGGCAACTGATTATACTAACTCATATTGCAAAATAAGGGCAATAGTATTAGAGCGTCTGTCAAACCTTAATACAGGTATTTGTTACTAGTATTTTAAACTTATAATGAATTCCCTTTCACAGGTTCACCATGGTTGTTTAAGCATAGTATAGTGTAACCTGTAGTTTGTGTTGTTGCCATTTGTCTTTGATATGAGTTCTTTTTCTAATTGTTCGGAAATTGTTTCAGTCAGTCTGTTGTATTGAATTAATAAAGTTACCTAAATCTTACAAGAGGTGTTCGTTTCCCATTTCATTTTTTGTTGTTGTTGTTTACTTCTTGCAGTGTTGTTTTATAGTCATAACCTTGGTGACGGCATCTGTTTCACAGTTCTACAAAACTCTATGCTTCAGCGATCTAGACAGTAAAGTTGTCATATTTTATCTGTGAAAATGTGTCGAGGCAATGATGAACACCTGTGAAAGCCTGCTATTTGCATTCTGTACATAGATTTACATGTAAATAGAAAGAAATAGGGCAAAAATTACATATGTATTTACAAAGTAGTTTGGTTAATTCCTTCACTTTAACCTGGCTTATGTTGAGTGATATAATCAAAAGGAGAAGTGATAATTAAAAGGAAACTGTTAAATGAAAGCTAATATAAAGCTGATTAAATTTCTTAATATAAAACCAACTACTAGTGGCCTCCTGTAGACAAAAATCGTTGATAGTGGATGTGTTGTCAAATATGATGGTGGTACTGGTGGTGTTGTTATTGATGATGATGATGATGATGATAATAGTGGTGGTAATGAAGATGATGATGATATACAGGTAGTATGAATGTTTGGTTTACAGTATCCAACCGACTAATTAATACTTGCTACCTGACGTGTTACCTCCCATAATTATGTCCTATTTGTATAAATGGTAATGTAGTTGGGTTACATTTAGGGATGTAAAGCTTGTGATTCTAACGATTTTCTCATAAAGTTCAGCCTTATCGTTTTGTACATTGATATAATGACTACGTATATTTTAAATTGTCATACGTGCACTGAGAGTCTAATATGTTACACAAGTGTTAAAGCAACGTATCAACATCAAAAACGATGCGTCCTACCTACATACTCGAATTTAGAAACACGAAATAACATTTATTGCAAGTATGTCTAGGCGCATGGGTCAAGATAGAAATTGTCATAGAAAATCATGTCTGTTAAATTGTTGGTCATTGTTATAGCAGATTTCAAGCCCTATCCATGTACGTATTATTGAATACAATGCGGTTGTTTCATGTGTAGCGGCTTTTAACATTTGAACATTTACGTCAAAATTAGAATCACCACCTTTAAGTAACTACAAAACCACACTATTCTCTCTCCACTAAAGGTGTGTTGCTTGAACTAAAGGTGTGTTGCTTGAACTAAAGGTGTGTTGCTTGAACTAAAGTGATCGGGTTTATTGGACACAGTCTATAAACCGGGTAGATCGTAAGGCGTTAACCGTTAAATAAAGTGAACTCGGATGACGTGTTTAGTTGATTTGGTACTCACATATGAATATTTTGCAACTACTGAGCGTGTGAACTTATGAATTATTAACAACACAAGCCCTAGTCGAGTTCCTGTAGCATTTGTTTATATCAGTGACATATGGTTCTTGAACTTTTTAACATTGTGTCGTTGGAGAGTCAGAGATTGTTTACATACAACACTAATAGTAACAACAACACAATACTGGGTTCAACAGGTAACACCCAGGTATTGATTCGAACAAAGGCATTTTCCCTGTCTATGATCACGTTCAGTTTCAACAGTTGATGCATGCACGTATCATATAGGAAGCAATTCGCTAAAATATGTGCTAACGTTAGAAACAGGGTGTAGCTTGAGCCTAGCTTAGGTTTCATTTGCAGCTGAAAAGTTCTCTTCTCTGGTACATTTGTATGACCAGTATTTTAAATGTGCACAGATCGGCGACGCTAATGGTAGTTTAGGGTTTTATAATATTATACTCCACCTTTTCTTTGAAGCAGACGAACACACTTTAAATGTAGATGTATTAAAGTACTAGTATATAGTTTAACATACAAGTATAACTTGAAACCCGGTAAAGTTGTGTTTGTGTCGGGTAGATCTACTCAAGTATGACACAGTTGTACATGTATATGATTATCAACAGTATTTATAGCCCAATGCTGATTTTGAAATGTTTAAAATCTATTTACGTGCTAACTAGATTTTCAAGACAAGTACATCGTATCGCAGGGTGTACTTCTAATATAATATACGGGTGTGACGTAGACTAACTTAAACAGAGTGTGTAGCCGTTGGTTTTCTATCCTACATTCGTGTAGTGTATGAACAAGCACTATATTAAACAGTCCCCGGAACACACATACTGCGTAGAATGATAAATATATCTAATGAAGTGTTGTCTTGATTCTAGTAAAGATCAGTATTTATAAGTACTATGTTACATGTATATCGACCAGACATGCACACGTACATGTATTGTTATCATTTCTAAGCGAATACCTTTTTATCGAACATTTCCAGTAACGTGTTTATTATTCATGACAAATTAGCTGACTCATCGTTCCTTGCTCACGATACGTCAAAACATATTGATACTTTAGTCAATATATAATAAGGTTGTACCCACGTTATAAATTAGTTCGATTGAACAATGTGAGTAACAGTGCGTTCAACGTTCCGGGTCATTAGTTCGGGGAATCATGTAGACTAATACTGTATGCATCTACCCTGTTCACAAATAGGCGTCGTTATGGGTAGTTAAGGTATACCGTCCATCATACAAACATTTACCTCTCCAAGATTTTGTTTGAATACTACAGTTTCCGTAAACGAACAAAAGCGCTCCCTATCGGTTGCTTCAGACTGGTAATTATCTAATTAACTGCGAGACTCTTAATAAGCGGGGTACACCAACGTTGACATGGTCTACAAAGTTGCGAAACCCTATTACATGTATTCAATTGTTGAACTAGGTATTTTCATAGAGATTTTTCGTCGATGACTTCAGTCACATTGAAAACAAAACCCAGTCTACTGAAGATTCATTTCCGAACAAAAAGAAACAATTAAGTTAAGTAGTTTGTTGAACTCTGTTTGTTGAGTTGACGTATTTGTCATTTTACTACATTAAGTTAAAATACATACATAAAGGTCATTAACACACAGTCCATTGACATGCCCTGCTCAACAACTTACCTAGCAGTAAGCGCTTTTTTAAGTTAAACATTTTAAAGTGTTATTCAAACCCCTTTAAACGATGTTCGTGATTTTGTTCCCCGAAGCTTACAACTGTGTTATGTTCTTATTTTTCAGTTATCGAAATCACATATAAATAACACATATGTCATTTTAGGTCCACAAAAACTCAAAATATGAAGATCGATATTATTGTTAAAATCACAACGACCATGTAGTGCCTGTACATATTACGTGACATCTAGCGGTCTTTGCAAACACTCTATTTTTATTTTTTCTAAATGTTTAAAAATACATGGGACGTGATTGATTTTGTTTTCCTAGTGACCTTGTGAGTTTTTTTTGCACTAAAGATCGAACCTCCGACCAAAACAATGACTGACCCCACGTGAATGAAATCTACTGATGTACAGCCATACTTAACATTTTCATCCGCTCAAGTGGCCCTCTTACGTAAAACATTGACTTCATTGAAACCACTTGTTATGAATAATTAACAGCAACATATAACAACAACACCGTCCCTTTGTAATGTGTCTGTAAGTATGTAAGTCAGACAATACATATCATAGTTTAAGGATCGATGACACACTCACTTACGACACTCGCCTCTTAACCTTCAAAGTGAGCATGTACATAATTAGACATAGATACATTATCTGTATCATTGGTTTCCTAAAATGTCTCCGCTATGTATGATGGTCACCTTGTTTGTGCCTTCCTTTTGGTGCTTCACTTAAAATATTAGAAATGTAACCGTACGTTTACTCATTGGTTTAGAATGATGCTTTGCATTCTTGGCCACTGTTTAGTTAAAAATGCTTATTCATGGGTTTTGGGTCAAGTCACTTACAATTAAATACCATTGACGATCAACATACGTCGGTAAAGTCAATGCTGAATCTATGAAAGTATAACGCATATATATAATCCGGCTATCGCTAGAAATGGTTTCGTTATTTATTTGTTAAAATAATATATGCTTTACGATTTGAGTGCTAAAATACATGTAAGTATGTAGTATTAAACCTCAGTTGTCAACAGAAGTACTGGGGTTTGAGGAAGTGGTCTGTGTGTTTCCAAACTTAGATCGCAGCTACACCTAGCTCATTGCAAGTGCATGCGCAACTCACAACGCACTATTTAAACACTTACGAACAGAAATATCAAAAACCGCAAATATAATTCAACACAAAACGTCTATTAACCAACTTTGCTATCTGTTGTTTAATCGGTGAAGTGGTGTTTAAAATTAGACGAAAGTGCGTAAAAATATATGATATTCAAGTTATAAAAGTTACCCACTAGGATTAAAACTGTTTGTGTATTAAGACGTTTATTTATTCAACACAGTCTGTCTCTCAGCGTAATTTGGACTGCTAGACGATAGTGACATCAATGAAAATAAGATCACCCTTTTATCAAGACACGCTTAGTGAATACTTTGTTATGTTAAGATAGAAGATGTCAGTTAAAAGTGGATGTCAATGTGTACACATGTTACAAATTTAATTAATGAAAGTGGGCACCATTTTACAGAAACACGTTCGTTATCACATCACCTTTAAAAAATAGTGAAAGCATGTCGTTTCTGAAATTAGGTTTTACATTACTCTTCCAAAACATGTCTGTCTTACTTGTTTTATTACTCGTAACCTTCCCATCTTAACTTATTTCAACTGCTCGCGATCCTGAGTGCACCTGATCAGAGTAGTCTTACGGCATTTTCTTGTGTTGGTATAGTGTGTCGAGTTTAATCGTACATGTGCTTGTTTCTAACATTATAAGCGTGTATGCATGTGCCGATACTATCTGCCACGAGCCTCTATTCAGGAAGGAACCCTTAGTGATTTTGTTGGCAAGAAATATATTAGTTTTTTATATACAGTATATAAATCTTGCTGCGGTTTATTAGATTAATTGACTGCCTATTAATGTCGCGTCAAACGTACAGGTCTGTCAATTAATAATATACCTGTGTCTTCGTCTATATTAACACCCATGACAGTGCATAATGTAATGCCGACTAAAATCTAGTTTGAAATCATAAATACAAATGTAGTTAGCTTGGTTTCAATCACTATATACCCTTGTGTATTCGTCTAACGATCTTGTAACAGTGTATGCCAAACTATATTCACAGGCGTTATGTTATTTCAATACACTTTTGACCGAGTTTTTGGCGTATGTAGCATTGTTCAAGTTCGTTCACACACATTCAGCACAGGTATAGGAGGGTAATAAAACGGTAACTTTGTGGAAGAAGGAAAGCCCAATGTTAACAGAAGCTTAAGTCAGCATTTTAACCTCACATTGTCGTCTCTTTTGTGAACTATTGTTGGTCGCGTTCGTTGATCACCTGAAATCCGGTCTGCGTATTTAATGTTCATGTTTATAAACAACTTCAACTCCTGTCAGATTAAAGTTTACGTGAGAGTTGCTTGATGAATGAAACTAAAATGCCTTGTATTTAATGGTTGATTAATAGGCGAAAGCCAAGGTCGCGTATATGTCAAGGTCACATGTTCAAGGTCATTAATATTACGAACGCAAAGTATGCCTATCGATGAAATCTATTCAGCCAGTGGAATAACAGGACATCTTATAAGAAAACATAAAACGAAAAAGCGCAAAACATTTCATTAATTGATTATTCTATAAAACAAGTGAACGAGTAATTGCTGTCACTGTTTTACACACTTTCTGACATTTAAATCGTTGAGTCTAGGAGTGTAATCGAGGCGACTTAGTACAACGCTGACTAAACAAGGAGAGTGGTATACTACAAACTTAGCTTACATGTTTACTTTAACCCACTTAGCATAGTTATATGATTTTACCGTCCTATAACCATGAACGCGATCTGATAGGCCTAGCTACGTTCAAAGGCAGCTATAAACAGACCTAGTCATATCATTTCATGTGATGTAAATCAACGTAAGCAAGGTTATTGTTGACTATGTTTATGTTTAACTTTAGTTCATTACAACATGTTTACAACTCCATTATATTTTCACCTGATGATTAACAATTGTGCTTTAAGGCATGTACAGGTAGACTCAGCTCAGTAATAGTTGATTACTTCATCATATCAGAGTATTCACAGTATTACCAGTATTGCATCAGTTAAACAATATTATGGTGAAATGCACTAAAGAAAATGTAAAGATTAGATATGTGTACAGGCTGTTTAATTTTTTACTATTTCTACCAGAGTATCAGCAATCGTGCATATACAGGAATTCACTAGTCTTTGTTTGATATGTATTTTTCACTAAGATCAACTTTTCAGCATTTCGTTCAATATCAGATTCATTATTACACAACATTTTGAGAGTGCACATAACATGTGCATACTTTCTCAATCTGTTGAACATTAAGCAAGAGCCTTGTGATCATACCAGGTGTGTTGAGATAGTGAGTATTTGCTTGTGATCATACCAGGTGTGTTGAGATAGTGAGCATTTGCGTGTGATCATATCAGGTGTGTTGAGATAGTGAGCATTTGCGTATGATCATACCAGGTGTGTTGAGATAGTGAGCATTTGTCTTAACTTAGCCTTAGTGCATTAACATCAAACACTTCCATAACATATCCTTAGCAACATTGAAAAAGCTCTCATTATGAAGTTGGCTGTAATAGAGCTCTAGTGAAATAAGAGATTGACGCAAGAATAATAAGCTTCAAACCATGGAACAAACATTCTAAGAAATGGTTTAATTTCTAACAAGTTCTACAAGAGATGGTTTAATTACTAACAAGTTCTACAAGAGATGGTTTAATTACTAACAAGTTCTACA
>ENA-OREC01000168-OREC01000168.1-marine-metagenome-genome-assembly--contig:-NODE-168-length-19632-cov-14.012580_pt1 | contig 19632 bp, 6 predicted proteins | sample MGYA00248626_ERZ508543 | MGnify/ENA primary metagenome ERZ508543 (study PRJEB26211, sample SAMN05518279) | marine metagenome | isolation source: Puget Sound, Washington, USA | host: Bankia setacea...
GTGTGTGGGTGGGGGGGGGGGAATATTTGTAGTATAGGGGGTAGAAGCTCTCATTTCTCTTATTTAGTATTGGACTTCTTCTCACTTCACTTTAATTATTTCTAATTTATGGTGTAAGGTTCATATATAGGATTGGTTTACTGGTTTGTAATCACTGGGAAAACACGGGTATAATTGTATATTGAATAGGGGTAAGACCTTCACATACAAACTGGATTTACCATTTATCAGTGTTATATGCCTGGGATTAGATAAGCAGGCTTGGTATTGCATACAGAAACCCCGCTGTAAATGGAATCTGACTTTTATTGATAGTGCCAATGGGTTTGAAAATTGGACATAAGTCTCTAAATATGGGACTTTTACAGGCAAACTTCTGTGCTGTACCTTGGATTGATAATTGACTAATTAACATTTGAAATATATGGACTGGATGTACATGTATCACCGTAGGATTTGTATGAAATCAATGAATTGTGGTGTTATATTATTTTTTATTAAATCAGTGCATTAGCTGATTAAATCCTGCAATAATTGTTGAATAACTGGAATACAGCATAGTTGACACTGTACTGTAGGAACTGTATGGAAAACTTCAAGAAAGAATATTTGAGAATTGAAAATTGTTGGATCTGAAACAATTTTATTGACAAAAGTGAATGTGAAAAACAAAATTCATGTAAACATTAAGGAACAGTATAAGCGTGCACACAAAGAAGCAGAGTAATACCGGTACATGTAGTATGTTAAAGAGTATAGATTGGTAATAAAGAAATGGTGAACAAGAACATGTTTTGAATGACAATGGATTAGTATATGTGAATAGGTAATTGATAGATATGTAATGGTAATGGATACTGAAACAAGGATGTGAAATGCCCGAAAACCCAAAGGCTGTCTGAAATGAATAGAAACAGGCAGAAAAGGAAATCACATCGCAACTAGATTATTACAAGTTCTTCTGAATATTTACTGGACTAAGAAATAGTAACTGGATGAAGTATGTAAAATAATAAGAATGGTGAGAAATTTAAAAACTACTAAAAGGACAATTAGACCATGGGACAGTATTTGACAAAGTAGGTGTGGTGTGATAATGGAAATAAGGATTATGTAATGATAAATAAGAAAGGATACAGGGAATATGCACTGATATAAGATAAACAGGGGTATATAGATTGACAAAGGATTCATATAGGAGTTATAAAATAAGAAAGATAGAACATGCAAAGATATAAGATGAAGGGAATTTGAATTGATAAAATATTCACAGAGTATGAAATAAGAATAGATACAGCAAATATGCACTTTTATAATAGGAAGGAAATATAAAATTGATAAAGGATTTCCTATATGGATATGGATAAAACAGAAACTAAGGTAAATTTAAAGGGTACAAGAGTAGCATGTTATGACATATAACAACTGAACACAAGACAATGAAGGACGGTGACTTAACGTTGTTTATTGAGAAGTTCTGCACAAGGTGTGTCGTGGAATACAATGTGTTGGAAGATCTTAGACAGAAATCTGAGAAGGAGGAGTTCAAAGTGGAAACATATTTGTAAGTGCCTCCCATGTATGTCTCTGTAAACAGTTATCTGACATGAACCATAGAGTCAATCTTACAGCAGAGTATGAACAATTCAAGTTCCAACTACCCTACCAAACCCATGTTTCTATAGCATGGAAACATTGACCTGACAATCTTGAATACATAACATGGACCAGGGAATTACAAAATAGGTGTTACATGTGTACAAATTTTTTGATAACAAGCTAATATAACCCACCCATTTCACAATTCAGCAGTCTGTGTAATGAGATCAGCAATGGCATTTCAATGTTCACATACTGTAACTTTATTTCTTGATATTGTTAGTTTTCTTCTAATGATTTACTACTAATACTTATGACTAATGTTACTTTATTTGAGCTATTGTGTTTATTCTTTCAGTCGTTTCAAGGCCCTGGAGTCTATGATGGAAGATGCTCTGAATAAGTCTGTCTCTATCAGAGATGATAAAATCAACGCCCTTGAAAGCAGGTCTGTATCTCCCCTATATACTGGCTGATAGTTACCTAAAAGTACTGTTTGGTTATTACCTTAGTAACATGCATTTATAGAAAACAACCAAGATCTCCAGACCTTAACTCATGGTAAAAAGTGTTTTTAGATTACTAAGGGGAAACAAATCTGTTGAACGGGGTATGGTGCATGTATGAATAAGCAAAAATAAAGACTGTAAAATACCGTAAATATGTAAATAAATACCGTATAGAAAAGCCGTACATAACTTGTGTCACACCATTATCCAAACCCATCTCCTAATACTTTACACTAGAGTTAATTTAACCTTGTATATTTTAGACTGGAGGAGTCCAAGAACCGTAATCTGAAATTACAGGAAGATTTACGTCTGGCCCGTAGGGAATGTGAGTCACTGAAACAGAGATTTGAGGAGGAGGCTTTAGGGAAAGAGAAGGAAAGGTGGGTCCATAATAATAATAAAATTAACTTTATTTTCTGACAGTGACCTTTTTAAATTTTACATGTACAAATAAACAGATAAGTCTTATTTAAAAGAGGCCTTCAAAACAAACTAAGCTTGTTTGTAATAATGATGATAATGATAATAATTATTAGTTTGTAACAGTTTTATTTGAAAATATGAGTAATGAGATGTATTTTACACCAACTAAGTGTGTCCGATGTATTGTATTAAGTCTGTGTCTGGTACAACTTATCTCCACCAATAGTCCCATATGCATTTTCCGGGTTTTTAGACGATTGTAAGACAAAGCCCAGAATTGACAATCCAATGTCCTAAAACAAGGATATTTGAGATGCTTGGAGTAAATATATAATAAATGTATCAGAATTTAATTGTTTTATTTCTAACCTGTAAGTCATGTAAAGCTAAGCTTAGGCAATACTTTGTACTCCGGAACTTCTTTTTAGTCAATGGTTTTGTACATGTATACAATTTGATGGCTAATGTTGTTATTTGAACACCTTGTTACAGAGAGGAAAGCAGGCTTGTTAAGAACAGTCCATTCCACCAGAGACCAGAACAGAATCAAACCAATCAAACCAGTCATCTTGTAAAACTAGAGAGAAGTGTAAGTATGAAGTACCATCATTGTTTACTTCCAAATGTACAAAATACTCTTACAATGCATAAAGCAATATTGCATTTCAACAGATCACCAAGACATTTGAAAGTTCCATGAATTATTGTTCTTTTAATGTGGCAGGTATATACGATTTTTTCATGTTTATATAACACGATCCGTTATAACGTGATTTTTTTCCTGTGGACTCAGGCGATCACGTTATAATAGAGTCGCAGTGTAATACACATATGTAAGAGTTTGCTAAATGCTGCTTTCAACCATCAAACTATGAATATGACTGTGTAATGGTTTCTGTTGTGTGTGTTTTAAGCATAACGAAAATAGGTTGCATGACTTATTACAATAGTGAAATACAAACTCAAATTAACTAAATAACATTTTTGTTTCAGAACGCTACATTGATGTTTGAAAACGAAAACCTGAAGTCAAGAAACAATAGTCTAAATGAACAAGTAAAGAAGTTGGAATCCCAGAATTCAATGCTACAGAATCAAACGTCGACAGTTCAGAGTGAGAAAAGTGCGCTACAATCCCATAATGCACAGTTACAGGTGGAAACAACCAAAGTGAAAGCTCAATGTGACACCCAACGGACACAGTTCAGAGACTTACAAAACTCACACGACTTCTTATTTAAGGATTTTGAAAACTTGAAAAAATTACATAGCCAGTCAACGAGGGAGTACGAAGCTCTTATCTCGGAGCATGGTTCTCTGAAGTCTGTCCATAAAACTCTGAAAAACGAGAATAGAGACCTTCAGCAGCAAATGAACAATCTTATCCATGTGAAAGACGATGATAGTAAAATTAGAGACCATTTAGCAAACAGGGAAAGAGAACAGTTACAAGTGGAGAAAAAATCGCTCGGAAATTTACAAATGGCGTATAATAAGTTAAGAGACGAACATGAACGCTTGTTACGGGAGTATGAAAAATTGAAAAGTTTACACAGTGCAATGGAGACTAATAACAGAGAGTTACACATAGACAATAAAAACATGAAAACAGATTATAACAACATGCTGCAGGATAACGCAGAATATAAGGAAAAACTGCGGAGTATAGAAGGGGACTTTAAAATCCTGGCTGACAAATATGATGTGAGTATGACATTTGAAGAAGTTAGGGGACGGTATATTTTGGAGTAGTTGGTCTGTTGCTGAAATCTTGTGTCTTAACTCCTTCCACAATTGTCGAGGAATCTTTGTAAAACTTGCCACACATGATCCCTATGATGTTTAGCTGTACGTGACGTATTTTTATTTTACGGCCCAAATAATCCAAAGTTATTCCCCTTTTTAGAAATTCTTATACATGTATATCCTTATTTCCTTAATACAGTGGAGATAGGGGGTATGCTCTTTCAAGCAAGATTGTAAATGTGTTTGTGATTGTAGAGCATGTATGAGATGTACCTGAAGACACTGGAAGACAAGGAGCATTTGATGAGTCAGTTGGACGTGCTTATAGAGAAGAACCAGGAACTCCTGCACTATGTACTCAGTAACAAAGATCAAATGGCAGGCCAGGAAAAATCATACATGTACGTACCACTATTGACTTACCCACAATAACAGAATGCATCATCATAAACTTATAAAATATCTTTTAACTTTTATTTTTTTTAAATTTTACCCCCGCAATATATTATAGAAATCAACCGTTCAATCCGTCTTTGAAGCTCAATTTCTCCTTTATGTGTGAACCAATACTGATGAAATTGTGCACAGTTGCAATATATTGTTGCTCTGAAGATGTGTATAAAGGAGTATAGGCCTGGCCTAACTATTTCAAGGGAGATAATTAGTAGTGCGCGACTGGGGATATCCTTTTGTGACTCTAAGTTTTAGTTATATAAGGTATTGGTACAATGTACAATAAATTTATCAAACATTAATTGCCCATAACAAAATAGGAAAATAATCACACTTGATGATTTGTTGATAGATTGAAAACTCTCATTTTCGGGTGCTTATAATGTTATGTATAGTGATTTGAGTCTGGATGTACTATATCCTTACAGGTACATGTATATTATAGCTAACATTTGGACCTGTTGCTCACTCATTCATACAGTGGACATCTTGTTAAATCCCGACATCTAGTGCAACCCTATACGACCATTTCACATTCTGTATTGACCACTTTACAGGGAACAGTTGTCAGATCTCCGCAGACAAAAGGAAAGACTGGAAGAAAAGATTATGGACCATTACAAAAACAGAGAAAAGCAGAAGAAAAATAAAAGTTTTGGTGCAATTTTGATGGAGAAGGTTAGAGGCTTGAAGGTATGGTAGAACATTTACCAACAAAATAAATGTTTTTATCACATGGAAATTCTGACAAGTGTAATAATAATCAAGACATGTGCAATTTTCAAGATCTGTAGTTGTACTCTGTATTCTGTCAAATTTGAATCCAAGATCATTTGTAGCAAACCCCTTGTAATTCCCAGTTAGTTGTAGAATGTTCATATCTTACACACTAATGCAGTAAGAGCTCCCAAATTATTATGAGCATGCTCATGTTATTGTTCTCGTTTTTGTAGAGAAGTAAGTCCCGACCCAATCTTCTTGAAGGCAACGCTGACAGCTCTTCAATGAGTTCTGGAACTATAGCAGACGACAAACAAGGTATATATATCACCATGGTAACTGTAGTGATTATTTGCGTTACTTAGCTGGTAGTGAGCAAAGAAAATACTCTTTTACTTTTCATTTTTTCATAGTATCTAAAAAAAGTTTAAAGCATATTTAGAAGCTGTCCTAGTTATTAGTTTCTGACAGTGATTTCACCAAATAAAGTGTAGATTGAAATGTAGGTGACACTTGGGTTATGCATATGCGCTGAGAGCTTACTGAGTACAAAGCATACCATCAACCCTTTTCTCATAAATTGTTATTCTCTCCCCCCACTCCTATTCATTTGTACATGTTCTTCCTGACCTGCTATATATCTTTCATGGCTCAAAATCCCGTCTGCTTTCACCTATGAATGATCTTATCCTATGGGAGTCTTAGATGAAGTAGAATGTACAATTGATATGCTTCAGTCTCTTCTATGGTTGTTATTGCATGCAAGAAAGATTGGGTATGCACGATATGTCACTGTCATAACTGCAAAACTATGAACAAAAGCAAGCATGCTATATAACTTTATGTCCTGTCATTCTGCCTACTCCCTAATTGGACCATCTCTATTGAGATTTAATAACCATTTTTTTTAAACAATATGTTGTTATGGCGCTAAAAGAATGTCTTATTTTGTTACACGAGTATGCTGCTTTGTTTCCCATCATCTCAACCTACCAACAAACTATCTCTGGCGCTGTGAATTCATTCATTATTGTAGGCATAGAATTTTAAGGTTTTCCTAAGAAAGGCGAATTTAGTGGGTACTTAAATTAGTGGATTTAAAATATACAATTTACCAGTACTATTAACTTCTATTTGTTGACATCTGAATACATAGTTCAACTGACCTACGAACTCCATGTGAACTAATGACCCACGAATAATAATGATTACACAGTACATATATTCATTTTGGAAGCAGATAATACTCTGAATTATTCCTTCTATAATGCTCTAAATGAATGGCTAAACTCTAGTTGGAGAGGTATATACAAAAGGGTGTTTATCTGCTCCTTTACTTAATAGTACTAAGAAGCCTTTCATTTCACCTCTCGAGTTTATTGGTCCATAAGTCTATTGCACGAGTATAGGGGAGTAACATGTAAATAAATAGCATGTACACCAAAGGTTTATACCTACCAGAAGCTTGAAAGTAAAGTTGCTACAGCATGTCTACGTTGCTATGACTACTAACCCTGTCCCATCTGATACAAAACTACACACATACATGGTATAGTCTGCTTATCCTTGAATAAATGCTAAAACTAGTTTAAGGGAAGATCTCTATTCGGTAGTTTTTTTATCTGTATTTGGAGAAGTCTTTTTTTTAATGATGGGAATACAGACTTACCTGGAAATATTTTTGTGTGGAATCGTGTAGTTTTGTATCAGAGACTTAACCTTGTTCACAGACTTATCACAGAGTTCCCAGCAAATGTTGACTAACTATTGCATTATGTTGAGTTCAATATGTCATAAAGGATAAAGCGAATAACAATTGCTTAAAATATGACTGAAAAAACAAATATCTTATTTTCCTTTTGGTAAAAATTGTTTGTTGTTTATAACTTTTTGGAAATTCGCATGTGGAGTATTTCTATTTGGTGTTTGTCTGTTGAATGTGTTTATCTGTGAACCAAGGTGTCTTATATTGCCTATTTAGAAATGCATGAATACTATGTTGTATACAGTAGTTGTTACTTTATGTGAATATGCACCTCACCTGCTTCAAATGTAAGAAAGCCACCACATGATTTAGAATGTTTAACTTGTTTGAAATGTTTGGGGGTTTGTTTGTGTATCCATCGCTCTGTCATGGTGAAAATATCAAACTTGACTTGTGGTGTCTTTCTTACCAATTTACATTGTTTGCAAGAAACTTTGACATCAGGGCATTGCTTTCGTGGAATGTGTGAACTAGATAATGTTAGATTTGGGAAGGGAGCCTTACTTTGGTCTTAAGTCAGTGTTTTATAAAACTTCAAAAGGGGTAAAGGTGAAAGTTGTCCAATGTCACTGAAACATATTGTTTTGCTTGCACACCTGCTTTCCCCGTGTAACTAACCCAGTTTGAAGGTTTTGTACCATTTGATCTAATATTTATTCACTTCATTCCCCCTGACCTGTGCACAGAAAGGAGACGATACCGTAGAAGAAGGGGAAGTAACCCTGGTGTAAATGGTGAAACGGACAGCCCTAAATTGTCGAAACAAAATAAAGGGTTTGCCAAATCCACCACGGCTATCAACACCAGTCCAACCTCTGATCGACAAAATTTCTCACATTCTGATATTAGAGGTAATTGTCCATTGACATTGTCTACTGTTTGTTGTCACTATTTAACATGTTCTCTTACCTAACACAAGTACATGTAATATCTCGTCACTTGTCCTCAACTTAATGTATACTTCATTGAGATTTGATAGATCTTTAATGCTACAGCAAAATTAAAGTTTCATTTTGTTGTCTTTACATTATGTGGTGGTTTAGAACAGAGATGGAATAAACATTTAAAGCAGATAACCCTTCCAAATGTTCAGGTTTTTAAAGTGTGGTTGAGTATTTCGATAGCTGTATCATTCTGGAAATCCACTATGTTGTTAAGTATACTGATTGCTATAGAATTTGATCAATGGAGTTTGATAAATCTACCTGCGTGCAGTATAAAACACAGTATGGGCTGAAGTGTAAGTTGGGTATTTTTGTACGTGCCACTAGAGTTAATACAGTACCAAAATCAGCTTCAACTTAATAACTTAGAATATAATTCATGTTGGTCAATCAAGATTTGAACCCACTGCCTTGATTAGTAGCTCATGGTTGTGTTGGATGGTTAAGAGAAGGCCTAATGATGTCTAAGGTCATGGCTGGCTTGATACTGGATAACTGCATAATTGAACTTCAGATTGCTCAGATCAGAGAAATGCCCCTTTCCTTGCAAGCAGTGTATTATTACTTAAACACCAAACAGTAACCTTAGTTGTTTGTTATGAGTTATACCTTCTCTCGGAGACTCTCATCTTTTTAATAATTGGTTTAGCACAAAACAGAATTTTTGAAATTGCAAGTCAAACATGATTAAAATAGAGAGTATGTAGGTTGTACTGTCAGATGTGCTTACATAAAGAACTGATTGTCCTAGCCCAGTGCACACCTGTCTTCCAGATTTAATATACTTTGTCAATGTTTTTATTCTTCTGATTCCAAAAGCACAGTATTGACTTAAGGTCTCATATCTCTTTGACAGTTATACGTGTGAAAATCTTTCAGTGTTTGTTTGCTTAATGAAAAAAGAGGTTCTATGTCCTGTTGTTCTGAAGATTTCTGAATGTTTGTATGTATCTGTAGTGTTTTCTCAAAGTATTTTATTGGACAATAGTTCCTTACAACTTTATTTTATGTAGTGTTTATTTGTTTTAATCATTCTTTTGCTTTTTAACTCTATATACCTTTATGTATGTGTAACCTTACAACAGATTGCACGGGACCAGGCTATATGCGTATAATTGTCGTCTTGTTTAATATTTACATAATAATGACAAAGCTGTTGTGTTTGGTGCAATCTGTTCAATCCTCAACTCACAGTGATAGCAAGGAAGTTATTTATAGGTCTATGAGCATTCCAAAATAAGTTCTTTTGAAGATTTTGTATAGAAGCCTACATTTGTGTATCAGATACAATAGTAGTCTCCCCTGCCATCCTGTGATTAGTTATTTACCTCCCTTGTGTACTCAAATAATTATGTTTTGTAGTGAGTTACCTAACATTTATTTCTCCTGTATCTAGGTGCCAGGTCTACTGAAGACTTACTTAGTGATACTCTTCGTAGTCATGGAGACACTGTCTCTCTTAGCAACTCTACTTTCCTGCTTCCAGGTAACCTTGCTAGATAGTACAGTCTTATATAAGCCTTTATAAACCTTCATCTGATTTACTTTTTCTTTGATTACAGCTAATATTTCATAACAAACCATAGCATCACAGTGAAACAATTTCATTTAGCCTCCAACAGTCATCATCACCATTTTCAAGACAAACCAACACTTTTTTAAAAGTTGTTGGAATTTTTTTTTTTTATCAAACAAATTAAAGTTGGTCTGTGACACTGATCTTGTCAATATGATTATTCAAACATTGCCAGCACAGTGTTGGAGTTCACAAGTTCTCAAACTCCATCAAGTTGAAAATATCAAGAAAAAAACATGTCAACATTGGGACAATTATTACAGCTGAGTGTAACACAAATGTACCTTATAGTATCTAATAAAAAAGCTCAGAAACGGTGATCAGCAACAAAGTTTGATTTCTGAAACAAGTATTGTTTATTAGTACAGGTGAGTGCTAACACAAGAGTTGTTTATTACTTGTCAGGTATGGGTCGACCAGTGAGTGATGATGAAGGAGGTTTTGGTAACACTGTAAAACCCAATACCACACCAGACTTTTTGAGCCTTGAAGAGTTCCTGGCAGAAAGTGCAGACAAATCCTCACCTAAACAAAAGGTACCCTCAACCATGGCGTTTGCTTCATGTTTAGAATTAAAAAGATATCAATTAAAAGTTATTATCCTGATTTTTAAATGCAACTTAAGCAATCTCATTTAAATCAGCCCCCAAGTTTAGCTCCATTACTTTCCGCTGTTAGGATCTGACTACACTCCGTAAGAGGTCAAGTGCATATATTTACATTTGTAAGTTGAGCTCTGTACAAAAATAAATGCGGTTCATTTTGCATGAACCGTACAACCTTTCGTGACCTTTGAGTGGGCAGAGTCTCGGTGAAATCATGTATTATTGCGCGTTGTCGATCTACTTTTTGAAAAAGAAAAACAAATCCATCACATTTTCAAATTTATTTTTATATTTAGGCTAACTGATTCGTAATCCTAGTTAGATAATGATAACGGACTAGATATGGAACTGAAACATGCGAAGATAACTCAGTATATACCTGCAATCTTTCTAGCGGTTGTGAATGGCGATATCAAAAGTTGCAAGTCATCGTCTTCTTTGTTGTGTTTCGACCTTGTATGTGTACATGTCTAAGTGTTGCTTCATCAACGTAAAAAAGCAAGCACGAAGAAAGACTCATATTTGACCGACTGTCCGTAAGAGCATTCTTCTGACTGTTAAACTTACCAAAATTCTCAGAAACCTCATTTCACAAGTCCAATATCCTCCTTTATGATGATGTTGACAGTCATATTCACATCGTATTTCAAATAATCCACCACTGTCCAAGGAGTAAGTGTTGCTGCTGATTATCCGAAGACTTCACTAATGCTACATAGTTTTATTTAAATCGTACATATGCTCCAAACATCGCTTAAAACTCCAAATATGCCGCCGTGTAAAGATGTAAACACAGCCCATCACGCTGACCCATACACAATACTGTAAACCTAAAAAAGCCACGATTAGACTCTCTACTTAGTATAGAGTCTACTCGTCATTGAAGTTGTCTCCCTTAAACTAATAAAACTAATTTAATATTAGTATCAATTGATAACTTTTGCTTGTCTAAATATTTTTTATTCAGAAATAAATTGAATAACTATTATTGGAACTAGTTTTAAACATAACAGCTGTGAATCGGCTGATTGCCATTCCAAACACTCGATTTACATAGCCGGTATTGAAGTTTATGCAAGAATTTAACTGTTAACAATTAATTTAAAAACTTGCATATTACATTAATTGTGTGGGAAAATGTAAATATAAGTATTGATTGACGACCTGTTTGCGTTCATGCGATATGAACGCAAACAGTTCGTCATTCAATTCTTAAATGACCTTTCTAAAAATAGATATGCGTAATCCAGTGCTCGTTTGTGGTCCAATGAAACTTCTCCTTATAAAACCGTGTTAGGCGTAATCGGAACGTCTTGGTGATATAGGCTAAAAAATACTCATACTCAATACCAAGCCTCTTGAAGGCAACGATTTGATTGGCTACTCAAAGGTCATATGAACGTGACCTCTTACGGAGTATAGTCAGATCCTAGCAGCGGAAAGTAATGGAGATAAAGTTGGGGGCTGATTTAAATGAGATTGCAACTTAAATAACTGGCCAGGAATAAAGTTGAATTGAATTGCCATTGGGAATTATGGACCATGCATCTTTTTCATTCACGCTAAAACAAAAAGAAACAATATGTAAAGAAGGCAATAAACTGTTATTCTTATTTGTCTTCCAGCGTAAGATAGAATTGAAAGCTGATGACACTGAGTCACGAAGCAGTGAGAACTCAGATGGTGGTGTGCGGCGCAGGCGTCCAGCACCTCTCCCTCCTAACCAGCATAGCCGTCAGAAGATAGGCTCAATCCCTGATGTAGCAGCAGTATCCCAGTCTGATCTCAGCTTGTCTCGCTTTTCACGTGTATCTACGGGTAGTAGTGGTGGAAGCAGTCAAGATGTCCGTCCAGATAGTGTATTTAATCAGGTCACCTCACCACCATATAGCATCCATCCAAACAATACTTCAACACCAGCTAAACCAATGAATCAATCGTACCGAGGCAAATCATTTGATGACATTAATAATTCAGCATTTTCACGTGTACAGGGACCAGATGCTAATGATAGTTATAATTCACCGCAGTACAAATCATCTCGTGATTCTGGAAACAGACTTACTCCAGATGCTAGATTGGACATTCTAACACGAGGAAATAACAGTGCTTTCTCACCAACTTCATCAACTAGTGGTCGGCCTCCTTTGTCTAACCATTCTAGTCCTAATGATCAGCGATCAAGGCCAAATGACAGTGACATGTCCATCCAGTCTGGTCAGTCCCAGCCATCCCCACAGAGTGCAGGTTCTACAAACCAGAGACCAGTGAGGGCCACACATCCACATTATCCACGCAGTCATTCTCCAGGGCGGGGTTCACAACAACAACAGTACAATGAACACAGTCCCAGAACACAACAATCTCCACCTAGAAAGAGCAATATTCTTGTATCAAGGGCCAACGTAGGACCACAAGTTCAACATCGACCCAACAATATATCCAGAGCAAGACCGGCCAGTGCCTTTGGTGCACCTGTCCATAACACCTCACAGGGAGAATCTCAGCTCAATTCATCGTTTCAGTCTCCAATGAACAGTGTACGGCCATCCAGACTTGACTTAAACAATTCACAAATGTCAAATCAGAGTATATCGGATATTCGCAAAAGTTTTGATGGTTCTTATTCCAATTCTCCATCTGGTCATCCACATTCTAACGGACCAATGAACAATGTGGCACCTCGAGGAAGGCAGATGCCTATGATGGGTCGTTCAGAGCGCCCTAAATCTGTTCCACCAACAATGTTCAATGCACAACTTGGTGGAAGTGATTCAGATTCTAACTACAATAATGAGAACTATAACCAGTCTAACCACGTTGGTAGGGACAACATGTCTAACCATACAGGAGTAGGGAAAGGTACACCACCAGTGCCTCCTCCACGTAAAACATCAAGATACAATGTCTTCCGTGAACCTACGTCACCCACGCGCACCGGGTATGGTGAACGTGGACTTCCAACTTCTCCATCTGGGATGTCAGCACCTGTAGAACAGAAAGAGCCTGGCAAGAAAGAAATATGGTACGAGTATGGTTGTGTTTGATCACACAGAGTTTTATTGTATAACCTTCCATGTCTTCATTCCTTGTCTATATCTAGGTGAACATTATAGCTTAGATATGTACATAGTGTCAGACATCATTCTAGTGATGCAATAGAGGCCGGTTGGCTGTTGCATACTTACAAAACAAATGATATATTTTTACTGTTAGGTGACAAAACTTTACTTTGAAGTTGATCATATATATCATTTGACCATAACATATAAGTAAGGTAAGGTTGTTGACAGCATTGTTTTCATGCTGGGATCAGAATAATCTGTGATGTTTTGTATCTATATAACATTCCATTATTTTGTGAGTTGTTTACATAACAAGTTGCCTTTTGTACTATTTATACTTCCAACGTGTTTTGCATAATGATCTTTTGGTGTAGCATTTTTCTCTACCATGTTATACAAACCCAACCAATTTACATACACCATGTTGATAACCATTGTTCCCCAGCTATATGATATACCATTCTCCGCATGTTTAAGATCTGTACATGTTTTGCATGCCCCTTCTTGCACAGACTAGAGATGCACAGTTTGTTTACCTGTGATAGATGTACCTGTTACTGTCTACTGCTCTGTATTACTTGTCTGCATTGTTTATGTGCATGCTCTCCTCTTCCTTAGACAAACCCCTAGCCCCTTTGCTTGTGAGTAAGTTGATCTTGTTTGGCTAACGTGATCCTGTTTGGCGTTACTTCCCCACATCTCTACGTTTGTAGTTGCTTTTGTTTTAAACGGAATCATTAATTATACCAACAGCTTATCACACATTTGATCATACAAAACAAAATTATATACATATGAACAAGTTCTAAGAGTTGGTTGCCATGGATACATAAATTTAGATGAAATGAAAAAATGTTTTGGTCATAACTGAAACGAACTGATTTTGAAACAAACATTGTGTCTTGTAAAACAGACAGGAAACTATGTATAAAGAAGCCATCAGTTGATTATATTACATACTATACTTGAGCCAAGTCTATGTGAAAGACACTGGTCCTTAGGCCATGAGTGGTTAATAAAATGACGGTCCAGGACAAATATCAGAAATTTTACAATAGACTTTCACCTAAAAAAAAAATTGAACCGGTAAAATTTGGCAGTCTTTTGCCAACTCTGTAAGCATTATTACTATACAAAGACAATGATGGTAAACTGTTCTACTATGATGTGTGTGTCCATTTTCTACACTGGTATATTAAGCAGGCCCAAGAAGGTAACGTTTGATATGGAGGACCTCCCTGAATCCATGATCACGTGATAATATAAAAGGGGATATCACAAAGAAACAAGTCATCTGGTATTTCTCTAACCCTGGCTGGTTCATTGCGTCTGCTGCCTTGCCCGCAATGTTTCAGGAGTGTTTACATTCCTTCAACTGTATGAAATTAAAAAAATGGAACAAAGTAATGTACAGTACTAGGGGAAATCAATGTCATAAAACAAAACATTGATATTATGGGTTCAAAAATGGGTATACATCTGTCTTAAATTGTGAAGAGAGCTAAATATGTTCAAGTATACAATCTGCTACATTTTATAATTGATAGATACACACATAAGTGATTCTATGTATCATATAAGTGTTCAGTTAACTGTATAAACACTTCTGAAACATTGTGCATGTGGCAGCAGTCCTTGATATAAAGTCACCAAAGCCCATATTTAGTAGCGTTATGATAATTATTACAATGTATAACTCCATGTTTGTGTCCTTAACATGTACATTGTTTATCGGGACAGTGTTAAATATAATCACTTAAGACTGAAAGACGCTTCCATTTTGATATCAACGTCCAGCTCTAGGATGTTGGGCAAGTGCCTTATAAATATTTACCAGTAGACTGCAGAACTGATATCAAATCTTCCTATAGTAAAGGAGAAATGAACAGCCGCCGCGTTAGGTCTGATCTTTATTCTGTAACTTAAGAACTATTGTATTGAATATCTGTATTTTGGATGCATGCAATAGATTCCTCAGATTTGTCTGTCATTGACTCATTGATTGTGATTCCCCCAGTATATAGGAATGGGTGTATTACCTGTATGTGTCAGTAATACAGTATTAGTCCATGACTTTACAACCAAACCCTGAATATATCAGCCCTGGTTAGGTAGATTGTATGTAGAAAGTATTGTATGGTGTATGAATGTGTTACAAAGTGAGATTGTGCCTGTCTACAGCTGGATAGATAGCCTACACCTGTAAGTCAGCCCTCTCATGTGTGAAACCCTGTATATCTCAGGCATCAAAGTCTCCAATTACACTGATATCAATATTGTTAACAAGACAATAACAAATCAGCAGCAAAGGAAAGCTCAGTGAACTGCATGACAACTTTGATCAAACTTTCCCCATATGCTTATATACAGTTCAGGGCAAGAAAACTCCACTTGTCCTACCAGCAAGATGAGTGTTATAAATGCAGGACGAGTGTTGCTTCATATTTCTGGTGCTTCATATTAGATTACCATGTATGAAAAATGGTGCATTGTTCTATAATATAGCATTAATACCAGTTGGAATTCTTTTTCCAAAGTCAAAGTAAAGATTTTTTTTCATTCTTATTGTATTGGAAGCTGTTTATACTTTTAAGATAGAATCAACTGTATCAGAGCTAAAAGACTTCAATAATGTGCAAGCTCAAGTTTTACATCAGTGCTTCAATAAAACAGTACCCAGAACTTGAATACAAAAACGACACCTAGCCTTTGTTACTTATTTTACATGAACAATCTAGTGAAAAATTAATTAGATTGTTGATGATATAACTGTTAAATGGTGAAACTGTGTAAATGGAGACTTTGTTAGAAGGGTGAGGTATGGTGAGAGCTTATCTATGTCTTCTTGTATCTGTTTTAAACATTTATAAGTCTTCCCATTTCAGATTAACTGCTCACTTCATCATGTTTTCTGACTTGTATAAAGCCCTGAATTGCTTTTTTGTTTTTGAAGTACATCAATCTAATAAACTACTGTCTAAAAGTGTTGTAGTATCTGAAGGATTTGTCAATGTAAGTAAGAAGTGTTGTTTTATAGTCTTTTACAAAACCACTTCTGTATAATGTAACTGATAGAGAAAACGACTGCTGTCAAATCATTTTGTTTCTAGTGACACTATGTTTCGTGGATTTTGTTGGTCTGCTGATAGTACCTCTAAGTCTTATGTCAATGTCCATACATTTATAACAATGGTTCATGGCAAATTCAATGAATCTATTGTACATCCAACTAACTTGTTGTTAACCACAACATTTTATGCTCATGAAAACAAATGATTTCACAGTAATCTAAAATAAAACAAATACTACACTAGATACATGTACAAATTCAAATGAAATCAGTTCAGTGGCTACTACCTTATAAGTTTATATTGATCAGGATGTCTTTTTTTTCCATTTGAAGCGTATACACCTCTAGTATTGAAGTATAATCAATGGTGTTTTGGTATGAGGGTTCATCCAAGGTGTGAAACAATATTGTACCCTACTCTTTGTAGTGTCCTCATGTAGATAATAGACCAGTGTTCACAATGTCACTCTCTACATCTTCACTGTATTATTACACTGCGGTTTATCCTTATTTTTGAGCACAATTTTTGGTGTTGTTTTTCATTGGTCACTTAACTGGACATTTAATGGGGGTGACAAGCGATAAGCACTTGCCTTAATTGATTGAAACAGCTGTTTGCAGACACTAATAGGTCATTAAAAACTAATGCAAAGCTTCCAAAATTTGACTGAATAAAACCTCTGGGTTGAACCATTTGAGTAGTGAATGTGAAATGGTTCTGCTTACCGGTATTGATTCAAAAGCACTTTGAACTATTTCGCTTTCACCTCTCAAAATTTCTAGACTACTTAAACTAATCGCTGCAAAAGAAAGTTTGTGCAATAAATGAAATAATACCTCAGTCTGTTATGGTAGAGCATTTTGTGAGTTTGTTGTAAGATGTACAGATGTGAACTCTTGGTTTAAAATTCTCCCTGTCATATAAAGAAATGTACAAAAACTATATAGAGCTTGTTTATACCAGTATCTCCTTTTATGTACATCATAACTCAATACTCTACCTACTCCTGACCATTTAGCCAATAGTAATCCTATATTGTTTATATCATTCTTATTTAAATGATTATTAAAACTACTAATTTTTTTTCCTTCAGAACCTTTTCTCTTTTTTCCCCCTTACATCGTTTGGTAGTAATTTGGGTCTTATATTCAAGTGTATACTACTTTCTCTTTTATTTATTTTGCCAAACCTACCCATTTTCTCAGGGCTTTGGACTCTTGCAGCAAATTTACAACTATAAGTCCATGTTTTCATCAATACAAATCTTTATGTGCCTTACTTGTAGACATAATATCATATTTAATAGCATGCAAATCCTTTATTTAATAGCTTCGTGTATCTTATATCAATTTTGTAGCATGGAATATAGGGTACAAAATTGTGATTTAATCTAACATAAGGTTTATACGAGACTATATACTACGATTTTTCAAAGCAGCTCCCGTTTGAATAAAAGTCACATGGCCTGGTTAAATTATAAGCAACTGTAGCTGTCATAAATGTGATTGGTTCTTGGAAGAAAAGTAAAATCCTTAAGTGAAGTGAAAGAAAAGTAAAAAGTTAAAAATAATAAGTTTTAAAAGAAAAACAATTAATCTATATTTTTCCAACTTTTTAACTCAAAATTGCACATGTAGCACTTTTGTTTGAAAACTTGATTCAGTGCATTTTATATCAATCTGTTTTTCTGTCTTACCTATTTTCACCCATTCCTTTTTCCATTACATAACCCATGAGTACATAACTCCATGCCACAACGCTGTACCTGAAATTAAAGAGTTACTGTACCTGAATTAAAGTATGAGCAACAGTTTCACTAAAATAATATATGTACAATACTAGTGCTTGTAAACGTAGAAAAGTCAGTATGTTTTACTTGTCAATGCATGGAATTTTCAGTGAGTGCTTCTTTTTAATAAGTACTTTTACGTACAAGTCTTTTTGTGGCATGCAAACTATTGTCTTGATTTTTTTCTTAAGTAAATCTGTTGTTTTAACTCCGTTTCTGTTTTTCGTGCATTCAGTTATAAATATTTTCTCTTTTTAACAGGGCAGCAACAAGGCTATAACGCTTTAGTGCAACCTTGGTCACCGTGCGCATGGAAAGCTTGGAGTTGTAATTGTCTCCCCTTACCTGATGTGGGAAGATGGTGCATGATAGAGTAGGACAGTGGGAGTGTAAATAATGACCTCCCTTTGTCATACAGTAGCTTTAACCATAGTAAGCTAATGGCGGGGTGATAGGTTTTGGTGACTGTGCTACATGAAGGAGTATACCAGGCTATGCTAATTATGCACTTAGTCCCATCTGCTATTTTTGAAGGTTGTGATGTACATGTAACTAGAATCTTGTGGACAAACTATCCAAAACCAAGCATAATATTACACTGTACTAACAAGGAAAAGGTGATATACATGTACAATATAGCATATATCAATTTATATGTACACAACTAAAAAGCTATACCTGTACATGTATAAACAAAAGGACATATAAAGTTATTGTTGCAACCTGTACAGAAAGCTTAACTAACGGCATGTTTTTGTGTAAATTTGTCTGTACGTAGCATGAGCAATTGTTGCCACGCTTGATATTCACTGCAGCAACTTATGAGCACCAATATATCTATAAAAAAGCCAAACCATCCCAAACTGCACCTAGGTATTTCTCTTAACATGATGTGAAAACCTACACTTAAAGATGTGGAAGTATGATTTTGTGATTATATTAAAATTGAATGAGTAGAATTAAATTAAGTGGAGTCTCAATGCTCCCCAAATTCCTGTAAAACTACAAAACTTGCATAGAGTTACAGATATGTCCATGTAAGCTTTGTTTCTGTTAAATTATTTTTGTTGAAGTTTTGTTTGTGTATACATTAGTAATGCATGTTGTGTATATTGTACATTGACTGGTGCTGACTTGTGATCTGCATGAGCTATTGTTGTGACTTCTTGTCATTGAGAATGTTTAATTAAGACTATACCTACACATTCCAATATAAGTAGGGGTGAAAATGAAATGGTTCTAAGTGCTATTGAATAGAGATAGAACCTTTTTACTATCATCCCTTGATACATATACTATTGACTTCAGCCATCTCAGACACATGTATACATATACTATTGACTTCAGCCATCTCAGACACATGT
>ENA-OREC01000169-OREC01000169.1-marine-metagenome-genome-assembly--contig:-NODE-169-length-19620-cov-14.464821_pt1 | contig 19620 bp, 6 predicted proteins | sample MGYA00248626_ERZ508543 | MGnify/ENA primary metagenome ERZ508543 (study PRJEB26211, sample SAMN05518279) | marine metagenome | isolation source: Puget Sound, Washington, USA | host: Bankia setacea...
GGAGGTGGGGTAATAGTAGTTAATGCAAGTAGATAACTGAAACCATGAATAACTTCATTTTCTTGCAGCCTATGTAGTGTAAAGTGACCTATTGTGAACAAATCTATCCTATTGTGCTGGAGGTAATGAAGTTTGAAAACCACAGGCTGGTGAGAGGACACCTGAACACTTGAGACGTGACTATTGGAAACCTTCCAACCCCTGGTATATAATCAAGGCAGATAAGCCACTATTGCTCCCATATTTTTACTACAGACAGTTTTACCTGACCCTGAACTGGCCGGTCTGACTGGACAACTGATAGATACAATTACATGTGGACCACAACTAATACACTGTAACTACAGTAAACATTCCCTGCTAACCATTTGTTTTCACCTTTCATACAGCAGGCATACTCACCACAATCATGATTCGTAGATTAACATAAAATAGCTATATGTAATTCATCAATATTTCATAATGTCAAAGCAAGAGATGTGATTAAAAGGAAGACATGTACTTTGACCACAATTCACAACCATGAAATAGAAGAAATCAGTATTTTTCAGCTTTACAGCTATACACCGATGTTCAACTTAAATCTAAACCAAACCAATCTTCCTCTTTTAACACTGATACAAAGTATTTCTTTACCACATTCTTATATAGTAAAGCAGTAGTTTGAAACATGAGTATCTTATTTTATAACAGGAAACCCCAACTGTGTTAAATTCACCTAGTGAAACCAGAGCCATATTCCATGAAACAATACCTGCCTTCAAATTTCCACCAGACATTTTTGTCTCTCACCTACATGTTAAACATGCATTCCAAGGTGAACATGGAAGTTCTAGTGTCTGTTTGACTTATGTATGGTGGGTGATCTATCTTTACACTTTCTAGCTGCATTAAATATAAAGTGTTACCAACAGGGCACAATTCTTAAACCATACCTATTCCGAAAACTCTTGCATTGATCCATCTCTCTTTGTCTTGAAACACCATTTTACATGTTAGACAAATTACGTAACTACTACAGAAGCAACTATACTCTGATCTATTCCTCCTCCAGTATTTTAACCTAAGCTAGGTATGTAGGACTGAAAGGAATTTGTAAGATGTAATAGAGCATGTATGTAGCAATGTGGGGGCTCACCTGAGCAGAAGAATCTAGTACTGTACAATCCCCATGCTTGACAAGCTAATTGTTTTACTTTCGATTAATGGAGTTTATTTTCCAAAAAAATCTAAAACATGCTCTGTCTTGATTAGTTTATAACAATGAGGACTCAATGACACTCCCTGATACCCGCAAATGTATAGTCTTTCAAAAGAATAGCAAAAAAGGTAAAAAAGAAAGCAGGTATATATCATTATGGAATCATACCAGTTTTACAATAGCTGGGAGGATCTAGTCAATGCACAGTTTACTGCATGTTTGAAGGAATGTAAGTGTATCAAAGGCAGGGGATGTGTGTGTATGTGATGAGAAGATAATTACAACACTTCTAAATCATCCCTGGAAAAACCACTTTAACAGATTTGTGTGAGTTTTTTCTTTCCACTCTCTCAGCTGTTTCCACTCACTCTGCCTAGGGTATATCTATGTACATGTAGGGATGAGGTGAAAGTTCTTCAAGACTAGTTCTCATCTCACTACCTTTCTACTTTACCTATTCTAAAACACAGCCACTTGAGAACCTACCATATCACACAACAAATTTTGGTTTCAATGCAATATAACCATTACGAATATCTATATATTACAAACCTTAAATATAAACCCCCCTGCTTGCCCAAATGCAGGTCTGTGCATGCAAAAGGTATGTGACAAAAAGGAATCTTTATGTTCTTTGCCATTTTCATATAAACTTTCATGAAACTCATTCTGGAAGCCATATAAAGCTCGCCACAGGCCACTTAATAACCTTTTTTTATTATAAAAGTATATATTAAATGATAGCTCATGTAAGATCCTGCAAGTATATTTGTGTAGTCCCTTCCAAAAGCAAATCATGTCTTTAACATTAGGTCTCAAAGTTACTGTGAAACTTGTGTAACCTTAGTAGAGAGTAGGATCATTTTTCTTAAGCAAAGGATCAAACATGGGCAAAGGTATGTACACAACTATGATGGGGCTTTCTTGCCTTCAACATAGTTGCACAGAGTGTCAGATAACATACACCCCATGGGGGACATGTAGATCTAACCCAGACTGAATGAATACACAACTATGTTAACCATCTCTGGTATGCCGGTAACAAACACCTTTTTTATATTATATTTCAAAGTTTTGTGATATGTGTTCCAAGGTAAATAACTGAATATCCCCCACATCATTCCTACTGGCAAGCTGATACAATGTAGTACTATGGTGCAAGTGTACGGATTGTTCAAACAGGAAAGTAGGATAAATGTTGAATACACCATTGGTTGGTTCAATGCTTGTGAAATGATATGAAACAAAATACCAGTATACTTTGAACTTAATACCATTATGACAACTGTATATTATTCGCCTGTAAGAATACTAAGGACTGAGTAATACAGTACTTGAGGGATGATTTCATCACACAATACTCTACAATCATAATCATTGTTTTCCCTTTCAAATAACATACAATAAACAAACACTACAAATACGTACACTGTATCTACACATCTTAAAAGGCGATGCAATATGAATGTGTCAATTTACTTTTGACGAACAATATACAGTGTCATTTGCCACGAAGGTGACTGCTGCCCTACTTTCAAACTTGTCAAACACACCCAATAGTATATAAGTAAAATAGTTCTTATATATTAGAGTGTAGGTATAATTTGTATGCTGAGTATTTGGAAGACTGAGGCAAAGGTTGGTAGGTTTTTCACAGGGAAAAGGCTTATTGATTACAGTGTAGAAGCTTCAAAGTTCATAAAAGGTTCAGACGAGAGAAGTATTGTCAACTATTGTCCCTACAATGGTTTCCCCTTTAATTATAACCGCAGGTAAAGGCTCTGACAAGATGGGCAGTGGCAAACTGGGGAATGTATCTCCATTTCCACATCTGACAACTCAATGATACAACTCTTCTTTTCACCTTTTTTCACCCTTTTCCCCCCTATGTAACTACCTCACTTTTGTAACAAGCCTTTTGATATTATACGATTCACCTGAATAAACGCAATACTACTATAATTATCTTTTAACTTAATTACTGAGATAGAACAGTTTGGTGTCCAGGCCTCAATTTGTCACTCATCTCTCCTTTTACTATATGGACAAGGTCAAGTAAGGACATACTAAATGAGGCAACCTGAACTGTTCACTAAACATACTTAACGTTTCCCTGTTTTCCCCTCTACCATCAGGTGTTTTTTACCTGTATACAAATGCCTGTTACATTGTGTAAAATACCTCTTCACAGAAAACCCAGGCATGAGTTTATCACAGGCATATGTGTAAGTAAGTAATATACCATAGCAGTTACCATACACCACAAATTGCTCAAATAAAATGTCGAGCATTGATTTATTGACGATACATATCTATCAGTAGAGCTAGCGACCATGGCCAGATATAATTTACACTCTGCCAAAAATTATGATCCCCCATACATTGGTATTACATTCCATACAACACATTAGCTCATTCAAAATGTACTTAAAGCTTTTGATCAGGTTTTTTTCCCCCTATATATCCCCATACATGAAAATGTTTAAATGGTTTTGTACACAGTTGATCTACACCGCCAGCATATGTACAATGGCGCTAGTGTCAATAGCCTATGTAGCATTGGACAAGCAGCCAAGTTCATTTAAATCTCTCAATATAAAACTTCAATAGTAAGCACAAACATTATACCAGCGACTCCAGACCAATTATGAACAGAAAGAGAACAAAATGGACATAAAAACTGAGCTAATAACAAAGCACCAATCAATACCCAAATACTACAAACAAGCTTAAAGATGATCATTCAACCCTATATTACAATCAAACAGTTTGGCAGTGCTGCATTTAGGGTTTTAACCTGTCAATGTCTGAGATCCATTATAATGGTAGCCCTGCTAGACATAAAAATCCTGCCAACAAAATCTAGCTGACTTAACACAGTAAACAAATCAACGTGGCAACTCAACTCTCCAGACCAACACACTAGCTTCAATGAATAAACAAAAAGTCATACAATGACAGGAGGACCCCAGATCAATTAGATCCAAGTGACTATAAATCTAGAAGTAAGAGCTGGGTAATATACCATTAACTCGCACTTTGAATTGAGTAATATTAAAACAAAGAATTGAATACAAGAATTGACACCAGATCGATCACTTAAGGTATTAATTTAACATTTAATGCTGAGGGAGCAATATCTGTAGCAGAGTTAGTCAGTAAAGTCTGGCCGTAACCTGGCTTTAATTGTTTCATGGATTATATTGAAGTGACACAACTTAGGTTCTCCTGTGTAACAAGCCAATCAGCCGTCAAACACTTCAGTCCCTCTTCCACTATTAATCACAGACTTACATCTACACTAATCAATTACTTCATTGAAAGAACAGGGGCTCCAGTAATAAATACACCATCCAATTTGCAATTCAAATCAATTAGGAAGCAGAAAACAGGTTGGAGCACCTCCCCGTCACCAAGTTCTAGTGTTAAAGCCAATGATCTTATAGTATTTTGTGTCAAGTCAGCATAAATGATGTATGTACGCTTAACTGATCCATCTACCTACTTGTTTAATTAGAACCCTTTAAAACCCAATGTAATAAGTATATACCTTTAATAGTAATACCTCAAAATTACAAATGAGAAATTCAACACATCGGCGATACCAAGTTCATGCATAATTCAATATAGACTGCAAACATTCTAAAGCCAGTTAGTATAAATATTTGAACAGCAAGTCAATTCTACACTGCATAGGTTTCTGTGGTCACAATGGAAACTTTTAACAAGTTTAAACTCCAGTTTCTTTCAATAAGCTGTACGTTTGTCTGTGTAGAAGGTGAAGTATTGGCCAATGGGAAATTGTGTATTATGAAAGTTAAAACGGATGCATATCTCAACACTTAGAAGAAAATCATGTAACCTGGCTAATACGAGCACACTATTTGGTAGCAGAAGATGCAGTGAAGAGCTTTCGTTTGGGAATTCTGCCTGAATACTATTTGAATACTGTCACCTTCATATGCTAATGAAGTTCAATTCTGCCCTTGTTGACACAATCTTCAGATCTTTTTATACTGACAGTGTATTAAATAAATCAAACTGGGCTGTAATGGTTGACCAGCATTAGTCTAATCATTTACCTGGTGTTTTAAGTACTTTTTTCTCTGCCCTGATGATAAAACACTTGAAACTGTAATTTTCACATCAGAAATCGCATGATCATCGGCAAACTGTTTTAACACGACATGAAGTACAATGAAACATAGATCAGTTTTGAATCCAGCTCTTGAGATTGTATTGTAGTTGTTAAGGTAGAAACAAGTTGAAAGGGGCCATTCAAATGTTACCTGTTAAATATGTTCTACATGTCTCAGCCCTAACAATCAACTTCACTGTTTTGCCTACTGGCTTTGTAATTTCTTCTCTCACTTAAATTGGCCAGAAAATATTTTATAAGCAGGCCTTTATCAAGCTTTAAGAGTTATATTTTCAGACATAATTACAACACAGGTGTAAGTCTCTCACACAACCAGGTATTCAGAAACAACACCAATTTTCCTGACAAGGCAATCAAACGACAACAGGGGTGAGTAGGATTTGGTTTCCACCCATAAACATTTGGGTTAAAGGTGTGTTTTGAAAAATAGAAAATAAAATTATCTTTTTTTGTCCTGACAAATTGTAAACAAATTCCTCACTTGTCATAACTTACTTTCAAGTCCAAAAGAGGTTGAGAGAAAGGCTTACGCCCGTGAACAAGGTACTGATCTGTCTTAACATAACATTTTCTTTTATTTCATAACAGTTTAAACGTGTTTGTTTGCACCATTCATAGGGGTAAAACACAAACAATCTTGGTTTCAAATTTAATCTTACTTAAAACCTTTTAACATATACTTTTCAGATAGCAGTCAATAAACAATAAGTCTGCACAATAAGTTATAAACCTTAACGTTTATTTAAAGTTGACTAAATACTTTTAAAACCTCACCACAACACGGTTTCTACCTGTATAATATGGACCCAAAGATTACAATGTGCAGAGTTGTATAAGTAAAGAACCTCCATAGGTAAATAGTCTAGAATCAAGAATGGACATGTTGTTTAATATAACCTCAACTCCTCTCAATACAGCCAATGGCAACTTATATAATATAACAGTAGTGCAACCAGCATATCACCCTGTAACTATTCTAACACAGTTTCTAGGAGTGACACAATAAAAACTTTGACCTGAACATGTATGGTTGTTAAGTCTGAGTAGCAGTCCTGAGTAACATGTCAAGAACAAATGATTGAGGTTTTATTATTCAGGATAGAGCAGGAAGCTTAAGTTTTCAAAGACATCCAATTGAGATGAAGTCAAAGCCACATCCTCAAGCATTGAACAGCTTCCCCGTGCTCACATAAACCAATAACATTGTGTGAGAACCCTAATCCTTACACTTACAACTCATGGTCGAGGAAATACGACCATGTATGTCTTGATTTTCAATAATACCATTTACAACATGCATGTTTCACTGCTTGTGCAATATTGATATTTATCTCGAGTAAAAAGGGACCCTGATAAAGATGAAAGATATTTTAACAAAATGGGAGTCATCATATTGCTACCCAGAGTGATGCATTTCATTAATTTCATTTCAACCATTATTTAAGACATGATTTCCCACTATAACACCTTAGAAACTACTTTGTACTTGAAATGATTAGACTAGATATGAGCAGGGATGAAACAACATTGACTGCAGTAAGTTAAACCAGATGCGCAAAAGCCCTATTGATCAAATTTGTTCGCCCTTTGTTTTATGGTTGTCTTCAGGCTACTAACTGAGCGCACATACTGTTTGTTGATTGTACATTATAGACCTCATCATTGCAGAAGTATATTAACTATAACTTTAAGTTGCAACCATGCGTTCATACACATTCCTCAATCCTGCTATGATACAGGTGTAAACAACATAAAACATTGTGTGTGTATTTTCGTTCAGTAAACATCAACATTTTTATGACCTTCCAATGTAGACCAATACAGAAGAAGAAACAGGGCATTGAAAGGTTTCACATTTTTTAAAATACACTAATTGCGTTTGAAATGAATTTAAGCAGAATTGGCAATCAACTTTAAAACTGTATATGTATCTCTAGCAAAAAAAATCTTTGGGCACAATGAACACTAAATGAATCCCTGAACACTAGAGAGTTGATGGTCATTATAGAACTGAATTGCTTTCATAAAGGTGTTAAGATAGTTATAGTGTTCCTGGATTGATTTACCAGTACTAATTTATTTCTTGGTGAGTTACTGAAAACATGCCTACATAGGAGATATATTGCCACAAAGAATTGTCAGACTGATCCTGGAAGCACAACCAGTACTACCAGATCTATGGGTTACATACTAACAGTCATTCAAGCCAAATGGATAAACTAGTTATCAATGTAGGACTGAACAAAATGACTCCAGCAAAATACCAGTTCAATGATCATGCATGGTTATTTGCAGTATCATTAAGCAGTCTATTATATTGGTTTATCAATATTTCAGCACTACTTATTAACACAATGCATGTATCTCCATTGGAATCCCATTATCTCAGACAATGTATGTGCATAGTGGAAAAATACAGAAACTATACTTCAATGTTAAATTTTCAAGCAGCATTCTGAATGTCATTTCACAACACACAACCTCTTTCACTTCTTTTCTAAGAATTGAAACACAAACAACTTTAAACAAGAAACACTGTGGGATGTTGAATAAATGTCAGTCTACGTCAAATATAAAATTGCCCGCTATTGGTTTGTGTTATCAGACCGGGTGTAGAGATATTACCAGCCATTCTTACCTGTAATATACAACAGACACACTTGAAGCTGCTGCTAACATGTTGTATAATTTACACCACTACCTGTTTCTTCACTAAAACCATTTACTGACGCCATACTACAGTAAAATGTACACAAAATTCCCTACAGGGTAGCTACAATGTGTAATTTCCCCCATTGTGTTTTTAAACCTATTACAAGGAAAGTTGAAACAATCACATTTCAGAATATGCAAACATGTAGCTTATATGCAGTATACAAATACCTTGTATATGGAATTCAAATGCATACATAATTTGTTATTATACTTTATACAAATATATAGCAAGCTTCAATTACCCTCTCATTTTCGAAAAAACATTCTACAAAATGCTGACACGCCAAAAATACTCAATAATAAAAATGTAAAGAGGAGACATATGTTCATGACAGGTCAATATTGAGGGAGCTTCAGCAGATTGAATTGTCTTTAGATCTGCGCAGAAACTTCAATGTATTCTTTCTTTATTTCTATATTTCTAAAGTGCGTCACTATTTAAGAAGACAAAGGGTAAGTGAAAACCTGACAACCATTCAAGTAACACCTTGCTGACATTCCGGAGACTCAAACACTTGGTATGGTATGTGCAACTTTTATTTCTCACCCTTATATAACTCATTGGTTTCATTAGCCTTTAACAATTATGTAAGGTCAAACCATTGAAACAAACTGATTTACCATTATAGTAAAGTGTGTCCTCAAAAAAGTTAGGTTTTCAAACTATCACATCTCAACTAATCTTTGCAAACACATTTGAAACTGTCATTTTATACAGTTAAAAACTAGATCTACATAAATTCTGTTATCTATACCAGATTGTCATATATATATATATATTACATGTATTAATATGTCATTTACTCCCAGCAAGATCACATATTATATACACAAGCTTAAACCAAAAGGAAAACCGAAGAAGTAAGTGTGAGATACCCATGTCAGTGTTCACATCAGACCATACATGTGTGAAGTGGGTGAGGTAAAAACGTCTCATTTACAGTGTCAACATACAGTGGACATGTAATATCATTCAAATCCTGTGTTTCCTTACACTGTGAGACAAATATGAGCTAAACCTCAGATGCCATTATAACTGTACATTCCATAAGGTCAAGTGTTTGAACTTTAAACAAGGTGCATGGAACACAGAGAATGTCTTCAACTAAACTTCTGTCTGACATATATATTGTCAAATCAAAGGAAACGTAAATCCTATTTCTGAATCTACAAGTTTTGAATCTATAAAACCAATTCAATTATTAATATTTAACAATAATGCAATACAAGCGTCTAGGGCAATCTGCCTACTAGAAAACCACAAACAACAGGGGGCAGATCATTGACACAACCACACCATTCACCTGAGTATAATAGACTTAAAAGTTAACCAGTTCACTGAAATTTAATTGATTCAGCTGTGTACATGAAGTAGCTTGTATAATGTATTAGTAACCAGTTTTTCCCTGACCAGATAATATATTTAGAGTTGACACAAGTCATGCACACAGACATAAGAAAGTTACCTCACTGCTACAGGGGAGAAACATTTACCTCAACAAAAAAGATTCAGGGTGGAGTTGCGACTAGTGTTGCCCCTAGCAACCTCATTACATAGCATAGATTATGGTGTAGGAGCCTTTGAGATGTCAAGAGAGGGGATATACAACATTTACTTTGTGATAACTCAACACCTATAATTTCTAACATAAGCTATTACACGTTCCTCTTCACACGACTAAAGATAGGGTTTTTACATCCAGTCGTTACTTCAAAACATGATTTGACAGTAGATACATTGTCCTGTCTCACCTTTTACACTAAATTTTCACCACAAGTTCACATTTTTCGCTGATATTCAAAGTTCAGATTGCATACATGGATACTGTGAAATGCTGTAAAACGTGTAAATGGTCTATTTTGTCTCACTCACCACACATGCCGTAAGAGGGTGAATCTGTTGCACTTGAGTAAATATCCATCGTCCCACGCCTGATCTCACAACTGTAATATGGTTACTAAACTGCCTATTCACGCAAATACAACCAACTGTGTACAAAAACAACTGTGCTAGTACTGAGTAGTATTGGACACTTAAAACACAATTGAACAAGTCAGGGCAAGTTTGAAACCTTTGATACCATCAGTGTTTCTTTGGTGTGACATCAGCCTACTACAGTTCTACATGACACAAGGAAAAACGTGGAAAATGAGCTCATATGTTAATCAATAGATTTCCTATAGATGTAGGTACTTGTGTATTCAACCAATAAACTCTAGGTCTATCTGTGTGTCACTAGAGTGTATAAAAACAGCTGACCTTGCAAGTTTTCATAGATAAAGAAACTGACATCAATAGCAGTCTTGTTGTAAATTACTGGCAAACTTAAAGATTCTTGTAGCAAATTGTTTGTCCATTTTCCCTGTATTTCTTCCACATATAAGGCAAAGATGGTTTACAAAAGTACAAGAGTGTATGTTAATACTGAAAGGCAGGTTTAGTTGTATCATGTTCACTTTCCTAGAGGTTAAAGTATACATATCAAGAGGCGTATATAAAAACATCATATGATACTTAACCAATATAACGTTTCAGAACTTTGTTATTTCCTTTTTCAGGTCCTTGTCATTTGATAATTACTTGGTCACTCAATCTACACTTGAAACAGACTAGAGTTCATTATTACACATCCTGTCTTGTTTCACCAAAAAAGGGAAAATCCAGGCCCCCAACATTATACTTTATATGCTTAAATGAATAGTACAGCATCCCTATACGACATGGACATTTAAAACCGATCATACCCATTACTCGTAGATGTTTACTTACGAGGACACTGGCACGAAAATTGTTCACCTTTAAATAAACACTTAACATTGAGCCGCTGGGCCCGAACATGGAGATGTATAGCAAGGAATATGCGAGAAGCCCACCCCTTATCTCTCCCCCACTCACCCAATGGTTCCTGCCAGCTGTAGGCTCCAACACTCATGTCTTGCCAAGTCATCAGAATTTACACTCTCTATACCACGTCACACACTAAACACAGTCAGTCACAAGCCTCCAGATAAGTAGTTTCGTTTACATTTACCATTACACTTTCTACCACTGCACTTCACATGATATCTTGTCAAATAAGGCCGTACTTTGTCTTAAAGCTATCTAAACCAACAATTATATCTGCCCCTTATATAGTGGATCACATCTGACATATATGTTAAAATGTTGAAGATTATACTGTGTCACAGGATATATGTTTAACTTTCTACTGCTTATGTGTGTATAAATATATAACATAGATTATAATCTTCCCATTTAAATGAGACTCCATAAATATAGTAACTTGTTTACTGAGCTATACTTGAGTTTTTTAACTGATTATCTGTAGACTCGTTTAACCAGTACGACTAGTCATAAAGAAACTTGCTAAAACCTGGTAAAACTGTCTACAAAATCTTAATTACATATAGAACATATACAATTAATGCTGTCTCACGTAAGCATACACGTCAGATTTATATAAAATCTATAGCTATACAAACTCAGCTGTCTATAAATACACATTGCTTTCAGGGGTAAAAGTAAAACGTGGCTATCTCTGGCTTTATCTTACAGCACTTAGGAGCTTCTTCATCTTACCGTACAACATTATAGACTCACATTCTAACTGCCTTAATTGAGACTCAACTCTTACTGCACCAACTTTTCTCAAGGTATGAACAATGGTACATTTTACTGGTACATTAGACACAGTCATGTATACTAAAAAACACCATCAACTTTTGTTTCAACATCTTTCTTCCTACAAACCATACATAATTGTTGTCTATTTTCCATTGTGAGAAAAGATACTTTTTTTATTTGTTGGTTTTTAATATCATCTGATCTATAAAACTTAATGGAAAGATAAATACAGCCCATCCATTTAGAGTAAATACACACATTGACATAAGTTAATTTGAAACAAAGCAATTAAGTTTGGGTACCCGGTTAATGTTATGTATGAATTTTAAGTAAAATACAGTTTGTTGACTAAATGTTTTATCTCTAAGCACACCTTACTTTACACGTTATATTACAAACTAAAACATGTAACCATGAGAGATACATGTCCCATCATCTCTTTGTTTGTTTAACACATATCTTTAGGCGTTTTCTCTCTCTTTTTCTTGAAACAGCATTAAATTGGTGTTATTCATTAATAGTTAGGCTTCTTTTTTAATATCTTTTTACATATACAATAATGGTCTAGTCCTAATGGAGTCGAAAACCATTCAAAACTGCCCCTTTTAGAATCCCTTTGCTTTACAATACCAGACACATTTCAACTGACTTCTCTGTATAGTAACAATAATCAACAACTAATTCCTGAAAGAATTTGAGGTATTCCCACAATTTTAAAGGGCACATACATACAAACTACCATTTTCCACCCCATACCACTATCGACAAGTCTGTCTTAAGAGTGAGATGTGACAATACAATACACAAAATTTAAAACAAGTTTAGCTTTGTTTGTTCTCTTATGGTATATTCTGTTTTCAGTATGGAGTGAATCGTTTATGATGTGGTCAAGACTCAATCATAGACGCAAGAGCAATTAATAGCAATTAAGTCATGTGTCATTCATATAGCGAAAAAGGAGAGCCACACTATCCTGGTAAGATTTGTATTTAATCAGCTGATCTACTCTTGATATACCTGGTGATACAACGAGGTCCACATGTGTTTTGTCCTTATTATAACAGGGCCTTAGTGAATACACATACCTCCCTATGTATAGATGTACAGTTACACAGGATGCAATCACTTAGGCACAACAATAGGCAGCAATAAAGATAATTAAAGATCTATAATCCCTGCTACATGGTGGGAGTGATTAACACGGCTCAAGTCTGATGGCTAGATCTTTTGTCTGCTCAGTTGAGAGATATAACTAAGTATCTACTCTCCTCACTGAATACCATTTACAACAGTTTGCTTTCGTACGTTCTTTCGTACGCTCTGTCTGACATGATACTAGGACGTGTGTAAGGAGAGGTGAATGCGGAACTATCTTATCTCATCCTCACATTGATTACCATCTAGTACGGTTTGCTGTTGAACAATCGGTTTGTAAGACGTCATAACAGGATCTACAACACACATACTCCTCTATGGTCTATCCTCTTGGCCAACATACAACAGATACACATCACAAATAACCAGAGAGACTTCCTTGATCTAAGTGCACACCCCACGCAGTACTAAATGAAAATGAAATGAAAACTATAGCATGCATCGTTGACAACAAAAACTATAAATTGATCATGTATTTTCTTGGAAATATGATTAACCATACAACTGTGCATCCAGTCAGATTGGACAACATTACACAGCTCAATAATGCTTAATGCAGTGGCTATTATACAAAATCATCTTTTCACAGGAGTTCCAGCAACTTTAAAACCATGTTTTAACAGTATTTTATCAAGATTATGTATGCTTTTGCCAAATCACATCATTACAGACTAAACAGTTCCCCCAATATAAGCCCTGAAACATCAACATTCATGAATGTCTAATCTGCGAGCCCGGGCTTCAAGACAATCTATCTGTCCCAGCCACTTGATAATGCCACTCATTTTGCTCTTATAATCAGCATTTTCACCTTTAAACAAATAAAGTAATTGACCCAAAACCTTGCAATCACCTGTCCTAACCAAGATTTACAGCTTGTAAAACCCAGAGTATTGGAGATCTATGGCAACATAAATTAAATGAATAAGTTGAAAGAGTTCTATGATTCGAATAATATTTCTGCCCACAAGTAAAAGAAACAACACCAAACAATACCCTAAAAAACTTGTCATTCTGTAAAAGCGGTTTCAGAAGTCGGCATGGATACATACATCTGATTCCAAATGTACACACTGGGATTTGGGAAGTAAATCTTGTTTTCTATGAGAGGATAGTTTCTGTTGTATCTTTTTATCAGGGGCAAGCATGACAGAAGCATGTCTCCTGATTCCTTGTACAATATTGCCAGTATTGATTAACTGTATGGTCTGAGAGTTTTCTAGAAGCTGTCTACAAGTGTGTGTGAAAGACAGAACAACCACCACACGACCTAGCCACGTATATTGCCTGTCGCCTGTACAACTGAAACATATGCCATCAACCAACACATAATCTCCTAAATTAACAAACATTGAATAAAATTAAAGTTTCTCAGCACATGTCTGGACTTCCGCAGTCATAAAATTTTAAACAGACCAAAATATACCATAGCTATCACTTAATTTCATGCATTCAAATACTTTACTGGCTCAAGAATTTCACCTCGACTGTCATCATTGTCAACGCATTACCGACTAGTAAACAGTTTCAACGATTAACTCCAAGTATAATATGTTGTCACTATAAGATTGCCAAAGTACAGAAGCAGTTAAACCAAAGCATCCTCAGACATTTAGTAAAACAACTATCTGCATATCATGTCTTCCTTGTCCAAAAAAGCACCCTAACTGTATGAAGAGTCTTACGGATCAAAAGCATTAATTTTGTTGATGTCCAAAATGTGCTGCACCTTGCAATTTAAATCAATGGTTTCAAGGCAAGGACATCTTTAAATTCCATGAGACTAGCGGACAAATTTTATAATATGCGGACAAGTTCCTCTATTTTTACAGATTAACCCTTATTTTGCAGGTCTGAAAACAGCCAGAAATTACAGTGAGTGTCTATGAAAGGCAACCTGAGGAGACGTCAGACGAGATGGGAGAATACAGTATTTATAGACAACTAGACCTTGACCAAGTTTCTCTTATGGAAAGACACCTTGGACAACCTTGGTGTATACTGTATATAGCAGGATTACTGCACCGTGTCGGCTGTCTTGAAACTGTATAACACAATTGATCAAGCAAACTTATTCTATCTACTGTTTGATACAGGAGCAGTTAGTGGTTTCTCTCCCACTTACAAACCCCACAAGTTGCAGCGAACCTTGTCTACAGACTCGCACAATGTCAATATTATCTTTGGAAATAAAACTACATTCTGAGGCAATTAAATTCTGAATCTTCCTAAGTCAACTCTCATTCACTAGAGTGGATTGTAACAACCAATTTAGTAACAAACCAAGCATCTAGAATTTAACCTGCAGCTAAATCATTTTATAAAGTTTACAGTTCTTCTCACTTGTCTACATATTTTGTATCGTGATAAAAGTTAGAACATCAACGTTTATCACAAAGTGTTCATACACAGGCTTAACGAGAGACGTATACATTACATACATACTTTATAAGACAGAAAAGTTATACATATAAAAAAATCTTTTGATGTAGGTTAAAATCTAGTGTACCTGTCTGAAAATAAAGTAACGTGAGGTCATCGTCACACCCATAATCTGGTAATTTATAATGTAATTAGGATTGGCTAAAGGTTATACTTTCTAAACCAAACCACCTAATTTCGCTAATTTTAACATATTATTGTAAACACATGCAGATATGCAATAGGCCTTTATTGAACTTCAAATGCTGAGCAATACAAGTAACTTAAAATCGAACTGTTTTTTAAGAAACAAAATGTCTCTTAGTTGAAGCTGGATTTGTACTATATGTCTGCAAACTCATGCCATCAACTACACTGAGAAACCTGTAGTTTTTAAAGGCAAAGAGAGAGTGAGTTTGTTTCATAAATATGTCACTATAAATGTTCAAGTATGAGTGAGGTACGTACCAAGTTCTGTCATAGTTGTAGTTTGCTGGGTATTCATCTCTTCCCCCCCTTCTGGGTAGTCATGGCAATTGGCTGCAAACATACAGCAGAAGATACCACATTACACTATCATGTATTACACAGTTTACACAACTCTTGTCTAATAGAACACACACCAACAAACAGAGATCACTTAGTTCTTCAGGGCTATCTTGTTGTCGGACAAAGTGCATCTGGATCTGAAGTAAAGTATACTATACCAGTCTCAAAACAATACAATATTGAATAACACAAAGAAAATGTGTTTGATGTTTTCTGGTAGGATCTTGGAATGTTCCAAAGTCTCATTAAAGCCCTGAGTAAACTGGGGGTGATCACAGTTCATTGGATCTGTAGGTAACACACACACAACCACAGAAGCCTAGTGCACGAGTCTCCTGTGACCCATACATTGTACCATCATTACTATGTGGATAAAACTACAACCTACAACACTACTGTGTACCACAGGGGAGAACATAATGTGTCTTTTACTGTGAGTGCCAGTCTACTATTAAGCAACAGATGTTACAGAAACCACAATATAACAATCTCAGAGCACAATTGCTGTAACTTACTTCTTATTTTTCATACAGCTTGGACAAATGGGCTTCCAGACTTTACATTGACACTAATGGACATAGTGGGTGTTTATATATAATATACATCATAACAAAGCCTACCATCAACTATGGTATTACATAACAACATAGTTACAGTTTACTTTCTGCCAGTGCATCTACAGAAATGACTAATTAATGCTTAACTGTTCGTTTTCACATTGGCACCTGCTCCAGGCTTCTGTAGTTTTCTCTAATTAAACAAAACATTTCCTGGATGCTGACTGTTTATCTAAATTTAGTTATAAAAAGCACACCATTTCAACATACTGTACAAGTTTTGTGACAAAGATGATGAAATCTTAGATCTCATATTTTTTCAATTAATGTAACTCTTTATAAACACGTGCTTTTAAAGTAGATGCAATCAGCATTCAGGAGGAGTATTTTGTACCCATATCACATAGCACCTCTTTCCTAACATTTTCTGGTATATTTTAGTACATATACAATTTCTGCATAATATACAACCTATCCAAACTAGTGTTTTTCATTTGAAAAGAGCTTAAAAAGTAGTAAAACAGTCTATTTATTCTCATCATTTTTTTCTGATTTGCTAATGCCACCTTTATCACAGTCTTCCTACATTTGCTGAGATTGGGCCCTAACTCATTTCCATTTTGTTGTACTGACATTCCAAAAACTGTGACAACGTGAAGTATTATAATATCTATGTTATTTTGTCAGGTGTATCAAGTATTAAGAAATGCAATAGCCTATATATAAGAGGTTATGTGACATTGGGCCGGCTGTACACACACTTAGTATTAACACTACTGTTTACTAACACGCATGTATCACTCAGATGCATTCTAGGTCTTATCCATTTTTTATCTTGTTTTTGTCCTTTTTCTTTAGATTTTTGTTGGGGGTCGAGAGATTCTGACCATGACTTCAGTACAACCAATTAGTGGCAACAACAGTTTAATTAACAACAGTTTAATTACTGATATGCTTTTGTTATGATGTAATTTTTCCAACAAATCTGGTCTTGTTAGAATATCATTCAATGTCACAGCCTTCTTTGTTTCATAAAACTACAATGCATTAGTTTAGTTATTTACAGATTCTAGCTCTAAGTTCCTCAAGTACACTGTGCAGACAGAACAATTTATCAATTAAGTTCACCTGTGATATATAGAACTATAATGCCAATAGTTTTGTTACAGTACTGTGCTCTTTCATACACATTAATATGCTCAAACCATGACTGTGAACTATATTAAAATTGTTGAAGTGTGCAGTTCAAATATAACTTAAAGAAATAAATTGAAAACACAAAACACATAACGTTTTTCGAACAAAAATTCTTTTGAAATTCAAAAATAAACATCATATCAAAAGCATTTTATTTCAGTTCTTTCAGATATGCCTCAATTGTGGATTAAATGCCTTGTTTTGCTAAATGTTAGAGATAAAACAACACGACAGACCCTTTGAATAACCAGTCAGCAAAATGCATTCAGTCATAAGCCAAAACTGCTGACTCAACAACTCTTAACTTGACATACAGCCTTGTATTTCAACTTACCATTACATTAGACTACAGTTAGCAAAAAAATAATTGGTAACATCGAAAATGCCAGAAGGTAATTTCATAGATCCTACAATTATGGCTGATGTTATTTAATTTCTTTTCTATGTACATAATCTTATTACCTGCAGGTCAGCATAAGGACACAGTGGTCAAGTACCTTTATATCAATACCCCAATACTATAAAGTAGTCCATCTATGCACAATTGTAGGAGATGGTTTAATCTTCTATATAGCAACCATGCCAAGAAGTTCCGGTAAAACAAAATACAATGTACAGTTCATTTATTTAATGTATTAATATGCGCAGGGCAGTTTGCTAAACTTTATTACTTTGAGAGATTTGCAAGCTTCAAATGATTCTTACACATTGCATTATACACCAATAGACTACACTGGAAGTATTGAATTTGAATCTCACCAAAATTATTAGGTTTAAATCTCTAACAAGTCTGCGAGCATTTATTTTTGTATGATCTTTATTTGTGTTTGATCGGGCAAAAGAAAGTGAGCTAACAGATCTTAATCCTACTGCAACAAGATATATATAAAGGACTCTAGCATACAGCAGATTACTTATCAACAAAGTGTTCCTACCTTATACTGGGTTGGTTGTTCTCGTTAAAGTATAGTATATACCTACTATTAACCTGGTCAGTACTATAAAAATCAATTATTGACTAAACCACAACTGCTACCTCAACATTCATACTAGTATTTTGCTGAATAATCACTCTCTAAGCTGAAATACAAGGCTGTACTGAAAATATCATAAGGATATTGTAAAATTGATTTTCAAGTTTAGCCTGGGAATTTTTTTTCCACAAAGAAAAGTTATTAAGTCTTTCCAATCACACTTTTTGCAACAGTATCAAAAACACTGTTTCACGCCAAAAAATATCACATTTAGGTTAGAAAAGCTATACAATATCATTAGTCAGAAACATGGATGTGTTACATATAATTTTGGTAAAACACATTCTGCATTGTGAGTACTGTTGAATATACACTTGATTCTCATTACAAAAAGAAATAATTAACTGTCAAGTTTTATCTATTTTCTCTACATAAAATTCCAGGAAACTGGACAAAAGACTCCCATTTCTGAGAATGTATGTTTTTGCTCAGGTGTATACTCACAGTACTAAGCAAATATAATCATGTTTGTAATCAATTTCAACACTCCTCCCTCCCGTAATGTTTATACAATATTTTCCAGGTAGATCTCATGTCTTATCATTACTCTAAATTTGTACCCAGGCGCAGGTATAGCCTAAAGTAGGGGGATGTAAATGTGAATGTTTATTGTAATGTTTGGATGCTAAGGGATTATAAAAGGATGCATGAGTTTTATCACTAACATGTGATACGAAATGAAATCAATGAATATGGTTTGAAATGAGAGGCAATGTTAGGCGATCCAACAATGAAAACATGGAAGAAAAAAACAGTCATGCTCAAGCTTTTTGGAAGTGAAGTACAAAAAATGTAAATAGAAATGTCATTGAAAGTGCTGCATTCAAGAAACAAGTTATAACCTAACACAGCACATTTCCCTCTTGCTCCAAGCATCCTGTCAGCTGATAGTTAATGCCGTAAGCAGCCAAGTTAATACAGCATCTTTCAGAGTGTATTTCAAAATACCCATTGTCAAAATACCCACACCTCAAAAATGGCAAAGTAGTTAAAATACCCACAGCAGA
>ENA-OREC01000170-OREC01000170.1-marine-metagenome-genome-assembly--contig:-NODE-170-length-19590-cov-14.593092_pt1 | contig 19590 bp, 9 predicted proteins | sample MGYA00248626_ERZ508543 | MGnify/ENA primary metagenome ERZ508543 (study PRJEB26211, sample SAMN05518279) | marine metagenome | isolation source: Puget Sound, Washington, USA | host: Bankia setacea...
CTGATCTAAAGTTAACTGTCTGACTAATCTAAAGTAAGCTGTCCGACTGATCTAAAGTTAACTGTCTGACTGATCTAAAGTAAGCTGTCCGCCTGATCTAAAGTAAGCTGTCCAACTGATCTAAAGTAAGCTAATCGACTGATCTAAAGTTAACTGTCTGACTGATCTAAAGTAAGCTGTCCGACTGATCTGATGTAAACTGTACAACTGATCGAAAGTAAGCTGTCCGACTGATCTAAAGTAAGCTAATCAACTGATCTAAAGTTAACTGTCTGACTGATCTAAAGTAAGCTGTCCGACTGATCTAAAGTAAGCTGTACAACTGATCTGATGTAAACTGTACAACTGATCGAAAGTAAGCTGTCCGACTGATCAAAACTAAGCTAATCGCCTGATCTAAAGTTAACTGTCTGACTAATCTAAAGTAAGCTGTCCGACTGATCTAAAGTAAGCTAATTGACTGATTTAAAGTAAGCTGTCCGCCTGATCTAAAGTAAGCTAATCGACTGATCTAAAGTTAACTGTCTGACTAATCTAAAGTAAGCTGTCCGCCTGATCTAAAGTAAGCTGTCTGCCTGATCTAAAGTAAGCTAATCGACTGATCTAAAGTTAACTGTCTGACTGATCTAAAGTAAGCTGGCTAACTGATCTTAAGTAAGCTGTATGTCAGACTGATCTAAAGTAAGCTGTACAACTTACTCAGCACCCACAATCATAATAAATGAGTGTTTTTTCTCTGCATGCCACTTTGAGTGTTAATTTGTCTAAAAATAGCTAGTTCAGTAATGCTTGTGAATTGAAAAGGTATAAATTGCTGGGTAATTAAAAAAGAACACAATAGTGACAGTCCTGCATTACAAGTGTGTGAAATTCTTCCAAAGATAAAGTGATCATGACCATGGTACCAAAGTACTACATGTATGTACCAAAAGGGCGTGGCGCAGTAATTGTATCTTATGTTTATTATGTAGGGATTTTTATTGACAAATATTTGTGTGGAAACAACTCACAGGGGGGACAGGATGTAGGCAGGAAGTAGGCGGTTAAACACTATAGCTTAATTAATTGCCAATAAAATATTTAGATATGTGATAATGTGTCTGCAGTGAAGATCAATTTACCTTAAACATTGGAGGTAAACAGGTAAACTGAGCATGTAATGAAAGTTGTGATTGCTGTTAGTTTGGCTAAATAAGTAAATTAATACTTTTGTTATACCCCTGCTTCACAAAGTCAGGTGGGGGCCACAGTCATTTAAAATTATTCAATATTATGTATAACACTGTGAATAGTTATGATAATTGAATATAGAGTACATGTTTATCTAAATACAAGTAGGTAGTTGTGGGGACTAAAAGCAGACTTCAAATTGTCAACACGTTCAACCCTGGTACTAAGGAAGCTATATGTTTGCCTCTGGATCATTATTTTAGACATTATTTCAAAGGAATATATATTTCTTACATGTTTTCTATCCACAATAAATATTCATCTCTTGAGAACCAGTGTGTTTTTATCAATGTTTGAGAAGCGTTATCTCATACCAATATTAAATTATCGTGATAGATTAATTTAGTGTTGTCCATATTTGGATCAACATTTTGCCTGTATTAGGATTCCTAAAAAGTCTCGACAAAACTGCTGGACAGTTGAAGTAGCTTGTATGTTAAAGAAAGAATGTTGTTTATCTAAAGATTTGTGCTGAAAAGTTCATCATTGTTTAATTAATCTCTTTGACCTTATGCAAGTACGTTAGAAAATCAAATATTTTGAAATGTCTCTGTGTTTTGCTCTCCACTTACTCTCTCCCCCTCACACCAGGTATCAATACACTCATGTCCCCGGGCAATGATTAATACAGGTTTAAAATATCACTGAAAATATGTCGGCTACAAGGCCATAATGTTTAGACCGTTTCAGTCTTAAAAGTTGATAAAACGTTAGACAGAGTTCACAAGTATCAAAAGCTCATCAATATAATGATAATATATACCGAGACTTGAATGCAAAAGGGTTCATTCTATCTGCCTCTTTATTCAATAGCACTTAAAACATTTTTGCTTTCACCTATCAATATCAGAAAATCCATATTATCTGTCTTTGCATGTGGAAGAATATTTTAAGTGGCTCTTAGCAGGGGGAATGTTTTCTTTTAAAGGTCCTGTTAATAGGAAATGTTACTTTAAAAGATGTTTTCTGGTAATTTTGAATAACGTTAAATCTTGTCATTTATTCTTTAATGCAAACAGGAAATGTAAAAGAAAGAGTTGAATGGAATTTAAAGGTACCAATATGTTCAGGATTAGCTCTTATTAAACAACAAATCAGTTCATAAGATCTTATATTCAATTTATAATGTAGGGAATAGCAGGTTATATCTAGATATCAGTAGATAATGGACACTGAAGTGTGTAGGTATATACATACAGGGCCCGTGTTCACAAAGCTTTTGCAGGTTGAGAAATAAGATCAGGCTCAAGTTTCAAAATGAATAATTTCTGGACTATATCCCATTATTTGTTCAAGAGAAGTTCATTTTTGTATCCATTGTTTTAGACCTACAATGCATCAGATTTAAGTACATGTTAGAGAAAATTAACTATGATAAAGTTGATCCTGTTATTTAGTGGGCTAAATTTTCATAATGGTCGCAACTATTTCTTTTATAAAAAAAGCTTAGAATTCCGAAAAATCTTGTTTGGAGTACATATTTTATTAAATACCAACAGTCTATAGTTATATAATTATAGTAGGTTTTAAAAAAATCCATAGTAAAAGAATGTTTAACTTGAGCCTGATCTTGATCCTGATTCTAAAAAGCTTTGTGAACAAGGGGCCAGGGCTTCAGATAAGGTTTTTGGTCAATTTGGTATTTACTCGTGACATTTCGATTTGTTAGACAATATTTTCTGTTGATGTTTTAGTCTTTATAAGAGTTGCCTCCGTAAAGAAATAGAGTTAAGATGTTGTGTTCACTATGCAAATCGTACAGTATATACAAAAATGAAGAATATCTTCACAGTACTGTTGTTGTTAGAACTTTTTTTATTAAATTTAGATTCTGTTTATTTATTTGTTAATTTATTTAATTTATTTACTTCTGTTTTTATTTATTTAATTATTTGTTTGTCTAGTACGTTATTTGTCTAGTACGTTATTTGTCTAGTACGTTATTTGTCTAGTACATTATTTGTCTAGTACGTTATTTTGTTATTAGGCAGAGTTATACATTATATATGTATTTACTTTTATTACCTCCCTTGGAAATGAGTCAGTATAAGTTTCCTCCCTTGGATAATTCTTGGAACTCTAGCAGACTATTACAAGATGGCTGCCACTGTGAAAACTGAGTCTCTAAAAAGTGGATAACATGACATTTAAACAGTTCTAAAACAGCCAATTCTTTAAGACATGGAAGTTATTGATGTTGGACTGTTTCTACTCTGTCTTATTTACAAAATACTTGTGCAGCTATTTCAGGTTATTTGTTTATTCATGATTATTTTGATTGTTAACTAGCACACTGTTTCACTGGTGGTGTCAGCTGTGAACACAACAAAGGGGAGTAATTTTTTCCCTTTTAAAGAAAAACTGTTATGTCCAAATATGGCAAACCATTTCACAGACATTATATGTGGTAATGGTAGTGAGTATTTCTCCTGTTAACATATAGCACTGTGAATACTACATTTTCTGGAATGATTCATAACAAGAGAAGCCAAGGGTGACTGGTATGGGCCTGCAAAACATACAAAATTGCTTCATTTGTCTTTGCCAAGCCGGCTAGAACCAAACTGATATGTGATTTGAAGCCATCCAATATTATTAAGCAGCACTTAAGACACATCTAATTGGAATGAATTTGTGGAAATGTTCTGTAAGTTAGCTCTGAGACACTTGCAAGTTGGACCACCCTGTTTGTGCCATCTGCCCCATGGGTAGCTCCCTTTAACAAGTCCATATTCATGTGCTTCCCTATGACAGTAATACGTATGACCACTAGAATTTCCCACACGAAGAATGGTGATAGTGTTTCCCTTACCAGATGTTACTGCCTGAACATGGGAGTTGGGAGCTAATAATAAGGTTTATGATCAATAGTTGCACCTATTTCATCAGTGTTATAAATCATGTGGGGCAAGTTTATAAGGTCATTCTTGTTCAAACATTTTACAAAATTGTCATAAAAATCTGCAACTAAATCCTCATTTGCAAGTTTTGCCCTCAAATGTTTTAATGCTGTAGGCTTCACTACTCTCATTTCTGGTCACGTTTGCAAGGCCCCTGTCATCCACTTAATGGTTAAGAGTTTGTCTTAAGATAGCTGAACACCATACTGGGAAGCAATATTTATTTATTCCTTCTGTTTGTATTATTAAACCAAGGTCAGCCATGCCTTAAAATGGTTAACAATGTTAGCATCAAACAAGAGCACTTGACCCATGATAATTTGTTCAGGGCTAAATCCAAGCACTCAGTCTTAATGTGTATAAGTACTGAGGGTGAATAAAGCCTGTGTTTTAATTATTTACCAAACTAAAAGATGTTTTACCCTACTGTACCAAATGGACATTGAATATGCTTGTGTATGCAGTTATATTGATCGGCTTTCTTGCATTGAACTTGAAGTGCCATTTTAAGCTTGCAGCTGCCGTGAGCTGTTAATTGATTCATATAACTTTCTTGTTGCGTTGATTAAAGACACTGCATAGCTATTGTACGTAATTCATTGTTTTACAGTGTTGCACAGACAACTATGTGCACCTTGAAAATATAGCATAACTTTAGATAAATGAAGACAATTAATCAAACTTTATTTCCGACCTGAAACATGTCCTGTTTTCAATCAGCTTTCAATTCTGTTAATGCATTTTGCCACTCCTTAAACCTTGAGTGTTGTAATAAAAGGTTCTTTGTTAGCATAGAGCATTGGTCCTTTCTTATTTTTGGCATTACGCGCACATATATTATCTGTCAGGTGAGCAAAATAGATGTTTAAATGTCACCATAAATCTTCACTGCTATTATTACAACTTGAACACTAGACAGGCTTTTACCTTGCTTGATATATTGTTCATCAAATGGTGTTATTTTCTAGCAGTCTGCTTAAAGTCTCAAAATCAAAACACCCCAGATAAATTAGATTTTAGGTTTCATGACAAGCTGTTCTGTGCTCCATATGTTATATCATTTACAAGGAATGTGGTCTTTTTATACACATGAAGTCATTTTGCCATGTGACAGTAGCAGGTAGGTATGAACAGTTTCATTAACCTGGAAAATTAATGTATGCATACCGACAAAATTCTCGCAAGTATGTGCCCATAATTCTCACCCAGATGCTGAAATGACAATATATTTTAAACATTTTAATTTTTATATTTTATCAGTCTGTTTGAAATGAAGATGCCTAGGTCCTGAGGCCATATATGACTTGAGAAATTACATGTATAAGCAAGTGCAGTAAAAGTGTTTATGGAAGATTTAAGACTTTAAAACAAAGTGCTCAGACTGAACTTTTATGATTGCCTGTTGTATGTCGGTATCTATGTATGTCAACAATTGCTCTAAAACTACTAGAATGTATATATTTGTAAATAAAAACCTTGCAAATAACACCAAATTTTCAGTATACTGTGCCTTTTGTAGACAGACCTTGGTAAGTCATTTTTAACATCAGTCTTAATCAGAATTGAGACATATGAATTTTTATTAAATGAGAGGAATATTTATATTTATATTTAAATTATCAATGTGCGTTATAACTTGTGTAATTTTTTTGGATAATATTGGCAGCATTTTCTGAGCTTTATAATTGTTTATGAATGAGACTCAGGCTTTAAGATAGTTAGCTAATAGAGACATATCAGGGAATGGATTTGTCACCAATGCAGTTTCATTATTGACAAGAAAATACCCTATCAGCTTCTTTGTTAAGTGGCACATAAGCTGCTCTTGCTTTCACTCCTTGAATTAGATGATTAAATATTCATATGTGTTGGTCGTATATTCTAATATGGCAAATACACATACATGAAATTGAAACTAAATATTGCAATGAAGAGAATGACATTTTACCTCCTAACTATATTACTTATTCATCCATGCCGCGGTTTGGACATTCTTTGATGTTTACACATGGTACAGTAACATTTGTTGATGCACTAAATGTTCATAATTATGTGTTATACTCCTTTCACTACAATAAATCTCATAAGTAACTACATGACTTTGTGTATTTCCTGAACAAATGAGTGATATTATTTCATCAGCGCTGCTTTACAACATCTTTCAAACCTCAATATTTTGTTTGGACAAGTATTTCTCAGTTTGTGACACTAATTGATTTCTATATATAGTCTCTTCGTTGGTGTTTTCAAACTTACATTTTCAATTCAAATTAAAAAAATAATAACATAGCTTGGACCTTGGAGTATTGCATTGCTCCCGCTAAAACCTCAAGTGGTTGAAAATCTTGACAAAGCCACAACCGAAATAAAAGCATCGTAGAACATGAAAGAATCATAATCTGTTTGCCTTGACAGGAAAGTAAAAACAATGCAACCCACTAACAGCCTTTAGGACTTTTGGTTTTAGCTGTCGATTTAGCTTCCAATGACATGTCATGTTCAAGCGAAGTATCTTAGATTTTGATATCGGTCATAAATGGGACAGAATTCAAATCTATGTCCTTTAACTCATTAGATCAATCGATGTGACTGAAACCTGTTCAATAATGAATCTATGATGGATTTATCGCATTGTCAATGTTTTTAATTTGAAATAAACAGTAACCGTTTTAAACATCCCTGTTCTTAATCCGGTATTTCCATGGGTTGTTTTGGATATTGAGAGTATAAAGCCTCATAGACAACCTTTTAATACAGAGCTGTGACACTCCTTACAACATACTCTTAGTACATTACAATGTGATCACTCCTTTGTTCTATTTCTAGCTTGTATCAATGAATGTAATTTTGTGCTCGGGGGGGGGGTTTACCTGAACTATATACTTCACTTGTCGACAGACCAGTTAACAATTCAAATAAAACAATATTTGAAAAACAGGAGTGCTTCTTCATTGTTACAACTGCACACTAAAAGGGTATTTAAGGCTGCAATTAGGCATTTGCTTAATTGCTCAGTATTTAAGCTTTTTTTGTCATTTTTCAAAGTTGTAATGTCTGATGTAGAGCTGTCTTTTAGTAATTTATAACAAGATATAAAAAAAATTCTTACTGTTTAAAAAATTGATCTAAATATAGGTGATTTTTTTACTCAAAGAATCACAGCTGTTGATTGTTTATTTGCTTGTGTTGATGATTTAATCATATGGCTTGGGAGCTCTGGAATTGAATAGAATTGAATTTATTGAATTTGTCAAACGTTGGTGTGGGGGGAAGTTAGTAACTGTACATCAAACGACTTTGAAGTGTGTGTTAAGGGAGTGAGTCATGTATGAGCCTTTGATAATGATAACGTTACAAGTAATGTGTTATAAGGAATCAGACATATAATTAAAGAGTCACAGTCAGTCACCTTCTGTCTTGTCAAGTCGCAGTCAGATCTGTACAAAACACAGTGTAACGATCCTTATGGGAGGGATGGGGTAACATTAGCAGCTTTGGGTATCAGGGGGTACTTTTATATTTATAATCACCTTTTCTGATCTGTAATTGCGATAATTCGTTTCAATCCAATCGCACACTTGACACACTGTTACTCTAACCCTTAATCAGAACAGGCCTCTTTGTTTAGAGCATATAAAGACTCTGTCGCTGGTTAATGACAGCCTTTCCATAAATGACATGCAAGTATCAGGTCATTGGCTTAAAAGGAAGTTAGTGAGATTTACTGGATAACTATGTATGAACTCCAATAAGTATTTTTTGCATAGTTTTTGACATATTTTAGAAAATTGATGATTGTGTTCCAGCTGTAAGGTACACTAATTCTGAAAAAGAATTTTGCTTATTTTATATTTTTTCCCTGTATCGGCGAATATTTCAATGCTAATGGCATGACTGGTATACATGTAGCAGACTATTTTGTCTAGCCTATTTTTTCTAGCCTATTTTGGTAGTTTTTCAGTTCATTGGTCTACATGTACTCTCTTTGTGATTGATTATTGGTATTTTTTCTGGTTGAGTGGAAGAATTGTATTGATAAGGAATACTTGGTGTGATTGTATATGTGTAATAATTAATAGACTTTGTTTTTCTGTCTATTTCACAGGTTGCCATTACAATATTCTGGTTAGGACGATCAGTGAGAACAGACTTTGACGGTCCAACATTAGATGTGAGCGCTTTCTCTGCACTTGTTCACAGCCATGGTACAAAGAATATAATATCTAACGATTGTTTTAAACATGGGAGCCCTGTGAGGAAGGAAAGTGTTACTTGTTTAGAGTCTTCTGGGAATGTAAATAATAAACATATTAAAGAAAGTTCTTATGATTCACTTGGATCTTATGAACATGAGTCTGAATCAAGTGTCGATGAACTAGATCACAGTGGCAATATGCCAGTGCGCTCTGATAAAGGTGATATGCGAAGATACCCAAGTGCTGGATCATTAAGTATGCCTCGAGACATGAAACTCTCTACAGCTAGTCACGATTCCGTGTATTCTGATGATAAAATGGATTTATACAGAAGTTCACCCGACCTCTCTCAAGGCTCACACGCTCATACAAGATCATCGTCAACAGACAGTGCTGAGGGTGGTTACTATGGAAACCATTCCCGCCAGTCTTCAGGCAGTACAGACTATCCAACCAGACGTTTATCCTCAAGTGGGCGCAAGACAAGCACTGCTTCTCTTGACCCGCTACAATTTGTGAAGTCAGCAGGGGCCCAGGCTTTAGCGGAGAAAGCAAAGAAACAAATGGAAGTGGCAAAGGAGGTGAATCACATGAGGGGTCATGTTGATATAGCCACGCCAGATGAACAAGATTGGCAATCGGTAGGTAGACCTTATCATTTTAAGCATTTGAAAGTACTTTATGATCATATCAAAATTATAGCATCAAAGGTTTGAGAAAATGTTTTGCATATTTGTTAACCAAAGTCATTCTGAAATCAAGAACTAAGAGTAAAATACAAAATCAAACCTTTAGCAGAGAAACAGATAAGCAGCATATATTTGTGTAAATACGCAATTAAAAAACGATTTACGTAATTGAAATTGAATAGACGGGTACTGATACGCAGACAAAAAGGCTGTATGCAAACATATTTTCGTGTATGGGTACGCGTTTTCTGGGCTGGGCGCCACATTTGTAACTGTCACTAAATCGCTGAGGCACTTATATAATATATTCACCTTACCAGTTAAGTCTTTCACAAGCTTGTTTAAATGATCATTGTTTAAAAATGGCGTCACGCGGCCAATGGAAAGGTACAGTATCGAACTATACACAGCAAACACACTATTTTCAACCACATCAGAAGCAAAGTAAATAGCAAGGTCAATTTTGAATAATGTGTTGAACAATTTGGTGACTGACAGTACCGATATTGCCTTTGATCTTGTATATGAAATAGTTCACTTCAAAGCGTACAGAAGCCAATGGCCCATACCTGTAGTCGTGTAAACAAGAAAATGTTCGAAGAATGGACAGAAAAGTTTCCGTGGCTGATTGTAAATAATATCAAAAAACACACGACTCTCAGCTGTAAAATATAACATGAGCAGGCAGACACACTAAAGTTCTAACCAATGCCAGGGCCCACCAAGTGTTTAAATGTCTAGCCTGTGTAGACACAATGAGAGTTATAAACACAAAGATGCTAGCAGACATGCAGAGAAAGTTATTAAATCTGTTCACTGTTTACCAAAATTTGTTTTGAGGAAATACCCAATTACTAAAAATGTCCTGGGTATTAAAATATGTGATACCCAATTGAAAAGTCCAATACCCATCAAAATTGATTAAAAAAGCTTGGGTATTTACCCAATTGACTTGAAAGCTTATCTGTTTCTCTGCTATAGGCTTAAATATTCCTCTGTTTTTTACTCTATTCAAAATTGCTCCCTGTGTTGACATTTTGATTAAAAGATTTGATAGATTAAAAGTATTGTAGGTAAACACCTGGTAAAATGTAAACAATAAATTTAACCAAAAAAATGTGTTACCTTTCTTGTACAATATCATAGTTTTGTATTTTTAAAAAAGGGGCCTTTAAGAAGATCAAATAGCAAAAACATATCCAAGGACCTAACTAGTGATGAACAAAAATGTCACCAAGTTTGAAATGATCTAACGGTTATATTTTGTTAAGATGTTTAAAAGTCACAGACATTAACCTAAGTTTATTATGTTTATCCCAGTATTTGCATAACCCTCTATTGAAGTACGGCTAATCGTCTTAAGGCCCGTTAAACTGAAACACATAATGAAGGATAAGTTGGAAACATTGCGAAAAACCACTGACCCAATTCAAAAAGATTATAAAGAGCCTTAATGGGTAATAATTAGAGTGTAATGGGTAGAGAATATTACAGAGTAATGGGTCAAAGTCTGAACATTCTATCAGATTTCATAACAGTTTAGTATACAAATGTACATTAAAAGAAATGATAACACTGATTATGTTTTATATGAAATTGATTACCTTGAGAAATATGAAATATTTGAAGAAATTGAAAGTTTGTTATTAAAAAGTCTTTATTTATTGTCTGATGTTTACTTATACAGATTTTTCAATCCCAAGACATTCTTGTGTGAAGTAAAATCTGTATTCTATACGTGTATATTTTGTTATTTCTTAGGGGTGACTATTGATGCCAAATTTATCACTTTATTTATCAATAGTTGAACTTATTCAATTACTTTTGACAGACTATCAATAGTTGACACAACTGTTGCAAACTATCACAAAAGGTTATCATAAATGCATGTGTTTCATGTTACTACAATGTAGTACGCATAGATAATCAGGGAAACTTCTGTGTTTTATTGTTCACTTGCTTCATTACGTACAATGACATCTGATTATGTTTGTACCTACCAAAGTTCAGGTTTCTACTGTTGAATGAAAACTCTATTTTATGTTTCCTTAAGCCATACTTATTTTATCATCAATTCTCCAAGTCTTTATCTTTCTGAACTACAGACACTGATCAAACTATTCAAACTATTGACAGTAAGAAAAACTGTTGCAGATAGTATTATAGTGCAACTATTGACTATTGAGACAGCCACTTGTTCAGGTAGTCAATACTATTGACTATAATGTTACACCCCTAGTCCATAATTTTATCATATACTGTACTATAATATCATGACCGTTGCACACAAATGTCACACACTACAAGAAAAAGATAACATAGCCATAAAATAACAACATAAAATTGATTTCCAGTTGAATGCTATTGGTAATGGCCATATGATATAACATTTCAACAATAAGGCTGTACAGTGCATGGTAACAATAAATCAAACTTCACAAATATCTAGATATCTTTAATTGCCTTTCAGTAAACTGCTTGGTACTCATGAGTAATTTAGCTACAAAGTATACTAAAGTATTCCACATGAATAACTATGAAAGAAGACAGTACTCGTTAGGTAGAAAAAGGTGTCAGCTTGGTTAATGTACAGTGAAGCCAGTACAGTATATGTTTTGGAAAATTGGTGTTTTTGTGAATAGAAATTTGGCAACACAGCAAATTCAAGTCTCCAATTATCAATAAATCCAGGTTATTGAGAGTCTTTTTTCCTCTTATAAATGTTAGGTTCATTAAGTTCAAATTTCTGGCAATATTAATTTTGAAACATAACAATTTCAAGAACCCCCAACACACACACACACAATACCTTGGTTTTACAGTATTTGTCATTTCTATTGTGGCATGAAGCTGTTTAACAAGTTTTCTATTTTCTGTTTGAAGAGACAGGTTGCTGCTGAGTCTAGTTGTAAAGTATTAAGCCTGATTGACTAAGCTTTCTTAAGATGGGAAGACATAAAGTACATTGTTAGCATTCTTTTTATTGCATGAGGACACTTTTTGCATAGGACACATACTTTTGAACAGTGGTTGGTTGGTGTTTTTCTCCGGATTGTTCATACATCTGGAGATTTGAAGGATAAAAGAAGTGTTTTTCTTTATTTTTAGACTGAACTTTTATGCTTGTTTAGTGATATTATTCAGCAAAAGCTTTATGTGTAAAGTGGTGGAAAGTTAAAGGTAACCAGTGAAAAAGAAAACAGCGTTTTTATTGAAAGTACGAGGCATGAAATGGGAAGAATAAATACTCACCTTGTATGCAATCTGTTACTATAATGGTATGATTTTGCCGTTGAGCCTTTATAGACCAGCAGGGTTTTGATTTAATGAAAACATAAATATTGAAGAGTCAGAGGTAAATGTTTAAATATTGACAAATGACTGATCACTACAGTGACCAGAGTACCGCTTTCGCAATATGTTTTCAATGAAGGAAAGAACTTTCAAAGACTTTTGCTACATAAACAGTTCTGATGATTTGATAATGATTAATAATAACTATCTACATAAACAGCTAGGACAATTTTGTACTTTTGTAATGTAACAACACAACTTTAAAGATTATACTTGCTTCCACATGTTGCAATAACTGTATCATAAAAGGGTCTAGAGGACATTTTAAAGTTTTATGCTGAAAAAGTCTGCGAGTCTAAAAAACAAGTCTGGCATCAGAAAAAAGATTTAGCCTTAAGATACACTCAGTGTAACAAGCACATTGAGTTCTTAAAGATAGAAAACATGTAAGAAAAATGTTTTCAATACAATAATGTTCAAAATGATGATCAATACAGAAATGAAACTCCGTGCTAGAGAACACGTTTTTTAGCATTTACCTTTGATTGAAATAGGTTAACATTTATGTATGACACCTTTATGATCTTCAAAGAAAGGACATTACATTTAAATGATCTCATTATATTGAAGTACTACTTGAGGTATATTAGTTGACTGAGAGTGGTGTTAGTTGTAAGGAAGAGGTCATCTGTTCTTGGTTTAAACTTGTACTAATTTGTGTGTTTTCAGAACTTTAGCAACTGGAAATCAAGGCGCAAGTCTACGGCCCATTCTCGTCCCATTGATGATATTCCACAAGAGGAAGCTGAGGAGGAACCTAGACGCACAAAAACATTCTCTCAGATCATGGCCGAAAAGTAAGAACTAATGTACAGTAAAGATCTTCATATAAGACCACCACCCTCTGGTAGACAGAAATTGGTCTTAATAGCAAATCAGTCTGAATTACAAGACCTAATTTGACATCCAAATAATGAAAGGTTGTAAGTGGTATAGTTTAAAGAAGGACATACGACTTTTTGTTACCGGGATATCGAATTACAGTTGAATTATTTGTCTAGGACTTGAAATAGGTGGTCATACTACTGGACTGGTCTAAATATTGATGGTTCTTAATGGTGAAACTGTAGTATTTTGTAATTAAGAGTAAAGGCATTTCATTTCTGTAATCACAATGAGCTTAGTAGCCGAATAAAAGGTTTTGTTACGTTAGTTCCAGCATTCCAATTTAGTTTCAACTATTTCCAGGGCTTCCAGGGAAGGACAAGGTGGTCTATCGGTATATCACCATGACGATAATGACAGCGGAATAGGTGTGAAGACAAACAGCAAACCATTATCAAAATCCACTAGCAATGCTGAGTCCAAACATAAGGTAAAAGATTGTATGCTGGAATTTCTGTTGGAAAATATTTAAACTAATACACTAAGTTCATTATCAACCCTCAAATTCAAATATAATACTTACTAAGTATAGCAAGTAAGTTATTCTTTGAAAGTAGCCGCTTATTGAATATTTATTTGTTTTAGTCTAGTCCATTGCGATGGTTCTGTTTGCAAAAGAGTTCAACACATAATGACTTCTGACTTTGTTAGAGAAATGCCTGACATGGAAAAAAAGTTGGAGTTAATATGACAATTCATGTCACTGTCCAGAAATTCCAAAATGGCATCCAAGATGGCCACAAACAGTAAAATGTCTCTTACCTCAAAATATTCATCTTTTATGAACATTGATATCGCATTTTGTACTGTTTGTTTATACATGTACAGATTACACAATATAAATCTCTCAATCATGGAGTGGGTGGATGATACCTGGTTTTATATTTTTAGAGCCAAAGTCAGGATGTCGCCCCGTGGGCCCAGGAATCCAGTGAGGAGAACAGTCAATCAGATTCTGAGACAAACAATAGTCATCAGTCAGGCGATACAGATAGTGTGTTCTCGGATAAATCTACCCCAAGCAAAGTTCTAAGTGATGACGACTCTTGGTCGAAAAAGAATCAAATTTCCACAATAGTGCCTGCCAAAGTGACACCGGTTCAATCCCAGAAGCCTGCTGGTAATAATGTGGCAAAAGTGTGGCAAAATAATGCGAGTGAATCTCAAAACGATACCAATATGAGGAAAGCAAAGGATAAACCAGTGGGAAATAGTTCTAAGTTTAAAGATATGGCTAAAGCATTTGAACAAAAAGATCAAGAGGCAAAAGCAGAACCTGTTGTAAGAAGGAGATCGGAATTTGGAAAAATGGATTCAGTTAGCAATTCACCTTTTAGGAAATCTCTGGATTTAACAGATTCAAGTTCTCCAAGATTGTCAACAACCATGGATAAGAAACCTACATCACCCTTGGCCCATAATGCCCCCAATGCTTTACTTCCAAGGGAGCAAAGATATCCAAGTTCAGGCAGGACCAATGAGAGCCCAGCCCCTCTTGAATCCGATCAGGTAGGTTTATGTTATTTGTTATCATGAACATGTAAGAACATAATTTACCCATTTTACAGAGGGCTAGAAGCTTTATCGGAGCTTTGTTCAATTATCTTTTTAGGGCTCTTTACAGAACCAGATAGATGTATTTAAGTGTACAAGTTTTATTTAAAACTGACTCTGTATGTCTCTTGTATGAAGTTATATGTGCAAAATGCAAGCCTTAAGAAAAGATATGGAAAACTGCCAATATATTATTCACTCATGATGCTTTTATTTATACATTAAATTGTGAGCATTTAGATAAAAATGCTTTTTATACCCCAAAACTAATGAAATTAGGGGGGATATAATGGCGTCATCAGATGATTGGTCCCTTGGAAGGGCATTCAAGCTGTCAATCAGTCTTGTGGTGAAAGTTAGTGTCTCTAACACCTTCCACAGTTTTCTAAATGAAACATGCTACACATGATCCCTATACAATGTACGTGTGCATGTCATGTGTTTGAGGCTCTTCTTAGACTTATGCCCCGATTAATGAATGCGTTTATAAACCCATAGAGAAAGTTCCACTTCCACAATTCCCATGTCATCTAAATGATTATTTAATGGTGAACTTGTCTTTATCGTCCATGACAAAGCGGAATAGTGGGTATACCCATCACAATCAGTGTTAGTTCTAGTCTAATAATAATCTCAGTAACCAGATACCTACATTATACATTGACACTTATTTAAGGGTGGTTCTGTGTTGGCAAATAATATTTTCTCACAGCTTTCATATCTTATACCAATATAAAGCCATGTATTACACACATATATATTACGCTTCTTTTGTGGTTTTAGGTTATGTGTAACTCTTGTTCTATACCATATATCATGTAACCATACTTTTCTGTATTCATCAATATCTTCAGTTTATTATACCCCCAACTAATGAAATTAGAGGGGATATACTGGAGTCATTAGATGTTTGGACGGTAAGGCAAGAGGTCTGTCTGTTGGTGAAAGTTTGTACCTCAAACTCCTACCTTTTTTAGCCTTATCTTAATTAAACTTGCTACACATGATCCTTATGAAGAATAGATGCGCATGATATAACTTTCGAGAAGCCTGGGCCAGGGGTCCCAGGGGTATGCTTCGTTTTCTAAACAATTATATATATCCATATAGAGAATGCTGGTGTCTCAAACTTGTTCCACAGATACAAGTCATCTAAATGATTTGTTTACAGTTTGCCTTATTTCCTTTGACAAAGCAGGGATGTGGGGTATACTCATCACAATCAGTGATAGCAATAGTTGTGATTGTAAAATGCTTCTGATTTAATAGTGGTGCCATCTTTATCTCCCTTTTCCATTTTTTCTCTACAAGATGTCGGTAGGTCAAAGGGCAAGGGATAGGTATTTACAAAATCTCTCTTCTCCCACCTCTGTCAATCACGCTTCTAAACTTACCAGCTCTTTACCAAGATCATTCGTTTCGTCAAGAGGAGCTTTCAACACATCAAACAAGTCTACAAACAAATCTACAAAGCCTTGTAAAGCAGAAAAACCACCCAGCGAGAAAATAGCAGCAGTGAAAGCTAAGTTTGAAAATTTGGCTGAAAATTTAACAGACAATGCAGCAAGTCCAATAAGAGAAGTTAAAAGTTTAGCTGAAAATACTGAAATTCATTTAGAAGATTTTGAAAACACTTTGAAAACAAAGAATTTAATGAAAGGATATGATGCAGACAATGAAGAAATTGATATCAACACTTTTGATGATTTAGAGAGTGAAGATTCTGATGCTGACATAGATAACCTTATTGAAGAATTTAATAAAAAAGCAAATATTACTGAATATATTAATGATGAGAAACATGATTTTGGTGAAGATATGGGTATTGGCAAAACTGAGCATGACAAAGATGCAGCTGAACAAATGTATGCTACCTTAGACAGTTTTGATGCAGCTTTAGAGAGCAGTCAAGAATCACAAAACAATAATGTAGTAAATGAGAACAGTCAGATTAATGAAGCAGAACTTAATCGAATCGCTGAAGAAGTTGTAAATAATGCTATACGAGGTGCTTTAGAAAAAGAATTTAACCGGTCTTTCAATGTGGGTATAATTGATTGGGGTGGTGATTCAAATCATGATCCTAACACTGCGATCAATGATAGAGAGAAAGGATTGGTAATAGAAAAAGATGAAAACTCAACAGAAGACTTTGATAAAAAGTTATCAGCTGAGATTTCAAATGACAATTTACTAGACATTGAGAAATTTGAGAAGAATATGTCTGTTGGTAGTAAAGATGTTGCAATTGGAGGAGAACTTGATGATTGTTTTGGACCTGGAAAAGAGGAAGATGAAGAAGAACTTTGTGATGCTTATAAACAGGTTCTTTGTCTGGCTACTGAAGCAGAGGAACATGAAGAGATGGATGAGGTTGAATATGTTCCTCATCTACCTACGAGTCAAGTACCAGAAATCATTGAAAGCAGTGCTAGAGGTGATTACAGTGACAGCAATGATGGAGAGCAAAGGCTGGAAGAAGTATTTGATGATAAAGCTGAGGTGATCCAACATTCTAACATAATTAAGGGTTTTGCACCACTATCAGAAGAACCAGAAAAACAAGAAGAAGAACCAATAGCCAGAAATATGAATACAACACAAGCAAGTTTCAATAGTCATTGTATTTATCCCCCCTTTAATTGGTTAATTAATCATTTGTTGTAGTTTTCAGTTTAACGTTTCACCTATGTTATATTTATGCTTTCGATGTTGTTTTTTTCTACTATGTCTTTAATCTATTAAAATGTTAATGCATGCTTGATCTTAAATAACGAAAACTTCTTATTACCGTATACAAGACATTATGTTATTTGTAAAATTTCAATATGAACAATTTGTTATATTTAGTAAACAAATTTTCTTATTCACATGTCGGTGGAAAATGCAGAGAATTTACATTGATCAAACATACAGTTGCATCTTTGGAAACAGGCTAAAATGTTTTGATATATATGTAAAAAAAAACTTGTTTACTTAAAAGCTTGAAATTTGACATGCTCCTTTAGCTAGACTGTTTACGTTTAGGATTTGTGTAACTTTGTCCCAATTTCAATAAACGCAATTTTCTCTAGGGTACCTAAGTTATAACAAAATGTCTTAAAACAGTTCACAATGTTTTTTATGCTCTTTTATGGAACAGATCATGCCATACATGATTCCATTCTGGTTTTTAACTCCTTATGTGAGAGAAACATTTACTAAACGTGTTCCTTTTGATAATGTTAGTGCCCTTGTTAGTAGTCCCTTAATCAGATAATTTTAATTTAATTTGCTCCCATACCATTGATTTAGTTAGTTTGATTAATTATGTCACTAAATAACTAAACCCGAGTTTTATTTAAACATGATAACAGTGTAACAGTGTAGAGTGTAACATAATTATCAAAGACATGTTATTTACTCATAACAATCATTTCATTTAAATGTTCCCCAAAAATGTGTGAGCTAGAGTGTAAATCAATTTGCAAACAGCCAGTCCGGAAATTTTGAATCAGTCATAGATGCAACACTTTTAGAATATTGTATTATTGATTTCTTGTTAACAATGTAGCTTTGTAAATATAATCTGGAACTCTTTTAAGTTGTTTGTTTCAAATACATATACAAACAAACTAGTTAGTCCATGCATCAGAAACACTTTGTAGATAAACAAGAAATTGAAATTAGATTTATGAAACATTGTGTGAGCGTTCATCTGATCTTAGATTAGTATCAGTATAAAAGGGTTCCATATACACACCATTTAAACTGTATAGCCAATGAATCACTTTGTCTCTTTGTAAACTGTACTTGTATATATATACTATTGTTTTCCCTCACCCCAATTCTTACCATTATTTTCATTTGTGTTTCAATGTTTGTTCTATATGTTTTGGTTGTGTTTGTATAAACCAACAGCTTTATTGTTCAGTTAGCTTTTATAGAAGGGAAGTAACCTGTTTATGTTTAAACTACAAGGTCTCCATAAGTTAGCTACCTTTGTCCCATTGTACAACAGTCTTAAAATAGCTTTTTCATTGTTATATTGAAACAGTAGAAATTTTAAAGGAGACAAATCAATTACAATGTAACTTGATTGATTTTTAAGTGACTACGGAAAACTGTGTTTTAAGGATCGTTCTTGCTCAATATTTTGTGTAATGCTCGATATGCAGAGTGAAATATTTAATAATAAAGTCATTTGTCATGTTGCTTACAAGATTATGCTATTGTTTATTCATTTCTGATATATTTGTATTACAGAAGTTTGTAGAGAAGACCATAAAGATTAGTCAGCGGGCCAACAATGAGCGAGGGTTTGGGTTTACACTTGTAGGTGGGATGGAAAGGAGACAGCCTGTTACTGTTCAGAGAATTGCTCTTGGTAAGTATCACATGTTTTATGGGTGTTTTTACTTTACAGTGAGATATTGGATATCTGTTCTCTCATGGGTTAGATATGTTTATAACCCATGAATGCCTATTTTTTTCAATACAATATGACATAGTATTACACAAATATGTTAGCCTACATTACACATGTTTTATATAATCTTAGATGCTCTATGCAAGAACCTTGTGAAAATCATGATGTCCTTGTATACCATGTGAAGCTTTAGTTTGTATTAACTGCTGTAATTTTGCATCTCTGTTTATAACAGCTTTTAGTTGACCTTATTATTCTGTTTTGACGCTTCAAAGCTTTTGCTGTTACGTTAGTTACCTCATATTTGCAGTGGAATATTCCGACCAATCACATGTTACCTCATATCTGCAGTGGAATATTCCGACCAATCACAT
>ENA-OREC01000171-OREC01000171.1-marine-metagenome-genome-assembly--contig:-NODE-171-length-19558-cov-13.587906_pt1 | contig 19558 bp, 3 predicted proteins | sample MGYA00248626_ERZ508543 | MGnify/ENA primary metagenome ERZ508543 (study PRJEB26211, sample SAMN05518279) | marine metagenome | isolation source: Puget Sound, Washington, USA | host: Bankia setacea...
TGAAATGAAAACATAGGACAAACAATTTACATTAAGTGAGAATATGGACACACAGTATATAAGAATACACAAAACAAAATTAAACAGTTATAGTTGTATTGTTTTTGTCCGCAATCTTTAACAAGTGATTCGTAAAACATCTTCAACCATTGCATCTTTTGTTGTCAATACACATGCTACCAGATAAACAAAGGTACATGTATCATCAGACATATGCATCGTCAAACAACATGGTGGTGATCACTTTACATAAAGACACGAACAAAACGTGTAATGGTGAAGCAAAGATGTATTTTTAAACATAATCTATTCATTGACATTTTGATACGAACATGCTTTGCCCATTCACAATATAACGACGTAATCACTTTTTTCTATCGTCAAGTTAGATAAAGATTAACTTTGTTATTTAATGCGAAAGGAGTGCTTAAACATGTAGGCAATTACTGATTAGAAAAATGGGGCGTTTTCCAGGGAAGGAATTGCCTAGCTCTGCAATGTATGTTATGCTTACACGGCCCATTGCATTGCTTTGTCGATCATGTATTTGCTTTGTATAAGGGTACCTAATAAACACGACAAACAAAACAAACATACACATCAGAAACACTCCAAATCACACATTCAAACACCAGATATCAGGCAACACCGTCAACAACCCATAAAACATTCAACAAACTTAAGCAATGCAGTATCACTACTTCGGTGATCTTCATATATTTGAGCGTCTGCCATGAACGGAATTACCCTTCACAGCAGCTCGAACGAGAGTTTAATATTTACACTGTGTAATTTTGTTTGGACTGCAGTTGTTTATCATTCTATCCCTAGCAAACTGTAACGTTTCTAATAACATAAACGTTACATAAAATTGTCTCATTCGCAAGATACTATATGGGTCAAAATACCAAGTAACACATCGGCATTGACTTTTTGAAAGATGGTAATCTAGGGGATCATCTGTTATCAAAGAGTGGTGTCCACAATGGTTCTTATACTACAAACAGCACAAGTGTTCACACGGTAGGCACTACATGCGTAAAACGATTCTGGTTATCACATATTCAAAAGTCCAAACAGCAGCCAAAACCTCAAACCTTACTGTGTGAGTTTGATAGCATAACGATTCACTAACATTGTCAAGGCTGGCAGTCAAGAATGTGTCGTTGGTCTATAGTGTGTGATTGATTCCCACAATACATTTACCAACTAGCAATGCGTCTTCTCCAAGTGCAGCCCAGACAACAATTTGAGCACTTGTATGCAAGCAGTGCAGTGTCGTTAGCACATGATGTACGAGATGAGCAGTAAATAATGCCCACGTACTGTAATGAAAATACCTATTGTTTTGGTTTGCTGATGGTGGAAATACAACAATAGAAGCTTCATTGGGCTGCCATACAATGATATATTTGCTGGTGGGAAAGTCGATGTCATGATTGATTTTGCATTTATATTTTTTGCTGGAATCATTACCTGTCCTTTGTGATATTCTGGCGATGTTTGGTTACATTCTCAGCATATGGTATACAGTACAACGCAACACATGACTTATAATTGCATGGATATCATGTCAACATTCGTGGGTAAGGTCGAGCTCTTGCGTATCTGATAGTACATTTAATGACGCCTACAAATAATTTGCTTTAAATAATATAACTTTGTACAAGAACACATATGCAGCTCAGTGAAATATTCGAAACCAACCCTGACTATTCGTGGCTGTTGTTGTCTTACCACAAATTACAAAACAAACAACAGCGACACAACCAAACAATAAATTGTTCGTCCATTCATATTTATATAACAGACTGTCCTTGTTTAATTCATACCATTGGTTGTGATATGTCCTTTTAACTGATACAAATACAGCAACGTATGTGCAGCTAAGTGACAACACCAACATCCTGACTAATGACACCAATTAATGCTAAGAATAGCTAGTTTGTGTAAATGTGTTATAAAAACGGAAACTCATGTTTATCCTTATACGGAGTATTGATCATGGACGTGAAGCAAAATAGTACATACATATCATTTACGATACAGATTCTGAGTGATTTGTTAGTAAATGGTATTGTATGCACTACACACCGGATACAATTGTGTAAAAAGGTACAACAGAGGTACTGCGTTGATTACTAGTAACGGTAATTTTGTATATTGCATTGTGGTATTGTGTAATACTAAATTATCAACGTGAACATCAATACATGTAGTAATACTTTACTTGTATGTAACAGAGGTCGAATGAACAACTTTTGCAGTACTTCTAGTGCATTGATTGTGTTCTAAGCGTTACTGATGATTGACATAGTCATAGTTGAAATACTGCTTTGATACTTTTACAACTTCAACGTCGTTATGTAGCTAATACAGACGTTGATGTGGATGTACCTCGATTGTTCTATTCCGCAAACCAATTCTACCATACATATACGCTTATGATTGGCTCGTTTGTTCTGTGCTTGACGTTTACCATTTTCCAAAGACAGTACTTGCCAGTATAGACAATATACACACCTTTGATACGATCTATACTTCATGTCGATGTTCAAATGTGTAACTACCACCATAGGAAGTGGTATACATATGCTGTATTGACATTTACAAATTGACGTGACCCAATTTTTATATCAATTAATAAAATGTCATCTACAGATCTAAGAAACAACACAACACTGTCCTTACTCAGACCTTTGTGTATGCATAGTTAGAGCATTTTTGTTTCACACTTGCTTGGTACTGAGGCACACTTTGAGCACTTGTTTATGACGCGGAAGTGAGTTCCTTCAAGTCAGGGGACTAAAAGAGTATACTTATGTTGAGCATGTACATATGTCAATGCTTCTAAATGGTATCGGTAACGTATACACTAAGGCAAACATGTTGGTGGTTTAATTAATGACCCAAGGAGTGATATAACGACTGATCATAACAATTGACCAGTGATAGTACAGGAAACCACATAGCGTTGCTAGGTTACAATACACAAACGGATTATTACCGCAGCTACCTTTAAACTATGATTTTAGAACCATCAATGAAACAACCATATAACTGTTCAATTAACCAGCAATGTCAAAAGGGATATAACATGTTTGTACCATACGTACATAAGCTGGTTCCCGCAATATATCGAAGCAAAACCTATTCATATATGCTTGTAATTACGTTAAGTAACAATTACATTAAACAGAAAATGTCTTTTGCTTCAAAATAACAGAAAACAATTAAAAACATCTGCATTCTAAAATAATTATTAAATCATTTTCAAATATATTAATTATAATATACTTTTGTCACACGTTTTCCGGCATTTACATACAAAACACAAGTAGCAATAAATACACGTTTATGTCCATGTCATATGTGAAACAATGCAACGGTCAAGTAATGTAATATAGTGTAATATACGCTCGATGTAAACACCCAAAGCCAAAAAGAGCTGACAAGAAAAAGGCATGCCCACCAAATACTACAAGGAAATGTGAAAAACTGGCATTTATACAATAATTAATGTGGCAGTTATGCAAATTCCGTTACAAACACATGAAAGCATCTTTAAAGGCAATGCTTAAAGTCATAAAATACAGTTCTAAAAATAATGAAAGCAAGAAACAGGTAGCATCGGGTTTCAACTTTCTTCCGGATTGCTGCATTCTCAAGTCCTTTGAAGCGTATTTGTCCAGAAATGTCAAAATAGCTTCACCATATTCCTAATAATTCACAATGTTGAATGCATAATTATATGAAACTCAGCAGTTTCCAAATGTCTAATATTGATTGTAAAGCTTAAAACAGAACTATGTTGACATTAAATATATATAAGCACGTGTCATGGACATAATTTGAATGTGTCAAAACATAAAACAACAACATTTATAATGAAATATACGTTTTTCTTGACCATGGTGTGAACACATTGTGAATTTGATTATATAGGAAATAACAGTTATAATGTGTAATCATTGACCCAAAACATAATGGAGTAAAACAATGAAGTAAAACTATCACACGGGTTATTATTTTGTTTATCTAATATATCATACTTGGACGTATACCTAAATAACAAATACCTTGGACATACGTCTAAAACAAACCGACTTAGTCATCATTATATTAAGGGCTTTAATGAATTAAAAAATGAGGTTTAAATTGCACTTGAAAACATTATAACCTTGGCTGGTTTTGAGACATACGTTGACGCAACTAAAAAACCCAGACAATGGTACCAAAATATTCGCGTGACTTTGCAATTAAAAATCATCCAGTTAAAAAGTTTACAATGCGTTGAAAATATCGCCAAATACAACAGTGGGAGTGGGTGTGTACGCCATAAACCTGAATGTTGACGATCCGTTAATATAGACGTTCTGCCCTGTTGACTCATACGATAATTATTCTAAAAATCAGAAAGCCATGTTAATGTAACGTTACTGACAAGTGGTACACTACGTTACTATGCTGCTCGTTAGGAGGGGGCTACTACCAAGCTAATAAATCATACGCTAATTTGTAACAATTAAAGGTCAACATTTTTTATTGATTTTTTTGGGGAGTTGCATTTTTTTTTCATTTTCATCTTATACACGTAATATGGATGGCGTGGCGCGAAAGTCTTTTGTTAAACGCCCAAACAGTTGGTGAATTTCACATTAATACTCATTATTTAATTAACGAATACAAATATATTAAACATGTTGGTTTGATAGAGCTGGCAACTCTAGATCTATTCATTCATGGGATATTAATGAATAAATTATATGTTATCTGTTTTGGAGAAACATAGGTATTTAACTGTACAGCATTGTCTTAACGGTTTCAGATTTGATTCGGTGTTCAGATTGAAATAAACCACTCTCTCTCTCGCTGTGGCTAAACAGAAACTTTTAAATTTAATATTTCAATCAATGATTTAAGTGATATGAAGTATTCTGTTGGATTTGAAATATATTGAATTATATTGCACACTTAGATTACACAGGTGATACTCTAGTTATTTTTAAATAATTTATATCTTTTAAAGTGTTAAAAGAAAGACATTTTATGTAATTAATTTTAGCTCGTGTTGTTTCGGTTTTATGAAAACACATTTAAATTCATTATTTGCACTCTATCGTTTCTTGATACGCTTTAATAAATATAAATTCATTGTCGATTTATTGGTTTGTGCAATTATATTAATACGATTGGTTGTACATTGTACTTTTAACGTTTGTTCTTATTGATTTAAATAACTTAAGACGTTTAATCATTTCATGTAACAAGGTAACACTCATTAAATGTGTTTACAGTTGTACTAGCAAACAATTACACGTAGATGTTGAGTATACCTCGATGATGTCCACGGACTTTTTGTTATTTTCTAGAGGCTCTTCTTGTAAGATGTCACTTGTAATTAAAGTTTACCTAGGTTGAAGGTTGTTTAATCTTTTGTATCGGTGGAGATGAACCTAATAAAATAGTTTTTCCTTTGTTTTTGTATTTCATGTATTTGTATGGGTGTTTTTTTTGTTTCAGATTTGTAGCCAACGGCGATAGGAAATGACATCTAGATAGAGATCTGTGGGCTTTCTTTACGGCTACTTGGAGAGTTTCAAGGATACCAAACACAGAGCAAACATGTCACTTACAGCTGGATTTTTCGAACAGGTTGACGCTCTGTCGACTTCAACTATTAATGGTGTTACCGAAGCTTTGTTGGGGAAATCGAGTGTTTCAAACGTGAGATTGGAGGGACAAACCAAAGAGATTATAGGAGGGCTTTCCACAACTGTTGATACAGAATCAGTACAATCCATAATTAGAAAAATAGTAATCAATTCTACAACGCAAAGTGTAAATATTCTACAAGATATAACGACTAAAATAGTAAATTCTGATGTTAACAATTCTTTACCGGAAGTGATAATTAATCGACCGGAAGTGAAATCGGAAAGTGGCATTGGAACTGCGGAAAAAGTTGTGATAGGTGCAGTAGCAATAGTAGTGATTTTAGCAATTGTAGCTCTGATATTAAGGTTACTAGGACCCAGATTAAGACCAAAGGAGACGAATCAAGACGTATATGAACAGAAACTTCCCATTGAGAATTTGTCATCTAGGATAGGGTAAGTGATAACTATTCTTTTTCTAAATAAATGTGTTTCTCAAAATGTAGTCGACACATGTCATTTTGATGTATCCGTCCCTAAGGCTTATCGATAATATATGGAAATGAACCGCATCAGTATATGTACTAACCGTGGCCCTCATTGAACTGTTCTAGTGCACCATAATAAACTGTCGAACAGGATGACGTTCAGTTTGCCAGGTGTAGCTATCCTAAACTAAATTAGGCAAATCTGTCTGGCTAATTTTACAGCATGAGGAACATTCGTCATAAAATGTATAATTGTGTCCATCGGCATGTTGCCAACTAGGAAGAATGGGCCAACCATATTTCTGACACCAGAAATGCATGTTTGGGATCGTTGATTGGATGCTAATATGGATTCCTGTCATCCTGTCATCGTCTGTGATAACAACCAATTATACTTGTTTCCATATATAAATTGGTACTCTAAAACGTTTTTTTACTGATTCTACAACATTTCCGGTGACAGAATGACAATGTTTTGAAATGTTTTACGTGATAAAGTGGTTTTCAATTATGAGCGCTAAATGTAGTCGCAAGCGTATTCAGTCAGGTGTCAATCGTCCTGATTTACTATTCAAATCAAAAACATTTTACATATATCATATCAAGTATATCGAGCCTAATATCATTAATTTCCGTATTCAATAGTGTCCTATCCAGACAACCACACCGTATCTATTAATGCGTATTATAATTTTGTTCAGATGCGAAAAAAAGGAATGATGTCAAATTACTTACTCAATTAACAATTACAAATATAAAAAAACAAGCCTGTGGTAAAGTACACTACTTATGTGATTTTATGACTCGTTTAACGACTGGTACAGCAATCGACACTTTAAATGAAGATAACATCATCATAACATTGCTAGAACATATATTAAACCTTTCAACAAGTCGGTTAAAGTAGAAGGTGCGAGGCAATTCTTTCTTTGGATGCCATACATGTACATGTCTCTCATTAATAACACGCTTCATAATCTCGTTGTTACAAATGATATTCAAATACATGCAGATAGGTGGTGTTCAAAGTGGCACGTACATCGTGTAGTTTAGTTCTGGGTGCTAGGTAGGCTTCAGTTCTAGGTATTTACACCATTGGGCGTCTCTTATACCAATTGAAACAGAATCCAAGCCGATCAGTTCGAATACATGCATTTCCCTTTAAGTGTAATAAAAAAAACTTCGTGTCAAATTTACGATTTATTGGACAATCTAAATTAACCATTAACATACAAGACAGTTTCATGACAAAATATCGACAGTCATGTTTTTGTCTCTTTTACCATAACTAGAAAATTCCCACTCACCATACCTAGACGTCATGACATAGCACCGTTTGAAATAGACGACTTCAAAGATAATTTAATGCAAAACCTCAGAAGCATTGTTTAGGCAAAATGGGTGTTTTTTTATTGAATGATAATTAAGTCTTTCATTCCGCGTAACTAAAATTGAGCTGATAGCAAATTGTGATGATTGGCGTCCAAGAAAAGACTACTTGCGGTTCCGCCATTAATGTTGAGTCGAAGATGTCGAAAGTTGCAAATGGAAGCTCCAATGTAATGGTCGTTTGTTTGGACAACTCAGCGGTCCACTTGACTGACCTTTGTTCAGAAGTGTGACACAACGTTGATTACCTCACACAACGTTTCAGTATATTTCTAGTTTCTGTTTTGGTAGCTGGTAGATTGTCGATAAAAAGGCAAAACAAAGGTATATTTGTCTGCAGAATGTTCACGTGGTCATAACGACATGTTCTTGGGACCTCTTTTAGGTAATGTGGTACGTCTAAAAACAAAAAGGATTGGTACCATTCACTGGCATTCAGAATCAGTCCAGTATAATGTTTCATTTGCAAGTCTCATTTGTCAATGAAGTGTAAATATAACGTACACATCTGCGAAATGATTGTATACTTGCACAATACACAAAGAGGCTTCTGTTGTTATCAAGAAATAACCAAATACAGCAAATCGAAATGCATACTTAGAATATCTATTGTTTGCAGCATGTCAAACACTCGTTTAGTTCTGTATCTATTGTCACCATCTCTTCACACATTGGCACGTCAAATACTTCCGTTTTCGAGAGGAGAAGGAAAGATCAGAATGATGTGTGAAAGAGGACTATTGATGGCAAGGTCGATATTGTGAACCTGGAGCCTGAAAATAGATCTCACAATAGAATCTTATCCATGAATACAATGCGGATCCTGGTTTGACTGACTTAGCTAGAGCGGTTGCGGTTCCTAAAGTTTTATATGGCGCTGAATGAATTAAGCTTGCATTGAGCTGTTAATGCCCACCACAAAGGAAGAACTGTGTATTGCAGAACCATGGAAGGAGAATCTGCTACCAAATATAAACCGTGTACTTGAGTAGGATGCACTGTATCATCTCCCTATCGTTGATATAAAATAATGATCTTTTATCGAATTTGTTACATCCGTATTGAACTCACAATGATTTGCGGGGGTTGTTAAATATGTCACTTTGGATATTACGTAAATCGGCAGAGACGTACGTGTTTTACGACCATATGACCATCCAACAGCTTGAAGTCTCATTAACATGACTGAATCAAGAACATTGTTTGCCCTGCCAATACTCATGACAATCGAAATCTCATCTACATATATTTAATTTGTAACAACAAATACTTATCTAACACATTAGCATACGTTCTGGTCAGACTGACTCTCATGCCTCTACTAAGAACTTGAAACATTCCTTGTCCTCCCATAAAACAAGTCATGACAATTTCGACAATTAAATGTTTCAACTCTTCACCACATCAAGACTTAAAACCAGGTCAAGACATAGCTGTAAAAAACAAAAGCCAGTCGAAGGAGAACCGTTTATTGTCGTCAACTGTCAAAATATTGATGAATCGAAATGAAAGGATCATCAGAAGTATTCAAGGCACGTATATGATTCTTGGTTTTTCAATTGTAGCATTCACTAGATTTCAGACAAGAACAATCAATGTATACATATATTAAGCTACCAGACATGGTCATTTGTTGCCACAATTATGTTGTCATAGACGCTGACATGATTCGTGACGTTCGAACAAAACTCTGTAAGTTGTTTTGTTGTTCAATACTGAAGGATAATACATTGCTTTATAACCCTACTGTGGCCGGGGTTAATGCACTGTACCTGAGATTTAAGTAGATGTTAACGAACCACCGTTAGACTATCGAAATTGCGAATCTACATCGATGTTGTAATGGCTCATTTGGTTTCGAATAAACTAATGGAAAAAAACAACATTTAAAATATGTGACACTCTTGGTGTACAAATACAAATCAACAGATAAACAAATGTGGTTGAAAGTTATGTTATATTTTGTTAATTAAAACCTATTGTTCATTGTTTAAGTGTATTGCAAGGGTAATATATATAACGAACATATTTCCACTGTCGACATTGGTGTAAACTACAAGTTAGTATAAGGTAACGCACCAGGTGGACCGATGAATAATGTATGACGAGTCCTACACCCTCGCAATTCCTTGTCAATATACGTCCAAAACGTTTTATTAATGTTGTCCTTGTCATATTTCCGTTTCGTACTATGGTCCACGTTATGATACGCATTGACATCCAATCCTACGTTACCATAGTCATTTGACGTTGTGATATTAATCATTGATACGTTCATTGATTAACATAATGCTTTCGACTTATACCAGTATTAATAAAATCACCCATTCTCCTAATAAACGTACCAAGGTTCTTCTTTGTTTGATGGAATACTTCACAAGATGATAACGTATGTAGTATACTGTTACCAACATCACATTTCAATATCAGTATCTATCACATTCCAGAATTCCGTTATTTTGATGAATTGTTTGTTACTATCAACTTGGGATTATTAACTAATACTAAATTCTCTGAAACGTGCTCTGAATTAAATTAATTGTTCTAGAATGTTAACTTGTTTTTTTTTAAATTTTGTTTGAAGACAATTATTTCAAAGAAGGAAGTTTCTGTATTTTACCACTCATACATTTCGTTATAATGAATGTGATCTGAAGTGATATAAACTATGTTGTATTAAGATGAAAGGTATTTGAACGCGGACAAATCATGCCCATGTCTTCCTAAAACGAACATAAAAAATACCTCCGTTATCGCCATCGCTTGGTCACCATCTGTAAAGGGCGACATCAAGTAAGGTTCAAGGAAATAAGCAAGTAACATCATGATATTATACATACTTGACTTATTGTTTAGATATCAAGCAATGCTGTTACGTCCACAAACAGATACGTTAATCCAAATACATTGTGTTGACTAGTTGTTTGGTTACGAAATCATACTGTTTGCACAGGACATCGTTTGCATTAGTATAATCATGACACGTGAATTTCACAAATAAACCGTTAACATCCCATTGTAAAACTTTATTATTCTTCAGTATATTATGTGTTTTAGGTCAATCAACTTATATCTTATTAACATAAAGTAATACATACGTTTTGCATGTTTCTGTCAGAATATAAGACATTAGTATGTAACCATTACCATGTTGACACTACGTTACATTTGAAGTGTAACGTCATCACTCACAAGTCCTGAGAATTGCCAGTTTAACAGTGAAAATTAACGTTTTGATTTATTATAAATATAATCTTCAAAATAAAAAACTTCATGTAAAGGTTTGTCAGCCTTTCCTGACTGGTCTTGTTAATATGATGACGATCGTGAAACAATGATTGTATTAGTAACGTAACGGACATGATGTCAAGTATTATAAAAGTAGTTTCTTATATTGTGATAATTTCATTCATATATATCATTTTGTTGTAGATAATGTATTTGCATAACTAATGGTTACTTTTTTCTCCTAAATAAACCTTTTTCTCGAAATAACAATGACTTGATATTGCTTTTGTCAACCCAACAGCAACAAACCGCTTTGAAAATTAGAATAATTACGTATTTTATATTTTTCTCACAATATTATTATTGTTACTCATTTTAAGAATGTAGTTTGTAAATGTCAGATATTTTTAAACATTTTTATACGATTTTACGTAAAACAGTAATTGCTTTTGTCGGTAACGTATTTTGGGTGACATTTCGGTGTTAAACAATATTGTGTTACGTAATTATAAAATGTAGTCATCGCTTAAGAGCTTTAATACGTTGTCGGAGTATAAATAGGTTAATTGTACTACAACACAAGAATGAGTAATTTTCGCCGTAACATGCAATTTGGTAAAAACGTTCATGTCATTAAATAAAAAATCATTCCTTGGTTCTACATGGATTGAAACAAGATACAGCATGTGGGACCCAAACCGCATTTTTTTCATATTTTGGTCAGTAAAATCTGTAACAGAATACGTATGTATATCTCCTGTTACGCACGTAAGAGGGAGTGCGTAGCTGATTGGACAGACATATATGCTTGTTATCTGACAGGCGTTGGAATTCCAGCAAAGTCTCCAATGGTTACTGACCCACCATGTCGTTTGATATCAGTTGGTTGACTGTCAAATTACACGCTCAATCGTAACGACTTGTACTTCTTATTTTACAATCTATTTCTACTTATACTGTATATTTCATAATGAGGCATACATTTCATTGGTGTTGACACTGCAGTCAAATACATTAACAATCGGTTGTTGCAGACCATTACCAACACACCTAACCTACACTATTGCATTAACAGAAAGTCAACAACTTAACGATGTATTTATTTCGAAATTGATCGTAGTAGAAGTTAAAACCGCTCAGTGCACATAAACAACACTCATTTCCGTTACAGCTCACAGGTACGCCTCAATATATCAAAACTTACCTGTTCAAACAGCATCGTTATCGTCAGTTCGTAATGGTTTAAATCAAACTGAAAACGTGACCAACGCCCTGTCATGAAACATGCTAAAACAGTGTACCTTTACTGATTCAAGGCCATGTCCTACATTTTGCGTTTAACCAGTTGCAACATAATTCAAGTATATCCAACACAACACTGTTGCAAACTAAAACAGGGACATTGTGCAGTGCGATCGTTTTTCCGTCTGTGAGCATAACGATAATGCATAAACGATAACAAAAACGATAGTCTATAAACGATAGCCAATAACCGATTATTCTTAAACGATAAAAACGGTACTAAATAAGCGATAGTCAATAAGAGAATGTCGATATTCGATGTTCAATAGTTTCAAGTTTATTCAATACCTTCAGCATATGTACATATGATATGAGGAAACCAATACAATTCATACAATTTATGTTAACCATAACAATAGCCAATCTGCTTTGGAGTTCTGTCATTTTTTCCTACCTAAATATTATCGGAATGTTATGAATGAGGCAGGCTTATCAACTTAACCTGTCAGCATATCAGAATGTGAAGGTTGCTTAACACAGAAATTAAATAAATAAATCGATTGTTGTCATAATTTGCTCATTGTTTCCTCTTCAGAAACAATTACAAGCTGTGATAACAATTAACACCATTTATGAAAGATTTACATTTAGGTAATGCTTAATTGTCAAACGTACCACACTATGGTATTGACTGAAGATACATTTGTTAAAAAAGAAATCAAAACATATAAATGAACACTACACACACTCACAATGGACATTATGTTTTATAAATCGGATTTTAATAAAAGTAAATATTCAATATCAAAGAACGTAATTGGATCATTGAACATCGTGAAACATTTAGCTTATGAGATATGGGCATTTGTGTGAATGTAAATCCTTTATTGATGTGCAGATTCGATATACTCCAATGATGAATGCTTTCAAACCTAATTGGTAGTCGAAGTATGAATAAGGACATTCATTCAACAGCTTCCAATTAAAGGTTTGTGTCGGCGTAACAAGTTTAATTTGATCTGTTTGAAAGAATGACTTTGTCTTGGATTGTACGTCCATGTCATCAAGTTCAAACAGTTTAAATTATTATTCAAATATTAACACAATACTATAAATCAAGACAGTTGATCCCTCGAGCGTTGTGGGAAGGTTACTTGTGTGTGCAGTTGGTAACCTTGTATTTGGAAGTCGTACAAGCTGTGAGTGAAACATGAAAGGTTTCAGTTGAAATGGAATTATTATTACACCATCAATACAGTTTCTACCAGTATTTTCGGATAGTTTGATTCTTTATTTCCATGAATACTCGTAGACTACAAGAAATCCAAAACCTACGTTACCCGGCTTGAAAGGTTAGTTAATAATGTTTTCTTTTTTCTTTACTTTTCAGAGGATTTACGAATTTCGGAGCAGAACTCGGATCGCAGTCGAGTGGGTTAGGCAGTTCACCGAGTCAAGATTGGTCTCATTCAACCGGAAGTACACCCGTCTCAGACTGGTCCGAGATTTCCAGCGAGGCAACCAAATCTGATAACCAGTCATCCTCAGAAAACCAGTCTTCTTCGGATCAATCTGAAGCAAGCATGGCTGGAAAAAATAAAAGCAAATACCAACCAAAGAGAGGCATGATGTCACGTGATACATTATCTGTGACATCACTTCCGGTCTATAAGGAAGACGATAGGTAAATGTGTGTTTTTAAACTTACTTGTAACTGTGCTTGTATTGTTTTTGTTTAAAGTTATGTTATTTTATCTTAAGATTGCTTACATTTCATCTAACAGAGATACTTTTGCATCAAGTTATACGATCCAGTTCTGTATTTGTCCAATAAAATTCTTTCTTTGAGCTCAGTTTATATTTATACACCATCACTTCAACTGAAGCAGCGTTACAATCTAGTATTCAACTCACAGCTTAATGCGTATTGTTTTCTTTCAGACTTTCAAGCAGAAGCTCACCAGGGCTGTTACGTAAAATGCAAGACGAGAAGCTCTCCACCCACTCGTAAGTTTAAAATAGCAAAACATTATCTCTTGCTTTAAAATACATTGCATCACATTCTGCGATTGGCTGAACTACATCAATATAGTGTTCTATGGTGTCATATATCTACCATCACGCATACTTATTCAGCTTTTGCTTATTGCTAAATAGTATATTTATGTACACAAAGCATCGTTGTGTGTCATAAAGGGATTTTTATTTGAATGTAATCTCAACTTAGGATTGTTAGCTAAGTCACTTAACAATTAATGATGTGCTTTTTGAAACGTTTAATACTGGTGTTTGGATTGCATGTGCCATATAATCAATGTTATCATCGTACGTTGTAAGCTCTAGATGAATCGTAGTTTAACGTAGTGGTTGAAATACTCCTCCATAGGTTACGTAGGTGACATTCAAAGGGATTCAACAGTCCTGTTTTAGTTACCTGTTAAATGAAAATGCCATGACGTTCTGTCCTTCGGATCATTTTAGGTTCAATTTTGTTTGCGGGATAAGAACACTTATAGAAGGCAATCGCATCAACACACTGATTGACACACTAAAATCCACACATTGATGAGTTTGTCTCCTCAGAAATTACAATCAATATATTTTAAATGAATATAAAAGTTTAACATTTGTTGTTCTTCCTGTCCTCATTATAACGATTTATTGTATTTATTAATAGTTTATTGGTTTTATTACCGGACAAAGTGAATACTAACGAGAAACTAGATAGCTTAACCAGTTTCAAAACAAGGAATTTGAAAACTTTGAAAAAATATCTTTTTTTTAGGACAGAGTAACCAACTTTCACTTTAAATCATCTAGCAATTAAGATAAATCTGTCGGAATATCTATTAAATGTATGTTATATTGAAACGAATAGGCTAAATAATTGTAATAAGCGTTATCAAATTCAAAAATGTCTCCAATGAATACACACATTTCTTGAAATAAGTGGTCTGGAAATAAAATATGAGCTCAAGAAATATAATACATTGACTGCCTAATTTATTGAATGTTGGATGAGGTATGTTTAAAACACATTGACCTACATTTTAATAATAAAATAATACTTTTGAAAAATAATTATTGTGCTTTAAATCAACCAAACTGGTAAATGTGTAACAAAATGCATATATTTAAACAGACTGTAATTTGTAGAAAAAAAACTCTGCTATACAGCCGATACATTCACATCTATAAAATGGGTTGCAAGAAGCTTAGATGTAACAAATACTGGACAGCCAAGTTATCAGATAAACATACGTAAGCAATGATGTAACATGAATAACAACAGTTTACCGAATACATGACTGAGTAACGTAATTTGGAAGTTAATTAAACAACTTGTAAAGTGTGAATGCATTTTCTATATTTGTATGTGTACAGTTTTGAATGTTTTATTTAGATCCTTTCAATCATACTTGGCTATGAAAGTTTGTAAGTTTATGATTTCAAAGTTAAACAGTTAATTATCCATCTTCATATATAACTCGTGGTCCTCTTTCTCAAATGTAGGGATATGTTAATAAATCAAATTCCTCACCGGGTGTTACTTTCATCAAACGTATGCGTACTGTGTACTAGGGCAAATTGTTACTATAAATAGATTCATCATACAATATCGTCGTGTGTGATTAAGTACAAAAAGTTTACTTTAACATAACTTTATTGTTTAGTAAATAAATCATTATTTTGGTACACATATTACAAACAATCAAGTAAAAGGTCAATAATGTTTTAAAAGGTCGTATTTAAAGTATTTAAAAAAGTTACAAAGTCTGTCCTACAATTTTAAGATGGTGAACCGGGAAGATTGTGTATTTAACAGTTTCAGCACGACAGTATAGTACATTTCAATCTAACATGACGTTATGTGATATAAGTTCGTGTAATCGATTAATGGAAGAGTGTGAATGACGGCAGAAGTATATGGTCGTGTACTAAATAACAGTATGGTTTACAAACATGTGTCTAAGAATCAATTATATTCCCTCAACCGCAATTACACACATTTCTAACCATCAATACACGAGATATATAGACTGCCTTCGAAGTTCAATAGGGTAGTAACTATGAACTAAGATTCAACAAATTTTAATCTTGATGAGACACAACGTAAACTTTAAAATGTAGTTGTATCCAATAGCAACCATATAGCGTATGCAAATTATAACCGCTGCTTTTCCGCCTTGTAGGTTGGAACCAGTGCGCTTTGAACAAGACTATAGAAATCGATGGGATGATCAATGGGACCCATTTGGTTCTCTACCTAGAGGGTAAGTGCATGAGGTGCTTTTATAGTATAGTATATGGTAACATTAGGATTAATACGGTATGGGGAGATAAACATGTATTTTATATAGTTGTAATGGACACGCCATGATTTAGAATTACAGATTTTGTACGAATACATGCTTATGACAGATAATTATTGTAAGAAGATTGAAGTTAATAATTGTGTATAGAATAAAAAGTATTTTAGTACAACATCGAGCGATGAATGTGAAATAGTTAGTTTTTCACTTTTCAATTAAACTAATAAAAATAATTTTCGTCACACGCCTCTAGACATGTTGATTCGGCGGTATCACCTACTTGTTCATATAACAAGAGATTACGATTGCTTGTTAACACAATCAATGAGTAACATCACGTAGATTTACAATTAAGAACGTAATTACATTTCCCTATAAATATGATGTTACATTGACATTAAAATTAAGTTATTAATCTGTATTAATCTAAATCAAAGTCAGAAACCACATTCTGGTACATACACTTGTTTTGAAGGCAATAACAGTGAACAGTACATGGAAGCAAATCTGGTTCAATTGTAACTGTTCTCAAACATAGTTAATTCATTTTGTCTCTAAAGTCATTCGACAAGTTTCATACATGTTGATATCATAAATTCACCTCAGCATCCTGACCTATATATGAATTACCTACTTTTATGTGCTCCAGCCAATATAAGAATTTATCGACCTTAACGCAAGTTGATTGTCGACACACTGTCCATGTCACGAACAGCACATTTAGTACAAGACAATAAAACTAAATATCACACGTGTACAAGAAATATTACAATAATTACACATGTTAAGATTAATTACTGAAATGTGGTGGAATGTCCGTTACTCATGGAGGTAGGTATAAACCGGTGGTATTAGTGTTGTTTCACGATATCACACGATTAAACTAAGATTAACAATACTTTATACTACACAGAACATACCAGGTACGTTTCAAGGAAGTTGTTATTCTTGTTTAGCATTTTCATTATAACAGCTTTGTTAATAAATATATAGTTATCACAGTTGATATGCCCAAACTTATACATTTATATAAAACCAATGTTCAAATATTGTTTTGATCGAATAATCTTTCATCAATGGTTGTTTCATATATCCCTTGTTTATTTCAGAAATTTGAGTTATCTTAGACATCCATCTGAAAGCCGTCTCAGTCTTGTATCGATTGGATCAATGGCGTCTTCAATGACGTCACTTCCGCCCGGAAAGACAACGTTTCCAATTCCACCACGAGACTTGGTTCGACAGATGCATATGGACAAAGATAGGTAAGTAACATTAGACACTCAAGAAATCAGACACTCAAGAAAGCAGACACTCAAGAAATCAAACACTCAAGAAATCAGACACTCAAACACAAATACATTATTGGCTGATATATTTGATTGAATTTATGTTTTAGTGGTTATTGATATGATGCAAACCCTTTTACTTGCAAAGTTTTTGATAAAGGCAAACGAATGCCGAAGCAATGTAGTAATTGAATCCACGTAAACGTAAATGTGACGTTAATTACTAAATGATGTTCTTTTTTGGATGACAAACGTTTACACTTTGTATCTTGTTTGTATAGACGCATCATTTATCTGTCGGTTCTGTTTATAACTCAGAATTACATACTGCACAGTTTGTTGGCCGAATATAGCGAATTATTACACACACATGGTCCATTCGTATATGACATTAATATTTATTGCATCTTCTGGTAAAGCGTGTTGTGTCAAGAATAATACAATGGGCTATTTTTGTCTCTAAATGGTCGCAGAAAAAAATTATTTTGATAATTCTAAATATGCCTGTCTGGAATTGGAATACAACTTGTTGTGGTAGTTCAAAAGCTATTGTATTTTCCTATTACACTTTAGGGTGACGAAATAACAACTCGATAAACGGTATTTGGTTATTTAAAAAGTACATGTGATTATGTTTACCTATTGAAGATGCTATTAACACATTGTTTTCTATGTTCAAAAGGACCTCGTTCACATAACATGATTCTGTGAGAATGTGATCGTTTGGTTTGGTTTTAAGTGCTAACACGTTGTCTTTAGCGATGCAAAATGCCACTGCTAAACACATTAATCAGACTTTCGTTTACGCCAGACATTATGTTCTTGGCATGGTATGGTTTATTAATACAGGCAATAAACACCACATTTAGAAACTTATAAGCAACATACATCACATTGTACAGCAGCCAAACACATCCTGGATACAAAACACAACAACTACAACTGACAAACAAGATGGCATGCTATATCTGAAAACACAAAACACATCGACAGAAGAGAATAAAACTGCATACACGTAGTAACGAATGTTTCTTTATTAAATTATTTTATAAAGTTTCATGACAATTTAAACCGAATGTTTTCAATCCAAGTATTTGACAATTTTTCTATAAAAAAGGTTCTAATAATTATAAGTTTGTTTTTTATATTTCAGGCGGTATCCATCCAACACTAAAACAGCTGCAACGACAAAGTAAGTTAACTTATATGACATATCTTAAGTTGTTATATTTAATTAAGGATCAAAGTCTTTGTATACAACCTTATAACCATGGGACTATGGATATATGATACACCTCTTAACATATATTATCTTAACGTACCGACACCTAATCATGACAATGTTATGTTAGTTCCTCAATATAAAGATTGAACAACATTTATCAAACATCAGATATACAGCAGGCACCGGTGCTGTCAAATGCTCATTATCACAACATCTAAGGTATTAAATCACAGATAAATTAATGTTCTGTAGCTGTCAACTCTTTACAATTATGACATACCATATTTCAAGTGATGAAAGCGATAGAGTGCTAAGTAAATTCAAATGAGAAAGAAAATAAAAGCAGTTTGCCCTAACCGTTAAATTGTGTTGCAAAATTAACAAAATGAAAATATGTTTTGTCAACGATTTTAAAACATGAAATGCTTTTACTAATGACAGTACGTCAGTCAAGTGTATGTCAGTTTTTATCAACATGACAATTTAAAAAATAGTGATTTCACTGCAGTCGCACCATTTACACAAATTGAAACATAATATGCAAACATTTTTTTTTGATATCGCCGGTCTATGTGCAGTAAGAATTAACATAACAACACTTCTGTAGATGGCATCAATAGCCTCTGTGCATTATGTGAACATTGACAATAACTTTCTCTGTGTCCTCTAGCTTGGCATATTACTCACTATGTTAAATGCCATTGTATGAAGAGAAGACCTTTCTTGG